>Ga0194060_10001532_pt1 | contig 16468 bp, 19 predicted proteins | sample SepL225m_MetaG_FD_163427 | JGI IMG/M metagenome (GOLD analysis project Ga0194060, IMG submission 163427) | Anoxic zone freshwater microbial communities from boreal shield lake in IISD Experimental Lakes Area, Ontario, Canada - Sep2016-L222-5m | ecosystem: Environmental > Aquatic > Freshwater >...
GTGTTGACGGATGTTGCGGACCCATGTTAATAATGAACTCGCCTGTTTCGGTAACAATATCTTCTCCAAGCAATTTCATAATTCAATCATATTATCATCCACATAATTTTTACGCAAAGGGAATCCAGGCCAATCTTCGGGCATAAATAATCTGCGTAAATTAGGATGGTTTAAAAATGTAACGCCAAATAAATCGAATATCTCATCTTCGTTTAATTCAGCTGTTTTCCAAATATCATATACCGATTCGATCTTAGGATTTATGGTATCGGTAATTTTTGCTTTTACAACTATATTGTGTTTGTGAGTTTTTGAGTTTAAGAAATAAACCATCATCAAATGATCTTTCCAATCAACACAGGTTTCGCAAAACAAATAATCAAAAAATAATTCATCGCGGTTACGAAGTTCTTTCATGAATGGCAACAACTCCTCACTCGAAATAAAAACACTCATAAACTCTCCCGACTCATCAAAAGTGGCAGATGGTAAAATTTGCGTTATGCTGTTTTTTAATTCTTCGTTGTTCATTTATTTAGCTTCTTCTTTAGCCTTTCTGAAATACGGTTCGTTTTTAATTTTTTCCTGCAATGCCATCATCGAGTGTAATAATGCTTCGGGGCGTGGAGGGCAACCCGGAACAAAAACATCAACAGGTAGAATATGATCTATTCCTTTTACAACCGAATACGTGTTGTAAAAAAACGGACCTCCCGAAATGGTACATGCACCCATGGCAATAACATATCTCGGTTCGGGCATTTGGTCGTATAAACGTTTTAATACCGGAGCCATTTTCATGGTGATGGTTCCTGATACGATAATTAAATCGGATTGACGCGGTGTTGCACGCATTACTTCAAAACCAAAACGCGACCAATCGTATTTTGCATTTACGGTGTGCATCATTTCTATGGCACAACAACTGGTACCAAATGCAAGTGGCCACATCGAATTTGCACGTGCCCAATTAATCAAATTATCTAATTGAGAAACAATAAAACTACCATCAGGTGTTTCATGAACTTGTCCGGGAAATTCGAGTTTGTCTTTTAATCCCATCTTAGTGCTCCTTTCTTCCAGGCATATAAAAAGCCCATAAATAAAATAAACATAAACACTAAAATTTCTACAAATGCAGGCATGCCAACTTCTTTTACAACTACTGCCCACGGATACATGAAGACAAGCTCCACATCAAAAATTAAAAAGATCAATGCAAATAAATAATAGCCAACATTAAATTGGATGAATGAAGTTCCTGTAGTTGGAATTCCGCACTCATAAGTTTCGCCTTTTTGAGAATTGGTTGATGTTTTTGCAAGCGCTTTTGATAAAAGTATTCCTCCCGCAGCAAAGGCTATCCCACAAATTGTTAAAAGTACTAAAGCTGATGAACCCATAGTATAAATTCGACTTCAAATGTATCGGTCGGTAAAGATATAAAAAAATGATTTGCGTCATAGAAAATAGATGTACTTGTGAATAAGGGGGAGGGGAGAATTTTAGTTGATAAGTTGATAAGTGTTTAAGTTGATAAGTTTTTGACAACTAAGATTGCAACCCTCATCCCTAACCTCTCTTCGAAAACTGATTTACATCATAGAAAATTAAATGTTTTGGCAGTTCTTTTACACCCTCATTCAAACAATTAAAAACACTTAAAAAACACAAAAATTATGGCTATTAAAATCACTGACGAATGTATCAACTGTGGTGCATGCGAACCTGAATGTCCTAATAATGCAATCTACGAAGCTGGTGCTGAGTGGCGTTTTTCTGACGGTACAACCGCAAAAGGAACGTTTACCGGAAAGAGCGGATTAACAGCAGGAGCTGATGATGCACAAGCTGCAGTATCTGGCGATTATTATTATATCGTTCCTGATAAATGTACAGAATGTGTAGGTTTCCACGAAGAGCCACAATGTGCATCGGTTTGTCCGGTTGATTGTTGCGTACCTGATCCTGATTGTGTAGAATCAAAAGAAGATTTAGGAGCAAAAAAAGATTTATTACACGCATAATTTATTAGCATGAATTCCGCTGAAAAAAAAATGGATAGAGTTGTTGAAGAAAAAGAAGTTGATCACATAGTTGTTCGTTTTTCGGGCGACTCGGGTGATGGGATGCAACTCACAGGAATGCAGTTTTCAGATACGGCTGCATTGTTCGGAAACGACCTGAGTACTTTTCCTGATTATCCATCGGAAATTCGTGCCCCTATTGGAACGGTTGCCGGTGTATCTGGTTTTCAGGTACACTTCGGCAGTCGTGAAATTTTTACTCCGGGTGATGAGTATGATGTGATTGTTGCTATGAATGCAGCAGCACTTAAAGTTGATTTGCATCGCTTAAAACCTGGTGGAACCATTGTTGCCAACCTTGCAGGATTTGATAAAAAAAATCTTGGTTTAGCTGATTATCCTGATGGGATAAATCCATTGGAAGATCATTCGCTCGATAATTACATCGTGCACAAGGTTGATGTTACAAAATTAACCAAAGAGTGTTTGGCCGAAACAGGAATGGGAAACAAAGAAATCGAACGTTCAAAAAATATGTTCGTGCTTGGTTTGTTATTCTGGATGTTTGAAAAACCTCTTGATTACACATTGCAATTTATTCAGGAAAAATTTTCAAAGAAACCTGAAGTTGCCAATGCCAATACATTAACTTTAAAAGCAGGTTGGAACTACGGTGAGAATACAGAAATATTCAATACCCGTTTTAAAATATCACCCGCAAAATTACCTGCTGGAGAGTATCGGAGCATTACCGGAAATCATGCAGCAGCAATTGGTTTAATTGCCGCTTCCGAAAAATCGGGATTACCTTTATTTTTAGGTTCGTATCCAATTACACCTGCTACCGATATTTTACATGAACTTTCGAAATACAAATCGAACAATGTAAAAACATTACAAGCCGAAGATGAGATTGCAGGTGTTTGCTCGGCAATTGGTGCATCGTACACAGGTAACCTTGCAGTAACAACTACATCTGGTCCGGGAATGGCGCTTAAAACCGAAGCCCTCGGTTTGGCTGTTATGCTCGAAATTCCATTGGTCGTTGTGAATGTTCAACGTGGTGGTCCTTCAACAGGATTACCAACAAAAACTGAACAAGCTGATTTATTAATGGCAATGCATGGCCGACATGGAGAAGCACCGATTCCTGTCATTGCAGCCTCATCACCTTCTGATTGTTTTAACTCTGTTTTCGAAGCATGTAAAATTGCTGTCGAACACATGACTCCTGTGATTATGTTGAGTGATGGATACATTGCCAACGGATCAGAGCCATGGAGATTTCCAATAGAAGATCAGCTTAGTAATATTGAAGTGAATTTTACTGATAAACCGAATGGCGAATTGGGTGTTGTGCTTCCTTATAAGCGCAATGAAATGATGGTTCGTCCATGGATAAAACCCGGAACTCCAGGATTGGAACATCGTATTGGTGGTTTGGAAAAGCAAAACGAAACCGGAAATGTTTCTTACGATCCAAAGAACCATGAGTTGATGATTCATCTTCGTGCCGAAAAAATAAAACGTATCGAAGATTCAATTCCATTGGCAAAAACCGATAGCGGAAAAGACAATGCAAAATTACTTGTACTAAGCTGGGGTTCTACTTATGGCGCTGTTAAAACTGCCGTTCGCGAACTGTTAACCGAAGGAAAAGATGTTGCACATATTCATTTGCATCACATCAATCCGATGCCAAAAAACTTAGGACAAATGTTAAAAGGTTTCGAAAAAATATTGATGCCTGAGATGAACAGCGGACAACTTATACAGTTGATTCGTTCGAAATACCTTGTGGATGCAAAAGGATTTAATAAAGTGCAAGGATTGCCTTTTACCACAACAGAATTAAAAATTAAAATCGAAGAATTATTAAACGCTTAATATAAAATGGAAGCATCAACTATAGATAAGCTTACGGCAAAAGATTTTTCATCAGAGATGGAAGTAAAATGGTGCCCCGGTTGCGGAGATTATTCCATTTTAAAACAAGTACAAACTGTATTTCCTGATTTAGGAGTGAAGAAAGAAGACTTCGTTTTTATTTCGGGTATTGGTTGTTCATCGCGTTTTACCTATTACATGGATACTTACGGAATGCACAGTATTCACGGTCGTGCAGCAGCAATTGCATCGGGTGTGAAAGCTGCAAATCCCGATTTAAGTGTTTGGGTTGTATCGGGTGATGGTGATGCACTTTCAATTGGAGGAAATCATTTCATTCATTTGATGAGAAAAAATTTCGACCTAAATTATTTAGTGTTCAACAATCAAATTTACAGTTTAACAAAAGGACAATATTCGCCAACTTCCGAAAAAGGAAAAGTAACTAAAACTTCTCCATACGGAAGTATAGAAGAACCATTTAATCCTAGCGAATTGGCATTGGGTGCCAAAGCAACATTTGTTGCTCGCACACTCGATCGTGATCCTAAACACATGCAGGCAATGCTTAAAAGGGCATATGCTCATAAAGGAACTTCATTTGTTGAAGTATATCAAAATTGCCCAGTGTTTAACGATGGTGCTTTCTTTCCATTCTCTGATAAAGAAACAAAAAAAGAAGAAGCCATCATTCTTGAACATGGCATGCCATTAATTTTTGGAAATGAAAATGAAAAAGGAATCATGCTTGATGGATTGAAACCAGTTATTGTAAATTTGAATGAAACTGGCATTTCAAAAGATAATTTGTGGATTCATGACGAACGTGATAAAACAAAAGCAAACTTGATTTCAAGGTTTTTCGATACACAATTTAATGGCGAAGATTTTCCTCGTCCGTTTGGTGTGATTTACGTTGAAGATCGTCCGGTTTATGAAGAAGGTATGGCAAATCAAATTAAACAGGTTACCGATAAAAAAGGTAAAATGTCGCTCAATAAAATATTATCGGGTGATAAAACCTGGAGCATCTTAAACTAACCACTATGGCTAACCCAGTTGATTTACTCATTCAAGAACACGAAGTAATTACCAAAGCATTAAACAATGTTTTAAATTTAAAGGAACTGATTCAATCAGACTCTAAAAAATTTCAAACAGAACTAAACAGTTACATCCATTTTTTTAGAAACTATGCTGATAATTTTCACCATCAGAAAGAAGAACGCATTCTTTTTGTTCAAATGAATGATAAACAAAATCACTTGAGCGATGGTATTATTAAAGAGATGTATGACAATCATATTGTCTTTAGAGAAATGCTTGCCGAAATTGAAAAGTTAAACAACGAGAGCAAATTTGATGATGCTTACATAGCATTTGAAGAGTATTACAATGCATTGTTAGATCATATTGCTGTGGAAGATTTTGAAATATTTCAAATTGCACTTTCTATTTTTAGCAAAGAAGAGTTAGATAAGCTTTCTTTTCAGTTTGACGATAATGACCGAAACCTAGGCCTCGATAATAAGAAGTCGATGGAAGACATGGTTAACTGATTATTGATACGTTAAGTGCTTGATTTTATTGGTGTTTGCAGCTTTTATGTTGAGCATAAGAACGAGTTGATTTGAAAAGATCAAGCATTTAATAGAAAAATTGCTTTACTTTTGTTTTTACGAATGAAAAAAATAGTACTCATCACATTTGCATTGTTCTACATTTTTGCCTCAGCAGGTATTAATATGAAACTGCATTTTTGTGGAGGTAGTTTGCAATCAATTTCATTTAACGGAAATGCTCATGATAAAGGTTGCTGCGAAAAAAAATCAACAAAAGATTGCTGCAAAACACAACAGGTTTCTTTTAAAATTTCGAGCACTCAAGAGCAACTAACTAAGGTAAATATTCCTTCAGTTACATCATCCCAGCCATTATTTATTACAACTACTACAATTCAAACATTGCGTGCACCACGCTTTGTATATTGTTGTTTACAATCTAAACCACCACTTAATACTTCAGCAGCTATTCATTTACTGCACGGTGTTTTACTTATTTAAATTTTCATAATTATTTTTCTCCTATCCGTTTCACAGGAGAAAATTGTCATCTATTTTCTTTCTTACCGATATCTGCATCTTGCATTTTGTAATCTGCTTTCGGTAACATTTGAAAACAAGAAATCATATTATGAAAAACAATCATTCAAAAATGATAAAAGGATTCTTTATTTTGATAATGAGCATGTGCTTATTTAATGGCCATGTAATTTCACAAATACTTACAATCGATTCGGTGCTGGTAAAAATTGAAAGCAATCATCCCGAATTACAGATGTATGAGGCACAGATTAAAGCGATGGATTCTTATGCTAAAGGTGCAAAAGCTTGGGATGCTCCACAGTTCAGCACAGGACTTTATATGACACCATATAATGTTTCGTTATGGAAAGCCGATCCTTCAACAATGGGTTCGCAAGGTATGGGCTCACTTATGTTTACGGCTCAGCAAATGATTCCAAATCCGAAAAAATTAAATGCCAATCAAAGTTTGATGTTGGGAATGTCGGGAGCCGAAAAAGAAAACAGAACGGCTATTAGAAATCAATTTTTTGCTCAAGCAAAAACTGCTTATAACGAATGGTTAATTCTGAAGAAAAAACTTGTGGTTGCTAACAGTACCGAAGATTTAATGAAATTTATGATTTCAACTGCAGAAAATCGTTACACCTATAACAAAGAAAAATTAAATACGATTTATAAAACCAAAGCGTCATTATACGAGCTCAACAACATGCAAATTATGTTGAAGAATGACATTCAGCAAAAACGCATTTTGTTAAATGCATTAATGAATCGTGATAAAAATTTGGAATACGATATTGATACAATTTATGCCATCAAAAATTATGAAAATAATTTGATTGATACAGCTCAATTGGTTTCACATCGAAGTGATATTAGAAGCATCGAACAATCTATTCGCATTGCTAAACTAAAACAGACTTACGAAAACAGTAAACGCCTTCCCGATTTTGGTATCAGGTACGATCATGCTAATACATTCGGTTCGCAACCCAATCAGTTTTCGCTAATGGGAATGATTACAGTTCCTATTGCACCATGGTCGTCAAAAATGTATCAATCGAATGTAGCAGGTTTGAATTTTGAAATTAACTCATTGCAAAAGAAAAAAGAAAGCATACTTAACGAATCGTCAGGAATGCTTCAGAGCTTAAAGCTTGAAATTTTAAATAAAAAGCAACAGTTGACGATGTACGAAAAAAATATTATTCCGGCTTTAAATAATAATTACCAAACAAGTTTGCTTGCATACCAACAAAATACCGAGGAATTATTTATGGTGTTGGATGCGTTGCAAACATTAAAAATGGCACAGTTAGAGCATCTCAATCAATTAGGAGATTTATTGAAGTTGCAAGTTGAATTTGAAAAGCAAATGGAAAACTAAATGATGGAAAGTAAAATTCATATCAATCACTTCAATAATAAATGGCTGTTTGCTTTCATGCTATTTATTCAGGTTTTCTTATCGTGTAATAACTTAGATAAAAAGAAAATAGTTGCGAAAGATTTTTACACATGCCCAATGCATTTGCAAATAAAACAAGAGCTAGCAGGCATTTGTCCTATTTGTAAAATGGACCTTGTAGAAGAAAGTTCGTTGCAATTGCATCACATCAATGTTAAAGTGGATGATTTAATTAAAGCCACCAACGAATCGGTTTTATCCGAAATAAAAATCATTAAACCTATTCACTCAAGCATTACAAAAACGATACATGCAAAAGGAGTTATTGGTTACGATACGCGAAAGTTCAATACCATTTCATCCAGATATAAAGGCAGAATAGAAAAATTATATATACGTTTTCGTTTTGAAAAAGTATCAATAGGCCAAAAACTTTTTGATATATACAGCCCCGAAATCACAACGGCTCAGCAAAATCTAATTTATCTGGAAAGCAATTCATCAACATCAAAACAGATGATTGAAAATGCAAAGCAAAAATTGGTATTGCTTGGTTTAACTGATGAACAGATTAGAGATGTTGAAACCAATAAAAATATTTTACGTGTAGTAAGTGTTTACAGTTCGTTTAACGGATATGTTTTTGAAAATAAAGACATGATTCCTGCTAAAGAAGAAATGGGAAAAGAAATTCAGTCGGGAGAAAATTCACTGAGTGTAAAAGAAGGAATGTATGTAGAAGCCGGACAGCAAGTTTTTAAAATTGTAAATACCGAAGAGGTTTGGGCTTTGATAAAGGTTTTAGCTGATGATATTGCTTTGGTTAAAACTAATCAGATTGTTACACTAGCAACAGAAAATGCAGAGTGTAAAGCTAAAGTTGATTTGATTGAACCTTTTTATGAAGCAGGAAATAAAGCACTGAATGTGCGAATTCATGTTGCTAATGCAAATAGTAAATTTAAAATTAACCAATGGGTAGATGCACAAATTGAAACGGGTGAACTAAGTGGAATGTGGGTTCCTAAAACTGCAGTGCTCGACATGGGAAAGCAAAAAATTGTATTTCTCAAAAAAGAAAAATCGTTTATCGTGCATGAAGTTAAAACGGGTGTAGTGAATGAAGGAATGATTCAGGTCATTTCAGGAATTGATGAGCAATCAGAAATTGCCGAGCATGCCCAATATTTAATTGATAGTGAAAGTTTTTTTCAAACTGAAAAATAATGAAGAATAAAATCGTTCATATAATAATTGTTTTATTTTTTCTACATGCTTGTAATTTAAAGCACGAGCAAAGTCACGTAGAAAAAAACGTGTATTACACCTGCTCAATGGATCCGCAGGTGATGGAAACGCATCCAGGAATTTGTCCGATTTGTAAAATGGAACTTACAAAAGTGAACAATGTACAACAGGATAAAACCAAACTTCATTTAACAAACAACCAAATATTGCTGGCTAACATTAAAGTTATAGAGGTAAATGAGGGTGCAATAAATGAAGAAATCAGTTTGTCGGGAAAAATTGTAACGAACGAAAATGCAACACAAATCATATCGAGCAGGTTTGATGGCCGTATTGACATGTTATATGCAAAAACAGTTGGTGTAAATATTCAAAAAGGTGAATTGCTTTATAAAATATATAGTGAAGAATTGATTGCAACTCAAAAAGAGTATTTGAGTTTTATAGAGAAAATGAAAACCGGAATAAACGATAAAGAGAACTATCGTGGATTTGCTGAGGCTGCAAAAAATAAATTGTTGTATTGGGGATTTACCGAACGAGAAATTAAAACCATCGAAACCGAAAAGAATATTCGCAACAGCATTTCTGTATACAGTAAAACCGATGGTGTTATTCAAGAAATAAATGTGAAAGAAGGCGAATATGTGATGGAAGGAACGCCTTTATTTAGGTTATCCGATCTTTCGGAAGTGTGGATTGAAGCTCAGGTTTATTCAAAAGAAATGTCGTTGGTTGAAAAAGATAAAGAAGTTTCAATTATTGTTGATGCCTATGCTGACGAACGCATACCTGCAAAAATTGATTTTGTGAATCCTGAAATGCAACTGCTCAGTAAAATAAATATCGTTCGCTGTCATCTCGAAAATAAAGACAAAAAATATATTCCAGGCATGCGTGCCTCTGTTAAAATTACTGTTAGTACTAATTCTTCGGTTGTATTGCCTATTAATGCAGTTATTCAAAATGGCGATGAAGGCATGGTTTGGATTCAGAATGAAGATGGAACATTTCAGCCAAAAAAAGTAGAAACGGGCATTCAAAATGCAACAGATATTGAAATTACAAACGGGTTACGTAAAGGAAAAAAAGTGGTGGTTAAAGGTGTGTATCTGTTAAATAGTGAATATGTTTTGAAATACGGAACAAGCCCGATGGCAGGACATGATATGAGTAAAATGTAAAAATATTTAATAATAAAATAATGAAAAATAACAGCATCAAATTATTTTTATCGATAGCATTAATCGCAAACATTTCAGCTTGTGGATTTGGTTCAAAGCAAGAAACAAAAACGGAACAATCAGCAAATGAGAAAGCAAACGAATTTCAATGTACAATGAAATGCGAAGGAGAAAAAACGTATAACAAATCAGGCAGTTGTCCGGTTTGTAAAATGGATTTAAAACCAGTTGTCCTATCTGTAAATGATACTACATCGGTTGAAAAAATAGATAGTCTGGAATACCAAAAATAAAATAATGGTCGAAAAACTCATTTCATTTTCATTAAAAAACAGGCTCATCGTATTGATGTTGTCTGCAGGATTTTTTGTGTGGGGAATATTTGCCATGCAAAAAAATCCGATAGATGCCATTCCCGATCTTTCCGAAAATCAAGTGATTGTTTTTACCGAATGGATGGGACGCAGTCCGCAGGTAATCGAAGATCAGGTAACCTATCCGCTCGTATCAAATTTGCAAGGTATTCCTAAAGTAAAAAATGTTAGGGGAGCATCCATGTTCGGGATGAGTTTCGTATATGTAATTTTTGAAGACGAAGCAGATATTTATTGGGCACGTACACGCGTGATGGAGCGATTGAATTATGCCCAGAAATTATTGCCGCAAGGTGTAAGTCCTTCTCTCGGTCCGGATGGCACAGGTGTAGGTCATATACTTTGGTATCATCTCGAAGCCGATGGAATGGATCTTGGCGAACAACGTGCATTGCAAGATTGGTACATCAAATTTGCTTTACAAACAGTTCCGGGTGTTAGTGAAGTTGCTTCTTTCGGAGGTTTTCAAAAACAATATCAGATAACAATCGATCCCGAAAAATTAAATTATTACAATGTGCCGATGATGAATATTCTTAAATCGGTTAAGTCGAATAATAATGATGTTGGCGGACGAAAATTTGAAATGAATGATATGGGGTATGTGGTTAGAGGTTTAGGTTATATTAAAAATATTGAAGACGTTGAAAATATTTCGGTAGGAAATTATAACAGCATTCCTGTTAAATTAAAAGATGTTGCAACTGTGCAAATGGGAGGTGATTTACGACTCGGTATTTTTGATGAGAATGGAAATGGTGAAGTAGTTGGAGGAATTGTAGTGATGCGTTATGGAGAGAATGCTGATAATGTCATCAAAGCTGTAAAAGCGAAAATGAAAGAGGTTGAAAAAGGCTTACCCGGAAATACAAAATTTAAAATTTCATACGACCGAAGTGGATTGATTGAGCAAGCAGTTGAATCGGTTAAAGGAACATTGATTGAAGAGATGATTACGGTTTCAATTATCGTGTTGCTTTTTCTTTTCCACTGGCGAAGTGCTTTAATAATTCTAATTCAAATGCCTATTTCGATTGCGATGAGTTTTATTTTATTGAATGCCTTCGGTCTTTCATCAAATATCATGTCGTTAACAGGTATTGCATTGGCAATAGGTGTAATTGTTGACGATGGAATTGTTATGGTCGAAAATGCTTACCGAAATATTTCTGAACAACAAATGAAAGACGAAAAATGATAACCAAAGAAGAGCATATCAAAATCATTGAGCGTTCATCAAAGCAAGTTGGACCGGGAGTTTTCTATTCTACCATTGTTATTGTAGCATCATTCTTACCTGTTTTTTTACTCACAGGTATGGAAGGAAAATTATTTCATCCGCTCGCATACACCAAAACATTTATTCTCTTAATAGATGCATTTCTTGCCATCACGTTGATGCCTGTTTTAATCAGCTTTTTTTTGAAAGGAAAACTGAAACCCGAAAGTGCAAATCCAATAACACGAGTACTCGAAAAATTGTATACACCTATTATTAAATGGTGTTTGAAATGGCGCAAAACAACTTTATCAATTAACATTATTGCATTGGTCATTTCTGTTCCAATGTTGTTCAATCTTGGCTCCGAATTTATGCCTCCGCTTGATGAAGGTTCGATATTATTTATGCCGGTAACATTGCCGGATGTATCGAATTCAGAAGTGAAAAGGATTTTACAAGTTCAAGATAAAATCATCAAATCAATTCCCGAAGTGGATCACGTTTTGGGAAAAGCAGGACGTGCAAATACAGCTACCGATAATTCGCCATTGAGTATGATTGAAACCATTATTTTACTCAAACCAAAATCTGAATGGCGAGCAGGATTAACAAAAAATGATATCATCAATGAGTTAAATGCTAAGATGCAAATACCAGGTGTTATCAACGGTTGGACACAGCCAATCATCAATCGCATCAACATGCTTTCAACTGGAATCAGAACAGATGTTGGCATTAAACTTTATGGACAAAATATCGACAGCATTTTTCTTTTGGCCGAAAGTATCAAGAAGGAACTGGAAGGAATAAATGGTGTGAAAGATTTATATGTTGAACCAATCACAGGTGGAAAATATCTCGATATAAAAATTAAGCGTGATGAAATTGGACGCTATGGTTTAAGTATTGATGATGTAAATATGATTGTTGAAAGTGCGCTTGGAGGAATGTCGTTAACAACTACTATTGAAGGCAGGCAACGGTTTAGCGTTAACGCACGCTTTGCACAGGATTTTAGAAATAATATCGAAAGCATAAAACGAACTCAAGTTCAAACAGAAAAATACGGCCCCATTCCTTTGTCATCGGTTGCTGATATTTCTCTTTCAGAAGGTCCGCCAATGATTAATTCGGAAAACGCAATGTTACGTGGAACAATATTGTTTAACGTTCGTGAACGTGATTTAGGAAGCACTGTAGAAGATTGTAAAGTAAAACTGGAAGATGCGATTAAGAAATTACCGGGAGGATATTTTTTGGAATGGAGCGGACAATATGAAAATAAAATTCGTGCCGAGAGAACCCTTAAATTTATCATGCCAATTGTGTTGCTCATCATTTTCTTTGTGTTGTATTTTACCTATCGTTCTTTTAAAGAATCCATCATTACGATGATTACAGTACCTTTTGCATTAACAGGTGGCGTAATAATGGTGTGGTTTTATCACATCAATTTATCGGTGGCAGTAGCAGTTGGTTTTATTGCGCTTTTTGGTATTGCGGTTGAAACTGCGATGCTGATGACCATTTATTTAAATGAAGCCATGCAAAAATTGGTTGCCGAAAAAGGAAATTCGAGAGATACCATTTCGAATGCAGATTTGCGTGAATATGTAATTCATGGTGCAGCAAAACGCCTTCGCCCTAAACTCATGACCGTTTCTGTTTCGCTCTTTGGTTTGATACCCATATTATGGTCAACAGGTGTTGGAAGTGATGTGATGCGACCAATAACGATTCCATTAATAGGAGGGATGATAACCTCAACCATTTATGTTTTGCTGGTAACTCCGGTTATTTTTGAAATGGTAAAAGAACGTGAATTGAAAAAGAATGGAAAAATTGATGTGATAGAAACAAAAGAATAGAACTTGACTGAAATCATTTTACATAGCACTAAAAAAATATAAACTTGTTAATCAATAAATAGTATGAACTACAAAAACTCAATTCAATTATCAATGGCTTTTTTGGTAAGCCTTTTTATTTTTTCGTCAACAAAAATTGTTGCACAAAATCCGACAACTAAAACCGAAACGTTCAAAGTTTACGGTAATTGCGAAATGTGTCAGGATAAAATTGAAGGCGCATTAAAAAGAAAAGAAGGCGTTCTGAAAAAAAACTGGGATGATAACACAAAAATGTTAACGGTAACTTTTGATCCTGCTAAAATTACCCTCACTCAAATTAAACAGAAAATAGCTGATGAAGGTTATGATACCGATGAAATTCAAGCTACAGAGGCTGCATATAACAATCTCGAAAAATGTTGTCAATACAAACGTGCAAAAACGAAGTAAATAAATTTTTTTTGTTACATTTGAGAGTAGAGAGTTTAAATATTAAATCATGAAAAAAAATATACTAATAATAATCGCTATTGCATTTAGCAGTATTTTATCTTTTGCTCAAACAACAGCAACTGATTTTACAGTAACAGATTGTGGAGGTACTTCACGACATTTATTTGCAGATTTAGATGCCGGTAAAGTAATTGTAATGGCAATGGTTGATCCTTGCAGTTCATGCATTGGTCCATCAAAATCGGCCTTATCAATTGTAAATTCATATGCAACTTCGAATCCCGGCAAAGTAGTTTATTGGCTTACTGATGATTTTGGAAATACACCATGTACAACATTAACTGGTTGGGGAACTACAAATGGAATTACAGGAGTTCCAACACTAACAAGTACAGCTATTTCTCAATTAAATTATGGTTCATCAGCTATGCCAAAAATTGTTGTCGTTGCCCGCCCTGATCACCACATATTTTTCAAACAAGATAATGGATTGAATACTTCAAACTTAAAAGCTGCAATTGATTTAGCTATCGCCACTGCAGGTGTTAACGATGAGCAGCATGCTGATTTTCAAATGTCAGTATATCCAAATCCGGCAAATGAAAAACTCACAATTAGTTATAATTTAATTCAAACATCAGAGGTAAATATCGATATTTTTAATTTACTGGGAACAAAGGTTAAAAGTGTTCCACTTGGTAAACAATCTTCAGGTGAACATCAACCAATTATTGAAACTGAAAACCTAAACAATGGTATTTATTTTCTAAAATTAAATGTTGGAGAGGTTTCTCAAATTATCAGATTTTCTGTAACGCGCTAACTCAAATAATAATTTTTATACATGCGTTATTTATTTGTTTTTTTATTAAGCATATTCATTTCTAATTATACTTTTTCTCAAGGTTGTTGTTCGGGAGGAAGCGGAAGTCCAATTGCAGGAGGTGTTTCAGCAGGTGTTTTGCAAGAAGGGCAAATGGAATTAGGTTTAAATTATCAGTATTCTTATTCCAATCAATTATATTCAGGTAGTAAACTGGATACACTTTCTTCCAATAAAATTGATAACCTGAGTAGTAATTATTTGTATGCAAAAATGGCGTATGGTGTTACAAAAAAACTAACACTTTCAGTTGAAACTGGATATTACCTCGACCGCACTTTAGTGAAATTACATCCCGAAAATATTGACAATACTCAAAAATCTTCAGGTAATGGCGATTTAATTATTTTTCCGAGATATGATATTTATGATAGAACAAGTGAAAGATATCATACAGAAATCACTTTGGGATTAGGAATAAAAATTCCGCTAGGAAAAGCCAATGATTCTACAATGGTTTATGAAGATCCATCAACAGGCCAAAAAACTTTTACAACATCTGCACCAACCGTTCAAACCACAACAGGTTCTCACGATATTATTTTTTATGGATTTGTATTGCATGAGTTTAAAAAGGCAAAATTCAGGGTATTTGCAAATGCTTTGTATGTAAGAAAAGGATGGAATCCGCTTGGCGAAAAATTTGGTGATTATATTGGCGCAGGTTTATTTACAAGCAAAACATTTTTCAAAAAATTAGGAGTTACGCTTCAAGTAAAAGGAGAGTGGATAGGGCCAATGGAAGGAGTTGCTGGTGTTGGATTATCACCTGCCGATAATTTGATGGCATTGTATAATGTTGATTTAAATTCAACTGGAAGTAAAAAGTTTTCTTTCGTTCCTCAAATCAGTTATAGCTATAAATCGTTCACCTTTTTTGCATTATCTGATATGCCATTCTATCAATTTATGAATGGCACTCAAATAGGTTCTCAATATTTATTTACTGCAGGAATGTCATACAGATTTATGCCTGGTAAATTTTTATGGAAGAAAGTAGAATAATTTCCTTCATCATTTTTAATTAGCCGAACAAAGGAATTCAACAATTTTTGTTGCTTCAACATTGGTAAGATTTGCCCTGTCTTGCATATGTAAACCAATTGTTTTCCATTCTTCATCGTTAAAATCAGTTGGTGTTGGGGTGTTGTGACATCTTAAACAATTCTCGCCCCACAGCTGTGCGCCCGATTTATTTGCAATCATTGCTTTTTGTGCAGTGCAACTTTGCAGAATAATAATTACTGTAAAAATTGAAATAACGATACCGAAAATATATTTTATTTTTATCATGATATTTATTTTTAATAATTAAAATCCAATTCCTAAATGTAGCAAAAACATATTTGATGTTGTGGCTCCCATGCTCGACATTCCCGTCATGCTTGATGAACTCGTCATACCCGACATGCCATTATCCACCGTTGTCATTTGGTAATCTGCTTTGATAACTGTTCGCCATGTTAGCCAATAATTCAAACCGATTGTGATTTGCGATTTGTTGCTGTACCAAAGTGAACTTTGTGGTGTATTGTAAACAGAATACCTTCCAACCAATTCAACATTTTTCAATATTTCATTTTCTAACATTGCCGGCCTATATGCCAATTGCGCATAATAGGCAACGCTGCTGTTAGTAAAAGAATAGGGCATACGAGTTGTGTCGGTAGGATTGATGTAACTTGCTTTACTCACTTCCGACATGGTGTATTGTCCTTTATATCAATTACGCCACCAATTTGACTGATCATTTTTACGTAAGAAATATCTACTGCTGTAAGCAACGCAGTAACTGTTTTATAATTTAAATCTCTAATTACCGACATCGAATCTGTGGCAAAAGGT
>Ga0194060_10001533_pt1 | contig 16466 bp, 17 predicted proteins | sample SepL225m_MetaG_FD_163427 | JGI IMG/M metagenome (GOLD analysis project Ga0194060, IMG submission 163427) | Anoxic zone freshwater microbial communities from boreal shield lake in IISD Experimental Lakes Area, Ontario, Canada - Sep2016-L222-5m | ecosystem: Environmental > Aquatic > Freshwater >...
GTAGAAAGCCTTGATCTCATCTCGGCTGTGCGTCGCACAGATGATCGCCTTATCGCAGTTACTCGCACCGGTGATGTGATCGGTCCGGTCATCGCCCGCGGTGGTTCCAGCAAACGAGCAAGCTTGATTGAAGTCAAGGCTGCAATTGATGACACCACCACATTGCTTGAAGAAGCTATTCATCGCGCAGACCGGATTCGTTTCGAACTGGCGACCGCAAAAGAGTCACTAGTACGTGCCCAAGAAGTTTCAGATGCCGCTATGGCACGACTCCACGAATCAGATGCTCGGATGGCAGCACTTGCTGAACAGATGAGTCTGGCTGGCCAAGCAGTTCGTAGTGCCAATGCTGAAGCTACTCGAATTGAGCAAGCAATAAATGAAGCGCTGAGCGCTCGCGAACGCGACCTCGTTGGCCTTGCAGAGTTAGCCGAGCGACTTTCACACGCTGAGTCAGAGCCGACGGACCACGAACCAGATGTTGCCGTGTTGGAAACCTTTCGCTCTGCAGTTGCAGTTGCCCGTCAACGCGAGATGGATGCACGTTTAGCGCTTCGCACAGGTGAAGAACGTGCGCACTCAGCCGGACAACGCGCAGAGCAATTGGAACGCAATGCGGCAGCTGAAAGAGAAGCGCGGGCAACTGCTGTAAAGCGTCGCGAAGCCCGAGCAATTGGTGCGGTCACTGCGCGCGCCGTGACCGTGCTTGCTCAAGAAGCTCTGTCGGCGCTCGAGATTTCAATCGCCCAAGCAGCAAATGAACGTGGACAGGCAGAAGCATCGCGTACCGAACGTGAAGGCGAATTGCTCGCTATCCGTTTGCGGGCCCGCGAACTTGCCTCCGAACTTGAGCAACTCACTTCTAGCGTCCATCGCGATGAAGTGGCGCGTGCTGAGTATCGGTTACGTATCGAAGCACTTGAGGGCAAGGTCCTTGAAGAACTCGGAGTCGATGCCGAAACTCTGCTCAATGAGTACGGTCCAGATAAGGAAGTACCCACATTCGTAGAGAATGAGGCCGGAGACTTTGTTCCCGGCCCCGTTGTTTCCTTCGTGCGTGAAGAGCAAGAGAAGCGCTTGCGTGCGACAGAAAAATCACTTGCCCTTCTTGGTCGCGTGAATCCTTTGGCTTTGGAAGAGTTCTCCGCCCTCGAAGAACGTGCGCAATTCCTTGGCGAGCAACTTGAGGATCTGAAGAACACTCGTCGCGATCTCCTAGAAATCATCCGCGAAGTAGATGAGCGTGTAGAGATTGTCTTCCGCGAAGCCTTCATCGATACGGCGCGCGAATTCGAAGGAGTTTTTGCTCGTCTCTTCCCTGGAGGAGAAGGTCGACTGGTGCTTACAAATCCAGATGACATGCTCACCACGGGTATCGAAGTTGAGGCACGACCACCCGGTAAGAAGATCAAGCGTCTCTCGTTGCTCTCTGGCGGAGAGCGTTCACTCACCGCAGTAGCGCTTTTGGTCGCTATCTTCAAGGCGCGCCCTAGTCCGTTCTATGTCCTTGACGAAGTTGAGGCGGCACTTGATGATACGAACCTTGGTCGCCTCATCGGAATTCTCGATGAACTTCGTAGCTCCTCACAGCTCATCATCATTACGCACCAGAAGCGCACCATGGAAATTGCAGATGCACTTTATGGCGTGACTATGCGCGGCGATGGTGTTACTGAAGTTATTTCTCAACGTTTGCGCGAGGTTGAACCGGAAAGTGTTTAACGGTTCTGGTCGACTCTTTCGCCGTCGCGAAAAGTTAGAGCCTTCACAGAAGTTCGGTCGTCGCCTGCGCGCAATCTTCACCTCAGGAAAATTGGATCAAGCAGAGTGGGATGAATTAGAAGCCACCTTGCTCGGCGCTGATGTGGGCACCAGTGCCACTCGGTTGATTCTCGCGGACATGCGCGAACGTATGTCTCGCAAGGATGAGCCGGTCGAGGCGCTGAGGGCCACTTTGCTCGCCGCACTTGCTTGCGAGCAAACTCGTGACATCGAATTGCGCAAAAGTGCGGACGGAACTCCTCGAGTGCTGCTTATCGTCGGCGTCAACGGTGCGGGCAAGACGACGAGTGTGGGAAAACTTGCGCACTTGGCGGTCGAAGAAGGGGCCCAGGTGGTCATCGCTGCCGCGGATACTTTCCGGGCCGCCGCCACCGAGCAAGTTGAAACGTGGGCCAAGCGAGCAGGTGCGCAACTTATTTCCGGCGAGCCTGGAGGCGATCCAGCAGCGATCGCTTTTGATGCGGTGAAGAGTGCCAAGGAAAGTGGCGCAGACCTCGTACTAGTCGATACTGCCGGGCGCCTGCATACCAAAGTCGACCTCATGAACGAACTGGGGAAAGTGCGTCGGGTAGTTGAAAAAGGCGCGGCAGTAGATGAGATTCTCTTAGTGCTTGACGCCACCACCGGACAGAACGGACTCACTCAGGCAAAAGTCTTTGGCGAAGCAGTGGCTCTCACCGGAGTAATCCTCACCAAATTAGATGGCAGCGCCCGAGGTGGAATCATCATCGCGATTCAGCAGGAACTCGGAATTCCAGTGAAATTTGTGGGCCTTGGTGAAGGTATCGATGACCTCGCTCCCTTTGATGCTGAACTTTTTGTTGAGGGCATCCTTTCCTAGGAGCACGCGTTTCAAACTCCTTTGAGAACTTCAAAATCACGAGGTTTTAGCCTGCATTCGACGATCGGTAGTAGCCTTCACCCGTGTTTGACTCACTCTCTGATCGCCTCTCGCAGACCTTTGCCACCCTTCGGGGCAAGGGGCGCCTGAGCGACAAAGATATTGAACAGACCTGTACTGAGATACGCGAAGCCCTCTTAGAAGCAGATGTTGCCCTCTCTGTGGTGAACGGTGTGGTTGAGAAAGTTCGCGAACGCTCAGTGGGCGTGCAAGTCACCCCAGGGCTAAACCCTAGCCAGCAGATCATCACCATCATTTACGAAGAACTTGTCGCGGTACTTGGTGGTGCAGCCCGGCGGATTACGCTCGCGAAGCGCCCGCCCACTGTCATCATGCTCGCAGGTTTGCAAGGTGCTGGTAAAACAACGCTTGCCGGAAAGTTGGCAATGTGGCTTAAGCGCGAAGGGCACACACCGCTCTTGGTTGCTTGTGACTTACAACGTCCAAATGCTGTTGAACAGCTCGCACAAGTTGCTAAGCAAGTGGGCGTCCCAATCTTCAGTCCAGAGCCCGGCAATGGAGTCGGCGATCCCGTCAAGGTTGCTCGCGACGGTGTAGAACTTGCGCGCACAAAACTTCATGACGTTGTGATCGTTGATACTGCAGGACGTCTTGGTGTTGATGCTGAGTTAATGAATCAAGCGAGCAAGATTCGTGATGCGATCTCGCCGGATGAAATCCTCTTTGTGGTTGATGCAATGATCGGCCAAGACGCACTCACTACTGCAGAAGCCTTCCGCGATGGTGTGGGATTTACGGGTGTAGTGCTCACTAAACTTGATGGTGATGCTCGCGGTGGCGCAGCGCTCTCGCTTTCATCTGTCATCGGTAAGCCCATCATGTTTGCATCGAGTGGTGAAAAGCTTTCCGACTTCGATCTCTTCTATCCAGAGCGCATGGCGCAACGAATCCTTGGCATGGGAGATGTGGCATCTCTTGCCGAACAAGCCAAACGTGCAATCGGTGGCGATGAGATCGAAGCGATGGAAGCCAAGTTCGCATCGGGTCAAGACTTCACACTGACTGACTTCTTGAAACAGATGCAGGGCCTCAAACAAATGGGCTCGATGAGCAAGATCCTCGGAATGCTTCCTGGGGCTGCAGCGATGAAGAAACAAATCGCAGACATCGATGAGGGTGAGATTGTCCGCGTCGAGGCGATTATTCAATCGATGACTCCGTTGGAGCGTGAGAACCCCAAAATTCTTAATGGCTCAAGGCGTGCGCGTATCGCCCAAGGATCTGGTCGCAAGGTGAGCGAAGTGAACTCACTCATGGAGCGATTCACCGGCGCCCAGAAGATGATGCGCCAGATGGCAAAGGGTGGAATGCCGCAACTTCCTCCAGGGATGAAGATGCCCATGGGCATGGGCGGCGCCATGGGTCCGGGCGGCGCCATGGGTCAGGGCATGGGCGCTCTTGGTGGTGGTTTTGGCGCTGGCAAGCAGACGCCACAGAAGAAGAAGTCCAAGAGCGGAAACCCGGCAAAACGGGCGCTCGAAGAGGGGCGCTAAGCCTTTTTGACGGGATTTTCACCCGCCAGCCCACTTGCGACCCGAGAGCGATTTCGCGCTGGGCATCCTCGGATGGCAGACTACGGGGCGAACGCGCTCGAGTTGGCCCTCTCACCAATTCGCCGGCGATGTCCATTTAGGTACGAAGCAAGCGAGCTGTCCCCACGGCGAAGCGAAGCAAGTGCCGCCCTAGTTTCAAGGAGATAGGCCCCGTGGCCGTAAAGATCAAGCTCATGCGTCTTGGAAAAATCCGCGCGCCGTACTACCGCATCGTTATTGCTGACGCCCGCAAGGCTCGCAATGGTCTCTCAATCGAAGAGGTAGGCAAGTACGCGCCCACTCAAGAGCCATCGCTCATTGAGGTTAACTCCGAGCGCGTCCAACATTGGCTCAAGACAGGTGCGCAACCTACTGAGTCCGTTATCGCGATCCTCAAGGTCACTGGTGACTGGCAAAAGTTCAAGGGTCTTCCTGGTGCCGAGGGAACGCTTCGCGTTGCACCACCAAAGCCCAACAAGCGCGCCGCTTTTGAAGCAGCCGTAAAAGATGCAGAGAACGCACCTAAGGATGGCGCGACCACTGCAAAGAAGAAGCTTGAAGCAAAAGCCGTGAAGGCAGAAGCACCTGTTGAAGAAGTTGCGGTCGTCGAGGCACCAGTTGCTGACGCACCCGTGGCTGATGCTCCAGAGGTAGAAGCTGCTCCTGTCGCCGAAGCTGCACCTGCAGCTCCAGTTGCCGAAGCTGCACCTGCAGCTCCAGTTGCCGAAGAAGGTGCTGCTGAGTGATTGAGGAAGCCCTCTCTCACTTAGTAAAGGGCATCGTCGATAACCCCGACGATGTAACCGTGACTGATCGCAATGGTCGTCGTGGTCGCACCCTTGAAGTTCGCGTGCATCCAGAAGACCTCGGCCGAGTAATTGGACGAAATGGTCGTACTGCTAAGGCCCTTCGCACCGTCATCGTCGCACTCGGCGGTGAAAGCGTTCGCGTCGATTTAGTCGACGTGGACGGCGGCAAGTCGCGTCCTGAGTAACACCAGCACCATGCTCCTCGTGGTCGCGCGCGTAGGTCGCGCACACGGTCTCAAAGGAGAAGCAACAGTAGAGCTACGCACCGATGATCCAGATTCACGTCTGGCCGTCGGTGCGAAACTCTTTACTGAGCCAGATCAAGGTCTCGTCACGATTGCGCGAGCGCGCTTTCATTCCGGCACCATGTTGCTCACATTCGAAGGTTTCGAAGATCGTACGCAGGTAGAGCGCTTACGTAACACGCTCTTGCTCGCTGAGGTAGATATTGATGCGCCAGGTGAAGATGAAGATGATTTTCACGATTACCAATTGATTGATGCTCGTGTAGAACTTGAAGACGGCACCCACGTCGGAATTATCCGCGAAGTGCTCCATCTGCCCGCGCAGGATACGTTGGCAATTCAGCGCGAGGGATTAGATGAACTTCTCATTCCCTTTGTTCGCGAATTAGTTCCTGTTGTTGATACGAAGGCGCGGCGAGTAGTGATCACTCCGCCCGTCGGAATGATGGAGGCGTAATGCGTATCGACGTCATCTCCATCTTTCCGGAATACCTGGAACCACTTTCGCTCTCCTTGCTGGGTAAAGCGCAAAGTAAGAGCGTGCTCGACATCAGAATTCATAACCTGCGCGATTACACGCACGATGCCCACCACACGGTAGATGACACTCCTTACGGCGGAGGCGCCGGCATGGTGATGCTCCCCGAGCCGTGGGGCGAGGCCATCGATGCCGTCCTCGCAAGTGGTGGCGCGGGCGCCCGAGCCATCTTGATTTTCACTACCCCCGCTGGAGCGCTCTTCCATCAACGCCGGGCAGAGGCGCTCGCATCAACGGAGTGGCTCATTTTCGCCTGTGGTCGATACGAAGGAATCGATGCCCGGGTAGGCGAGCACTTCGCTACCCGTCCAGAGATTGCCGAAGTTCTCGAGCTCTCCCTCGGGGATTATGTGCTCAACGGTGGGGAAGTGGCCGCCATGGCAATCATCGAAGCCGTAGCCCGTCTCCTTCCAGGGGTCATTGGGAACCCCGATTCCCTCGCCGAAGAGTCCCATGGGGATAACGGCCTGCTCGAAGCTCCGTCCTATACAAAGCCAGCGACGTGGCGGGGGCTGGACGTTCCTGCCCTGCTGCGAGAGGGCCACCACGGCAAGATCGCGCAGTGGCGCGCCGCCCAGGCGCTCGAGCGCACCCGGGCAGTCCGGCCAGAACTTCTTCCCTAGGCCCCGATCGGGGAGGGTAAAACACCCCGATTGTGGGGTACGCGAGGGTCTGTGGCAGACTAAGCGGGCTCCGGGGGAATCGTCCCGAGCGCCTCATTTCGAAGTAAGGACCGATCATGCACGTACTCGACGCGGTTGACTCCGCCACCCTCCGTTCTGGCATCCCGGCATTTCGCTCGGGCGATGAACTCAAGGTTCACGTGCGCGTTATCGAAGGTAGCAAGAGCCGTATCCAGGTCTTCCAAGGCGTCATCATCCGTCGCTCAGGTTCTGGCGCTCGCGAAACCTTCACCATTCGCAAGGTCTCTTACGGCGTGGGCGTAGAGCGCACTTTCCCAGTGCACACTCCAGTCATTGAGAAGTTTGAAATTGTTCGTCGTGGCGATGTTCGTCGCGCGAAGCTTTACTACCTCCGCGATCTTCGCGGCAAGGCTGCCAAGATCCGCGAACGTCGTGGTCAAGATGGTCTCTTCATTGAAGAAACCGTGATCGAGACACCAGTGGTTGCCGCCCCGGTAGTGGAAGTGGCTGTAGTGGAAGAGGCCGTAGTGGAGACTCCTGTCGTGCACGAAGCAGTGCCTGCAGAAGCGCCAGCAACTGAGGCACCAGTAGCAGAAGCTGCTGCACCTGCCGCTGCTGCTGAAGAACCCACTGCTTAATCTCAGCATTAATTCGAATTTCCTCGGCCAGCGCGCACTAGTATCTTCCCCGTGAAGCTACCTTTCAAAGTACCCGCTAAAGGTTCGCTCCTCCGAGAAATTCCAGTTCTCATTGTTACGGCCATTGTTATTTCGGTCATTCTTAAAGCATTTCTCATTCAAGCGTTCTACATCCCTTCGGGTTCGATGGAGAACACACTTCGAGTCAATGATCGAGTCATCGTTAACAAGCTTGGTATGCATCTCGGAAATATTGGCCGAGGCGACGTAGTAGTTTTTAAGGATCCAGGCGGTTGGTTGCCGGAGCCCTATGTCTCTGACCAGGTCAGTTTTGGTCAACACATCAAGAATGGTTTTGTAGCAATCGGTTTGCTTCCCGATCCAGCTGATCAAGATCTCATCAAGCGAACCATCGGAGTTGCTGGCGATACGGTGAAGTGTTGTGACGCGCAAGGACGCCTCAGCGTGAACGGCGTTTCTATCGACGAGAAATATCTCTATCCCGGGAATACTCCAAGCGACTTGGCTTTCGAAGTAAAAGTTCCAAAGGGCAGCATCTGGGTGATGGGTGACCATCGAGGAGCGAGTGAAGATTCGCGCTATCACCAAGAAGATCCCCGCAAGGGAATGGTTCCTCTTAACGACGTGATTGGGCGCGCGGTGGCAGTTGTGTGGCCGGTGGCTCACGCTAAAACGCTTCAACGTCCGGAAGTTCTCACTAGCATCAAGCCGTGATCGCTCCAGAAATCTCCCTTGAGGGCATCGGGTTCTCCCGCATCGCCGGGGTAGATGAAGCAGGGCGCGGCGCGTGTGCCGGCCCGCTGATCATTGCCGCTGTCATCCTTCCTCGTTCTGATTCTGGTGTTGATCTCTCTGCTTGCGTCGATTCAAAATCTATTAGCGAAGCAGAACGCGAGCGCCGGTTTGAACGTGTGAAAGAGGTCGCGCTCGCATACTCAATTATTGAAGTTCCCGCCTCCGAAATAGATGAAGTGGGTTTGCACATCTCTAACTTGGCGGGAATGCGCCGAGCAATATCTGCTCTCGCTCCTGCTGCTGATTACGCGCTCACCGATGGTTATGCAATTGATGGGCTCACCGTTCCCAATCTGGCGGTTTGGAAAGGCGATAGCGTTTCGCGCACGATCGGGGCGGCCTCGATTCTTGCGAAAGTAACCCGGGATCGGATCATGCGAGAGTTGGCAGTGGAATATCCCGAATATGGATTAGAGATACATAAGGGGTACGTCACGGCTGCTCACAAATCTGCGCTCCTCGCTCACGGACCGTCAAAGATCCATCGCTTCTCCTTTGCAAATATTGCTGCGCTCGCGTAATCCCTCCACAGTTAATAAGGAGCGCGGCGCAAAGCCGCCTACTTTCGCCATTCTGCTTCGGTGAATCAAGAGACAGGTAAACGCGGAGAAGTTTTGGCGGCGGCATTTCTAGAAAGAGCCGGATTAGAAATCCTAGATCGTAATTGGCGTTGTGCCGCCGGCGAGATTGATCTCCTGGTGCGCGACGGCGCAACGATAGCCGCCATCGAAGTTAAGACTCGCACCACCGGGCGCACCGGACACCCCTTAGAAGCGATTACTCCTCGCAAACTGCACCGACTCCACTTACTTCTTCGCATGTGGGTCTATGAGAAGGAGTTGCGCGGCTATGACCGACTCCGCGTCGACGGCTTAGCGATCACTCTGCTACCCAAAGTTTTCATCGACTATCGAAAGGGAATCTAAATGGCCCTCGCAAAGGTGTACTCCGTGGCTCTACTGGGGGTGGCTGGCCATATCGTGGAAGTTGAAGCAGATATCGCTGATGGAGTTCCGGCTTTCAATTTGCTCGGGCTACCTGATGCCGCACTTTCCGAATCGAGAGATCGCGTTCGCTCTGCATTGATCAATTCTGGAGAAGCGTGGCCTAATAAGCGCACCACTGTTGCACTTTCCCCTGCCTCACTCCCGAAACGCGGAAGTGGCTTCGATCTCTCAGTAGCGCTGGCACTCCTTGCCGGCGAAATGAAGATTTCTTCGGAAGGGTTGCACGACACGGTGGTCTTGGGGGAGTTGAGTCTCGACGGACGCGTTCGCGCAATCGCCGGGGCGCTTCCTGCCATGGTGGTGGCGCGCGATGCTGGCTTCACTCGCGCCATTGTTCCTCGCGCAAACCTGGCAGAGGCAAGTCTCATTCCAGGTATCGAAGTCTTTGGATTTTCTCAATTAATAAACGTGGTGGCATTTCTCCGTGGTCTGGAATTTCAAGAAGATGATGAGATCGAGAGTATTGAAAGTCCACCTTCTGCTCCCGATCTCACTGATGTACTCGGACAATACGAAGCGCGCCGCGCCATCGAAATTGCGGCGGTAGGCGAGCATCATCTCTTAATGATGGGTACTCCCGGTGCCGGGAAGACCATGCTCGCTGAACGTTTACCGTCGATCATGCCGCCGCTCGATACAGATGCAGCTATCGAAGTGACTTCCATCCACTCCATCGCCGGGCTAGTTAAAGGAAGTGCGCCACTGATTCGCACGCCACCCTTTGTGGCGCCGCACCACACTGCAACGCGCTCAGCGATCATCGGCGGTGGCATGAATCAACCGAGACCCGGTGCGATCTCTTTGGCGCATCGTGGTGTGCTCTTTCTCGATGAAGCACCGGAGTTTATAAGTGGGGTACTCGATGCACTTCGTGAACCGCTCGAGTCGGGAGTGGTTTCACTTGCGCGCACGGGCGGCAGTGCGCTCTTTCCGGCCCGCTTTCTCTTAGTGCTCGCCGCAAATCCATGCCCCTGCGGTCGATTTACTGGAGATGGCCGTGCATGTAATTGCACACCTCTTGCTATTCGTCGCTATCTCTCCAAACTTTCAGGGCCACTCCTCGATCGCGTTGACTTGCAAATCTTTGTTGAACCAGTGAGCCGAGTTGCGTTGGCGGCTAGTGATGTGGGGGAGGCGAGTGCGGTGGTGCGTGAACGGGTGCTTGTGGCGAGAGAGCGGACGTCAGCACGGTTAGCAGGAAGTGGGTTTGCTACGAATGCGCATGTTTCGGGTAGTGCGTTGCGCCGCGAATTTGCGGCAAGCGATGACGCCATGGCTCTTATTCACCGCGAACTTGAACACCATCGAGTCACCGCCAGGGGGCTACATAAGGTGCTGCGGGTGGCGTGGAGTATCGCTGATCTTGCCGGCCATGATCGACCTCGGCGAGAAGATGTCGCCGAGGCCTACCTCTTGCGCAGCGGGATTTCACAACTGGTCGGTGCCGCATGAGAAGTGAACACGATGCCCGGCGCATCTTGATGGCAGTCTGCGAACCAGGTCTACTCCACATTGCCTCCAGCATCGAACGTCATGGTGCGCCAGAGACTCTAGAACGATTACGTGCTGGTCACTTTCATGAAGTGGCCAGTGTGGCAACGCGTGCTATCCAAGATTTAGATGAGAGCGAGTTGGAAGAGGAGTGGCGACGGTCTGGGGCGCATCTGTTGATTCCATCGGATGCGCACTGGCCAGTAGCGTTGAATGATCTCCAGGTTCCACCGATTGCGCTCTCGGTCGTGGGCGGTGGGCAAATAGGCACACTCGCTTCTTCTGTTGCGATCGTAGGTTCGCGTACGGCCACCTCTTACGGAGTCCGGGTCGCCGAAAATTTTGCGGCGCAATTATGTGATCGCGGATTGGCGATTGTCAGTGGTGGCGCCTTTGGTATCGATGCGGCCGCTCACCGTGGAGCGCTCGCCGCGAACGGTGTCACCTGCGCCGTGCTTGCATCGGGCGTGAGTCGTAGTTATCCCGTGGCGCACTCTCGTCTCTTTGCACAAATAGCCGAAGGCGGGCTACTTATCTCGGAGGTGCGTCCGCAAGCCTTCGCCTTTCGATCTCGATTCCTGGTGCGTAATCGGCTGATAGCCGCGCTCTCGCAAGGAACGATCGTGGTGGAAGCAGCGATGCGCAGTGGTTCCCTCCGTACCGCATTCGATGCAGCCGAACTCCATCGCTATGTCATGGGCGTTCCAGGAGCGATCACTTCGCCCATGTCAGCGGGAGTGCACCGTCTCATCTCTGAGAACGTGGCAAATCTCATTACTCAGGTAGAAGATGTCATTGCACTTATTTCACCGTTGGAAATTCCACGGGTAGATCATCCGCTTTTAGCATTGCTCTCACGCCGGCAAGGCATCACCGCCGAAGAGTTGGCGCATTTAGGTGCACTCGAAGTGAGTCAAGCTTTCGCCGCCCTCGCAGAATTGATGGCGCTCGGCGCAGTGGTTCGCGATAGTAGAGGCGCATTTCTACTCGCGCCTGCTTGACCTTCGCAATACTTTCCGCGACCGTGTCAATATGGAACGCCCTGAACTAGAAGTGACCGCGGAATTCGCCCGGGCGCTCGATGGCTTCCGAAGTTATCTCGTCGATGAACGTAACCTCTCGGAAAATACGGTGCGCGCCTATCTCAATGATCTTGAAACGCTCGGTGATTATGCCCGACGTGAAGCGAAGGGCAATCCGGCTGCTCTCTCGCTCTCGTTAGTCCGTTCATGGTTAGCAACCATGCAACTCTCGGGAGCTGCGCGCACGTCGATGGCCCGTCGAGCCTCTTCGATTCGAGTCTTTACCGGGTGGGCGCATCGTCGCGGGTTCATCGAAAGTGATTTTGCGGCCACGTTGGTCTCTCCTAAATCACATCGCACACTGCCCGGTGTTCTTAATCGTGGCCAGGCCGATGAAGTTCTCGATGCATTAGATGCTGCAGCGAATGAAGATGAAACTCCTCTCACCCTTCGCGATCGCGCAATCGTCGAAGTGCTCTACGCCACTGGAATTCGGGTCTCTGAACTCTGTGGCCTCAATCTAGAAAGTCTCAATTTTGATCGACGTACTCTTCAAGTGATTGGTAAAGGAAATAAAGAGCGCACAGTTCCTTTTGGCGATCCTGCGCGCCTAGCACTTGAATCCTGGATCGGTCGCGGCAGAGATTCCATGATCAAAGAGAGTTCACGCGCGCTCTTTGTAGGTGTGAAGGGGAAGCGGATTGATCCACGTACGGTGCGCACCCTCGTCCATGAGGCGATGTTGGCATCTCCGGGTGCGCCCGATATGGGTCCACACGGATTGCGCCACTCTGCGGCCACGCACCTTCTTGAAGGCGGCGCGGATTTAAGAACTGTGCAGGAGATCTTGGGGCACGCTTCACTTGGAACGACGCAGATTTACACGCACGTATCTATTGATCGACTCAAAGAAGCGTTCAAGAACGCTCATCCACGGGCTTAGCGGCTAACTAATTAGCGTTTAACCGCGCCTAAACCCTCGTCGAAGATATTCAAGAAGAGATCAACATCCTTGGTAGTGAGCACCATCGGCGGTTTGATCTTCAGCACGTTGTTATCAGGGCCATCACACGAAAGGAAGACGCCGCGTTCTTTGGCGTACTCGATGAGGTCGCCCATCTCTTCGGTGGCTGGTTTTTCGTCGCGCATTAATTCCACGCCGATAAAGAGACCGGATCCGCGCACGTCGCCAATCATTGAATGGCGCTTACTCATCTCTCGCACGCCATCAGTGAGGTACTTACCCATGTTGATGGCATTGGCTTGGAGGTGACCATCTTGCACAACTTCTAGCACGGCAAGACCAATTGCTGCGCTTACTGGATTGCCACCGAAGGTGTTGAAGTACTCCATGCCGTTATGGAAAGAAGCAGCTACTTCGGGGGTGGTGACAACCGCGGCAAGTGGGTGACCATTTCCGAGCGGCTTGCCCATGGTGACGATATCTGGCACCACATCGTGCAACTCAAATCCCCAGAATTTGTTGCCCACACGACCTAAACCAATTTGCACTTCATCTGCGATTGCAAGCCCGCCAACGGCGCGTACTTGTTCGTATGCGTTCTTCAGAAATCCATGGGCGAGCACGATTTGTCCTGCAGTGCTGACGATGCCTTCTGAGATAAACGCGGCGAGTGGCTGATTGAGGTCTGCGAGTGTGGCGGCAAAGTCTGCGGCGTATTGACTGCCGGCCGCGTCGCCCTTGTGTACCCCGCGATAAGGATCGGGAAGGTTAGCTACGCGCACATGATCGGGCGCACCTAGCCCACCCTTGCCGAGAAACTTGTAAGGGCTGATGTCGACCACACTTGCGGTATGACCGTGGTAGGCATGCTTGAGTGCGATGAAGCCGCGGGCTTTTGTGTGTGCACGAGCGAGGCGAATGGCTAGATCGTTTGCTTCGCTTCCGGAGTTCACGAAGAAGACCACACTCAGCGGATCCGGGAGTGTGCTGGTAAGTGCGCGGGCATATTCCACAATATTTTGGTGGAGGTAGCGCGTATTGGTATTAAGAGCGGCCATCTGCGCGGCCCCGGCGGCAACCACGCGGGGATGGCCGTGGCCGACGTGCGCCACGTTATTTACTAGGTCGAGATAGGCCTTCCCATTGACGTCGTAGAGATATGCGCCTTCACCGCGCACTATCTCGAGTGGTGTTCGGAAGTTGAGACTGAGATTTCGCGAGAGCACCGTCGTTCGATCTTCACGAATGACGTCGGTTGCAAGGTGTGCGTGTGCGTCGGTTCCGCTGGCGATTCCGAGCGCCAAGTTGGGATTCGGTGAGATGCTGCGCCAGAGCGAGATCTCATCCTTTGGTGCTACGCCATACACATCAAGTCCCATGCCACAAAGATCTGTCAGCAGTTGGAAGTGGGTATGTGGGGGCCAGCCAACATTTTCGTGTTCTTGACCGATGGTGGCGATTTGATCGCCAGCGTTGACTTTCATTCCTACTGAAAGTTTAGGAAGTGATTCGCGCGAGAGGTGACCATAGAGCGTCCAGAAGGGAATGCCTTCGGTGGTTTCGTGGCGCAGAAGAATGACTGGGCCGTAGTCGAGTGGGGTGTTGTTGTCGTTAAAGGCATCGACTACACCATCGAGCGCGGAATAAACGGGCGAACCTGCTGGGAGAAAGAGATCGACGCCCAAGTGAATCGTGCGTGCACTGGGGCTTGCTGTGTTGTATGCATCGCCTTGGTAAACATTTCGGTTTTCACAGTAATGACCAATCGCTACATCTGCACCTTTGGATGCCATGAGATTGGCGATATCTTCGCTCCATCGCGGGATGGAAGTATTCTCAACTGACCAATCTAAGTAGATGTACTTATGGTCCTTAAATGGTGGACAAACTACGTCTGCGCGCCTTGCCACTGTCGATAGGTATTGACGCACGGCGCGTGAGTTGGGATTTCCTTCGTAACCACACGCATCGCGGAAGCGGAAAAGTGAATGATTGAAATCAGTGGCATGCAATTGCAAGAGAAGCGCGGGGATAACGCCCTGACTGATGTTTAAGTATTCGTTGGTGGGGTCTGCAGCACTCTGTACGGCTGCGTTCACAACGCTCATCGCCAGCCGCACCTTAGTGAGCGGCAGGAGTAGCTCTAATTCACTAGGGGAGAGCGGTGAGGTGATGTGATAACCGCGCACAAGTGGCAAAAGCGCTTTTACTGGGTCATCGTGACCGATGGCAGCGTACGAAGCTGCAACTGCGAGGCCAATAATTTTGGCGCCAAGCACGATATCGCCAAAGTCGATCACACCGATGCCGCGTTCGCTGACAAAGATGTTGTAATCGTTGGCATCGTTATGAATCATCTGCCGCGGTAAGAGCGCAAGTTTTGGAAGTTGTTCTTCGCGGAAATCTTCAAGTACTTCGATGACTACATTTCGCAACGTTTCGTCAGTGATGCGATGCACGTGTTGCGAGAGGCGACCCGCCTGCATCATGTTCCACATAAATTCTCGAGTCAGAATCTCTTCGACGGGTTCGGTGATCTCCATCTTTGCGAGTTCTTTATCAATACGCCCCAAAATAGTTCCGAGGTCGCGCAGATCGGTGCTCGTGGTTTCGGTTTCCGCCCAGGCGCTGCCCTCTACCCAAGTGAGTAAACGAGCGGTGCGACCACCGGGGATATCGACCGATATTTCGCCACCAAGTGCGCGCACTGGGATGGGAAGGTGTGGCGCTAAATGTGAGAGTGCGGTGAGCGCGCGATCTTGCAACGTGAGCCAATCACGATGTCCAGGTTGATGAATTTTTAAGACATAGTCTCGGGTGGCGCCATCTACTTCTGTGGTGATGCGGTAATTGAGATCGCGTTCGCCGTTAAGTTGCGTGGCACTCCCATCGATTCCGAAGTATTTCTTAACGGTTTCAACGGGATCGAGAGGTGCTCCAGACATGCACCCAGCCTAATGCCGACCCTGGCGATCCGCCGAGCCTTCACGGAGCGCCTTGGCAGCGAGCTCGCAATTCCAGCGCGACCTCTGGTGAAAGTTCGAGATCAGAAACGAGTCGGGAAGTTTGAGCCTGGCTCAGAGGGGCGAAGAGTTCGATTCCCTCTAATTCGCCTTCGCTATTGTGATCTAGATTGACCGTCGAGGAGTATGCGGCCGTCCAGGCAACTTTGGCCTGGGAGTTCGTTGGTGAAATACGAAGGTATTGCGCCTCGAACTTTTGGTCTGCTTGAAATAACGCGCTCATCACTGCCTCTCTGACCAGGCGGTCGAGATTACGGTAACCGTATTTCGCTCATTCGGAAGTGCATCGACCCAGACTTTTAACTCACCGTAACTTGGAACCCAAGATTGGAGGAGAAAGCTGCCGGTCGGCGTTCGCCAACAAGAGTGAGGGCTGAGGAGTGCGCTCATGACATTTCCTTGCGATATTTCTCGCTCCTCCATTCGTTTAAGAGCATGCTCGCTGAATTTGATCCGCATCTTGCGGCTAAGAGGGTAGGAGATGGGTCTGCAAGTGCGGCAGCAGCGAGAGCGGGTCGAGATAGGTGGGCCCTTGAAGTAATCCCCAGTGAAGGCAGGTGGGTCCTGCGAGATGTCCGGAAGCGCTCACTATGCCGAAGGCTTCACCAGCGGTGATTGTGGTGCCCACCTTCAAGCGCGAGGTCACGGATTGGTAGGTGGAGCGATATCCGGCGCCATGGGCGAGGACCACGGTGGCCACGTGGTTGACCTGACCGACGAAGGTGAGGGTGCCATCGGCGGGGGCGCAGACCGGGCTTCCGATCGTGGCGGTGAGATCCACGCCTCGATGGCCGCGCCCATAACGCCTGGTTGGCGGGGTAAACGGGCGAAGGAGTTGGGTAGTAGCCAGCGGCAGGCGCCACGTGTGCAGGGTGTGGGGCGCGCTGGGCGGCGGGGTGGCGGAGGCGAGCGCCAGACCGGCGGGAGCCAGGGTCAAGGTGCCAGCGATCATTAAGTGGGCGGGGAGGTGTCTCATCGCCCCAGGGTGAGCGTCAATCCCGCCCGCGGGGCCTCTTCGAGGGTGGCTGTGGAC
>Ga0194060_10001534_pt1 | contig 16457 bp, 10 predicted proteins | sample SepL225m_MetaG_FD_163427 | JGI IMG/M metagenome (GOLD analysis project Ga0194060, IMG submission 163427) | Anoxic zone freshwater microbial communities from boreal shield lake in IISD Experimental Lakes Area, Ontario, Canada - Sep2016-L222-5m | ecosystem: Environmental > Aquatic > Freshwater >...
ATGAGATACTGGTCAAATATTGAAAGCGGGGGGGCTCGGGAGAGGGGGGGTAGAAAACATAATTCGGCTGGGCCAGTGGAGCGGTATGACACCCTGCCAGTACCCATAAACCGAAAAGCGCCACCCATCGGGATGGCGCATTGAATCGTATGGAATCGGGTATCACCGGTTGTGGCAGGTCAGGCAGAGCGCACTGCCGGCATTGGATTTTTTCAGCATGCCCGGAATGCTGAAATTATTATGCACATCATGGCAGGAACTGCATTCAACTTTGTTCACATAAAGCATATCGACGGCAATTGTTCCACCCAAACCGGAGGGGGCGACGGCAGGGTCGAACATATGGCCTTTCGAGGCCGCGAGCGCTGTGGTGTAATCCACGGAAATGGGATGATCGTTGCCGAGAGCCGTTCCCAGGTTGTTGGTGGAGGAAATGGTGGTTGAACCTGTCACCCCGCCAAACGAATCGATTGCCACGGTGCCGTCATGGCAGCTCATGCAGGTTTTTGAGATGGCCGACATGGCAATGGGCGCGGAGGCCTTCATTGTCGGGCTGCTGTAGAAGGTGTATGAGGCCGACGAGGCGGCATGGTTCCACAGTAGGGTTCCTGTTGAGTTGATATTGTTGTGCGGAGCGTGGCACGGCAGGCAAATCTGCCCCGAAGACCAACTTTGGTTATGAAAATCATGCTTAGATCCGGTAATGTTCGCGTATGTCAAGGATCCCCCCAACACCAATAAAACCACTAATATAACAATATTTTTTTTCATGATTCCTCTTTTGTGTTTGCAAAATCCCCAACCACTTATTTTCGTTAACCTTTCAAATCTCCTGCCTGATGTCGAGTTGATATTAAACTCTTTATGTCATACGTTTTTCTTCGAGTATGAGTTAATAGCAATAGGTGTGCCTAAAGCTGGACAAAATAAGTCTTCTATTGATTTAGCCCATAATTGCTTCTGTTTCTCATCGATCATGGGGACATATACTTCTTTGTTTCGCATAATTGAATACTCAACCCTTACTGGTGCCCGATTCGGTAGAAACGTGTTGTCGTTGAGGGAGGCACGCTATCCGTGCAATTGGTTGCGATTCCTTGTGCGGTAAATAAGGTTCCAGTTGTCCATAAATTCGTGCCGGTCAACGTTGAATTATATTGAAGACTGTATCCGTCTGAAATGGCGAGTCCTGAAACATCAACTGAGGCGATATTCGTCCGGATGGTGATGGCGGTGATCATGGGGCCCACAGGGAGGGCTAGGGAAATCAGGGTATTGTTGCCTTCATTGGACTCCAGCACCACATTGTCAAAATCGATGATCACGCCGAGATAATAAGCGCCGGGTGCTGTGCCTTGGGGAATGGTCACCGAGTCCGTATTCGTGAGGCTTGTCTGGGCTGGGATACTTATAAATGAGCCCTGGGTTGTCAGGATCGTATCGTTGGTGGTTACAGAGGCATTAGTCGACAGGTAGATTCGATAACTCCACGGTCCCGCCGTCCCGATGCCAATATTGGCAAGCCTTTCGGTAACTGTGAAGCCGAGTCCGGGGCCGCCGCCGTTGGGAACTGTGACGGCGAGCACCGTAAGGTCGGGCCCTATACCGATGGTGACGGGGCCGGAGACGCGGATATTGTTTGTCTCGATGGATTCAGTCACGCTGTTGTCAAAGTCAATCAAAGTTGCGAAATAATAGGTTCCTGTTGCAAGATTGCCGGGAATGGTTACCGCGCCAGTGTTCGTGACCGCTGTCTGCGCCGCAATATCAACGAAAGCACCTTGCGTTGTAAGGACGATTCCGTTGGTGGCGGCGGAGGTGGCATTGGTGGACAAGTAAACCCGGAATTTCCAGTTACCCGCGGCCCCGACGCCTATGTTCGCAAGCACGTTGGTCAGTATCAGCGTTTGGGCCGTTCCGGCCACGGACGGATATCCGATGGCAGGCACCGTGAGATCCGGCCCAATGCTGATGGTAACGGCCGCTGAGGATCGGGTGTTGTTGCCTTCGTCGGTTTCAAAGACTTTATGGTCATCATCAATGATAACGCCGAAATAATAGGTGCCCGGTTTGGTATCGGCGGGAATTAGCACCGTGTCCTTATTCGTCATTGAGGACTGTGCCGGAAAATCAATATAGCCGCTTTGTGTTGTCAAAACAGTATCGTTGGTCGCAACGCTTGAATTCGTGGATAAAAAAATCCGGTAACGCCAAGCACCCGCCGCCCCGATTCCGCTATTGGATAGGATGTTCGTCAACGTGAGCATCTGTGCCGTTCCGGCGCTGGATGGACCTGATACAGAGGGGACGGAAAGGTCGGGCCCGAAACTAATGGCTACGGCGCTGGAAGAGTTGGTGTTGTTGGCCTTGCTCGATTCTGCCACCATGTTGTTGAAATCGATGATAACCCCGAAGTAATAGATCCCAGGTGTCGTGCCGGAGGGTATCGTAATGGTGTCATAATTTGTCATACTGGACTGCATTGGAAAATCGACATAGGTGCCCTGCGTTGTCAGGACGGTAGCGTTGGTTGTGAGGGTTGAATTCGTGGATAAATAGATCCGGTATTGCCAGTTGCCTGCCGTTCCAACCCCGGTGTTGGCAAGGATGTTTGTCAGCGTCAACATTTGAGCCGTGCCCGCTGCCGCCGGTCCGCGCACCGACACGACCGTGAGATCAGGACCGGGATAGATCGACACAGGGGCAGAAGCCCTCATGTTATTGGTCTCGATGGATTCGGTTACACTGTTGTCGTAGTCAACGATGATGCCGAAATAATAAGTTCCCGTTGGGTTGTTCCCCGGGATCATGACCGTGTCAACATTGGTAATGGTCGTCAGTCCGCCAAAATTAAAATACGTTCCAAATGTCCCGAGTACCACATCGTTAGTCGTAATGCTGGAGTTGGTTGAAATAAAAATCCGGTAGCGCCAGTTGTCGGCCGGGTCGGGGGCGATGTTGGCGAGCGTGTTGGTCAGGCTGACAGACTGTCCCGTTCCTGCACTGGTGACGCTGTTGATCGATAAGACGGTAAGGTCTGGCAAAGCGTGCGCAGTGCTGGAAAGGATTAAGAGTAGGGGGGCGATGAATCCGGACAACTTCAGCAGGCTTGGTTTCATAATCCTCTCGCTCCGTTCGTTCCAGCCGTACAGTTAACAGTTATGTGTAATTATCGCTGCCCATACCGTCAAGATCAAGGTCAATCATACTAAAATCCCGCCTCAAGGCGTGAAGACGTTCCTCAGCAGAACTAGGTTGAGCACGATGACGATGGAGGCGATGATCCAGAGATAAAGTTTTCCCATGGTGGTGTTGGCGTGAGTGCCCATGACTTTGCGGGATGAGGTGAGATAGATTTGCAGGATGATGGTGATGGGCAGTTGGATGCTGAGTAGAACCTGAGAGAGGATCAGGGCGCTGTAACTGTTGGTGACAAACAGGATGGCCAGAAAGGCCACGCCCAGGGTTATTGCCACGCCGACTTTTGATTTCGGAGTGTGGATATCGTAGTGCTGGTTGAACATGCCCGTATAAATGGAACCGCCCGCCATCCCGGCGGTAACGCTCGCAGTGAGCCCGGCGCACAACAGAGCCAACGCAAAAACGGTGGCTGCCAAGGGGCCGTTGTGGCCCAGTATCGGGTGCAACATCTCCTGCGCCTGTTCAAGTGACGTTACCGCGATGTGGGAACGGAAGAAGGTGGCGGCCGCAAGGAGAATCATGGCGCTATTGATCATCCACCCGACAATCATGGAGAACAGGGTGTCGAGCCATTCAAACTTCAAGTGGCTGAGAATCACGTTTTCGCCTTGCGTATGCCATTGACGGCTTTGGATCACCTCGGAATGAAGGAACAGGTTGTGCGGCATGACGACGGCCCCGAGTACGCCCATCACAATCAGGATGGATCCGGACGGGAGAGCCGGTGTGACCCAGCCCTTGGCGGCGTTCACCCATTGGGTATCAATCAGGAACATTTCAAAAATAAACGCAATCCCGATCAGCGAGACAAAACCGACGATGAGTTTCTCCAGACGCCGGTAAGAGTTCCAGAGAAGGAGTCCGAGCGAAACGACCGTAGTGAGGGCGGCGCCCAGTTTGAGGGGAAGATGGAAAAGCATCTGAAGCGCAATCGCCCCGCCCAGAATTTCGGCAAAGGCGGTGGCTATGGCAGCAATCACAGCTGATCCTAAAACCGGGCGTGAGAGCCATGCGGGCAGGTGCTGTGTGGAAGATTCGGCCAGACAGGAGCCCGTGACAATCCCCAGATGCGCCGCGTTATGCTGAAGCAGGATCAGCATGAGGGTGCTGATGGTGATGACCCAGAGTAACTGGTACCCGAACTGGGCGCCGGCGGCAAGATTGGTGGCCCAGTTCCCGGGATCAATGAACCCCACGGTCACCAGCAGGCCGGGGCCGAGAAAACGAAGGGCATTTAAAGCCCCCACAATTGCCCGTTTCTGGTGAAGATGTTCGCCAAATTGTTTAATCAGGTTCATGTTCTAACGGTCTAATCTCGACACCGTATCACGGTTTCTGTAATTTGTCGGCCTTTTATGGCGTCGGATGGACGTTTTTTGAAACGGGATTACTATGAATGCACAGGATATTGTTGCACTGAAGGAGCAGGCGTTGGTGGAGGCCAGAACGGCGACCTCCTTGAATGAGATTGATGCCGTCCGGGTCAAATACCTGGGACGGAAGGGATTGCTTCCCGGGATCATGGAGGGACTCAAGTCCGTCCCACCCGAGGAGCGTCCTGAAGTGGGACGTCGGGCCAATGAGTTGAAGCAGGAACTGGGGCAGGCATTGGATGAAGTGAAGGCCACCCTCGGGGCGGCCTCCAAAGCGGCTGGCCAGAAGCAGTTTGATGTGACCCTGCCCGGCGCCTGGAAAACCCTCGGCACCCGGCACCCGGTCACCCAGGTGATTGAGGAAGCCATCCGGATTTTCAGCATGCTTGGCTTCACGGTGGCGGACGGGCCTGACATGGAGACGGAATACCATAACTTTGACGCCCTGAATACCCCTGCCGATCATCCGTCCCGCGACACCCAGGATACTTTCTGGCTGGATAAGAAGACGTTGCTGCGCACACAGACTTCGCCGGTGCAGATTCGCGTCATGGAAAGCTGCAAGCCGCCGATCCGCATTATTGCGCCCGGGCGCTGTTACCGACGCGACACCACTGATGCCACGCATAGCGCAAACTTCCATCAGATTGAAGGCCTCTATGTGGATCGCAAAGTTTCCATGGCGGATCTGAAGGGCGATATCACCTTCTTTGCCCACCAGATGATGGGGCCGAACGTCAAAGTGCGGTTCCGTCCGCATTTCTTTCCATTTACCGAGCCGAGTGTGGAGTATGATTTCTCCTGCCATGTGTGCGGAGGACTAGGGTGCCGGGTCTGCAAAAACAGCGGCTGGATAGAAATCTCCGGTGCCGGCATGGTGAATCCGAAAGTCTTCACCATCGTCGGCTATGACCCCGAGTCGGTCACCGGCTATGCCTTCGGCATGGGCGTGGAGCGCATTGCCATGATCAAATTCGGCATCGAGGATATCCGCCTCCTGTACGATAACGACGTGCGCTTCTTATCCCAATTTTCCTAAGGAAATACCACGATGAAACTTCCATTGAGCTGGTTGAAAGAGTATGTCGATGTTGACCTGAGTCCCAAGGATCTCGCTTCCCTGCTGACGTTCTCCGGAACGGAAGTCGAAGGGATCAAGACCATAGGCGGTGACTTCACGGGAATCGTGGTGGGCGAGGTGTTGGGCGTTGAGCGCCATCCGAATGCCGACCGCCTGACCGTCTGCCAGGTGAATGACGGAACAAGCACTCTGACGGTAGTTTGCGGGGCGCCTAATGTGGTCGCCGGGATTAAAGTGCCGCTGGCGTTGATTGGCGCGACCCTGCCGAATGGCTTGAAAATCAAGAAAGCCAAAGTGCGCGGGATCGAATCTTACGGGATGCTTTGCGCTGCGGATGAACTTGGGCTGTCCGAGGATCACAGCGGATTGATGATCCTGCCTGCCGATTTGAAGCCCGGCACGCCGTTTGCCGAGATTGCCGGTCCGCCCGAGACGGTGCTGGAACTCGAAGTGACGCCCAATCGGCCCGATTGTCTCAGTCTGATCGGTATTGCGCGGGAGGTGGCAACGTTGCTGGGTAAGCCGTTGAAGATTCCGAATCCGGTGGTGAAGGAGTCTGCAACCCCGGTCGAAAGTTTGACCAGCGTGACCGTTGAGGATGCCGCAGGGTGTCCGCGTTACACGGGGCGAGTGGTGCAGGGGATTACGATTGCCCCCAGTCCGCAATGGTTGCAAAAGCGGTTGTCGGCAGCGGGGATACGGCCTATCAATAACGTGGTCGATATCACCAATTACGTGATGCTGGAATGCGGGCAACCGCTCCATGCATTCGACTATGAATTGCTGGAAAGCCGGAAGATCGTGGTTCGCCGGGCAAAAGCTGGTGAGGCGATGAGCACTTTGGATGGGGCGGCGCGTGAGCTTACCCCTGAGATGCTGCTGATTGCCGATGGCAAGCGACCGGTGGCTGTCGCCGGTGTCATGGGCGGGGCGGGCAGCGAAATCCGCGATGTCACCAAAACGGTGTTGCTGGAAAGCGCTTATTTCAAGCCGTCCGATGTGCGCAAGACTTCAAAGAAAATGGGATTGTCATCCGAGTCCTCCTACCGCTTTGAGCGCGGCGTTGATATTGAGAATGTGGAATGGGCCAGTCGGCGGGCAACCCAGTTGATGGGCGAACTGGCCGGCGGCGTGGCCGCCAAAGGTGTAATTGACGTGTTTCCGGCCAAATTGGCGCATGGACAGGTAATCCTGCGGTTTGATCGCGTCCGCGATTTGCTGGGAATTGAGATCACCAACGAGAAAGTGATGTCCATTTTCATGGCCTTGGGTTTTGGGATTGTAACAAAGGATGCGGCCCGTTGCGTGGTGGATGTTCCGGCGTTCCGTGTGGACGTAGCGCAGGAGGCGGACTTAATCGAGGAAATCGCCCGGATCTATGGCTTGGATAAAGTACCCTCACCCTCACCGGTGGCAAAGAGTGTGCCGGGGGCTGATGACAAGCCGACCCGCGCGGTGCTGGCTCTGCGCGAGAATCTGGTTGGTCTTGGGCTCTCTGAGATTATGAACTACAGCTTTCTGTCGGAGAAGTTGCTGGAGTTGGTCGGGTATGGGGATTCGACGAAGCGGGTGGTGTTGCCGAATCCGATCAGCGCCGACCAGGCGGTTCTCCGGGATTCGTTCATTCCTCAAATGATTGAGACGCTGGGGAAAAACCGGGCGCGGCAGGCCCGTGAAGCGGCATTATTCGAAATGGGCCGCGTATTTTTCAAGGACGCCGACGGCCAGAACGCCGAGACGGATCGCGTATGCATCGGGCTGATGGGGCCGGTGGGACGTGCCGGGATCCTCAAGTCGCAGCCGGTAAAGGATGAGGAGATGTTTCAGTGGATCAAGGGCATTCTCGAATCGCTTGGTCGGGCCCAGCATATTGCGTCAGTAGCCCGTGGCGGGTTGTGCCGCCTGGATATTGACCTTAAGCCGTTATCGAGCCCTTGCTTCGAAGAAGGTCGTGCGGTTACGGTCTGGCTTGCCGGTGCGTGTGTGGGGGTGATGGGACTCGTCAGTGAACGTCTGCGCAATGAATGGCGCATGGCGGATCCTGTCGCGGTGCTTGAACTTGAGGTGGCCCCGTTGCTGAAGGATGTCTTGCGGGTGCCGGTGGCGCGTGGCATTGGCTCCTTCCCCGGCGTGGATCGGGATGTGGCCATGGTGGTCGAGGATGGAGTTTCGCACGAGGCGATTCTGAAATCTATTTGGACGGCGGCTCCGCCGGAGTTGGTCGATATTCAGCTTTTCGACGTGTATCGGGGTGAAAATGTCGGCAAAGGCCGGAAGAGCCTGGCCTATTCGCTGACCTATCGCTCCATGGATAAGACCCTGACCGATGAGGTGGCCAATGCCTTTCACGACAAGGTCAAGGCGGCCTTGCGGAAAGATGTGTCTGCCGATATAAGAGAGGGATGAAGGCGCTGATCCAGAGGGTCAGTCGGGCACGGGTGACCGTGGCGGGGAAAGAGGCCGGGGTCATTGGGAAAGGCTACGCAGTCTTGCTCGGCGTCCGGCAGCAGGACACGGATGCCGATGCCATTTTCCTGGCCGAGAAGACGGCGAGCCTTCGCATTTTCCCGGACGCACAGGACAAAATGAATCTGGCCTTAGGCGATGTCGGTGGGGCTGTTCTGGTCGTTTCGCAGTTCACGCTCTATGCTGATACACTAAAAGGGAATCGCCCCAGTTTTATCAATGCCGCCGCCCCGGCGGAAGCCGAACGCCTCTACGAGGTCTACGTCAGCCAACTCCGGCATATTCTGGGGCCAGACAAAGTGGCGACTGGTATTTTTCGCGCCAGCATGAGCGTCGAAATTATAAACGATGGCCCTGTGACCATTGAATTGAGTTCAGACGGACGGACACTCTGATTTCATATGATCTCAACTTTGTCCCCGATGGCGGGGAAGGTGGTGAGCCAACCGGTTTGGATTTCGATGACGGAGTGGGCTTTTCTGCCGCCCCAGGCCAGGCGCCAGGGATTCACCTTGTGCGTGATCCGAATGATCCTGTTCCCGGCGTCGAGGAAGAGAAGGTCGATGGGGAATCGCATGAAACAGGTGTGGATGGAACTGCAAGGGCGAATGAGTAATCCCTGTCCGGCTTTAAGTTCAGGCCGTCCCATCAACCCGATGCTGCGCTGCCAAAACGTGACGGCAAGGGTCAGTTCTGGAATGAGTGGCTGGCTTTTATAGAGGAGAGTGGCCATTCCTTTAGCGAATATTCTGTTCCATGTGACACCGGATATCGGTCTCGGCGGCGGGGAGAATGGCGCAGCGGGTGGGAAGGTCGCGCAGGGTCTCAAGAATCGGGTGATGGGCCAGATCCGCGCCGGTCGCCTCCTGAATGGCCTGGCTGAATTTTGCCGGATGGGCCGTAGCCAAACAGATCATGGGCGAATCCGGGGTTACATAAGGTTTCGCAACGTGAACGCCGACGGCCGTGTGGGGGTCAAGCAGGTAGCCATAGCCGGTCTGGAATTCCTTGATGGTGGCCAATGTTTGGACGGTGTTGCCTGAGCCGGCGGTGATCAGGTCATCAATCCGACCGCTCGCGAGGGGCGGCACGGTTATTTTCTTTTCCGTTTCGAACTGCTGCATGACTCGGCTCAAGGCAGCAGAATCGGCGCCTAGTCGGTAATAGAGATACCGCTCGAAGTTGCTGGCAACCTGGATATCCATGGAAGGACTGAGGGTGGTATGGACGGCGCCGCTACTGTAAATGCCCGTGTTGAAGAAGCGGGAGAGGATGTCGTTTTCGTTTGTGGCCAGCACCAGCCGACTGATCGGAAGCCCCATTCTGGCCGCCACATATCCGGCAAAGATATCGCCGAAGTTGCCGGTGGGAACGGAGAACTGGACGGTTTTGGCCCCGGTCAGCCGCATGACACGAAAGGCGGCGAAGAAATAGTAAACAACCTGGGCCAGAACCCGCGCCCAGTTGATCGAATTGACGGTGCCCAGCGCGTAACGATCCTTGAATGCCAGGTCGCTGAAAATGGTTTTCATGATCCGCTGGCAGTCGTCGAAGGTGCCGTCCACCGCAATATTGAAGACATTCCCATCCAGCACCGTGGTCATCTGCCGTTCCTGGAGCGGACTTACACGGCCGTGGGGATGCATGACGAAAATGCGGATCCGGTCACGGCCCCGGACGCCGGCGATGGCGGCGCTTCCGGTGTCGCCGCTGGTGGCGGCAAGGATATTCAAGTCGTGCTTTGTCTTCGTTAACACATATTCGAAGGCATTTCCCAGAAACTGGAGCGCCACATCCTTGAAGGCGAGGGTGGGGCCGTGGAAAAGCTCAAGGATATAGAGATCGCCGACGCTACGGACTGGGGTCACATCCGGGTGACGGAATGAGGCATAACTGCGTTCTATAAGGTTTCGCAAGTCCGCCTCGGGGATGTCGGCATAGAGCCGCATAATTTCGAAGGCCAGATCGGTGTAGGAGAGCGAACGCCAGGCAGCGAGTTCCCCGGAGACATTAGGAATGACGTCGGGCAAAAGCAGTCCGCCGTCCCGGGCCAGACCGGTCATGACAGCCTCCTGAAAGCCCCTGGGATTCTTTTCGCCACGTGTGCTGATGTAATGCATGGCCGAACCATAGGTCATGGCGAAAGCGGCAGGCAAGCAGAAAAGGAGGCAATTATCGGAGGTGGGCAGGGGCACGACACGCTAAACATCTTGCACAACCCTGATAATATTAGTTGTGCAAGGAATATCTCAACCGTTCGCGATATTACCGAAGCGGTCGGCTTTTCAGTGATGGCGGTTTCGAGTTGTGATAGCAGCCTGTCCCTTGCGGCCCCCATATCTCGGCCGTGCCGGGGCGCCCTTATTGAACGACAATATCCTTCACGAACTCGTTGCGTTCAAAATTTCCGGCGGCCAGATCCGTGACCATATTGCCGTTGAGGCGCAGGTTCTCAATCTCCACGCGCTGCACCAGGTGACTGGCATCGTACCCGTGGATTTGCGAACGCGGCATCCAGCGCGATGTTACTGCGATGTTTTGAAACCGGACCCCTTCAATGGATCCTCGGCCGGGATCTACGACGCAGTATCCCGTGCCAACCTCCAATCGGATGAGGTACGGCAGGGAATCACGATCCCGGGGCAGCAGTTCGTAGCCGTGCTGATTCCGTTCCAGGCAGAGCGACCGGGTCATGTCGTCGTCAAGTTCCACCCGAATGTTCCGGAATACGATATTTTTGCACCAGGCACGGTCATGGGTCGTTACATCCATGGCCACGCCTGCCACATGGATGAGGTCGCAGTCCTCGAAAAGTATATCGCGGATCTCCTCGACAACGGTCTCAATGCCGATCTCCAGCGCTTTGCCCCAATCATTCCACACCACGCAGCGGCGCACCTGGATGTCGCTGATGGGCTGGTCAGCTTCGCAGGCGTAGGTGCCCATGCTCCTCTGCCAGGCGGCGAAGGTGCGGCTGGTTGTACCATCAACCGTAAAGGATCCATCCCACTTGTTGTCGAACAGTTGCAACGGATAGATGAACGAGCCGAACTTTTCGTAGCCCTTGAAGACGATGCAGTCGTCGAACGCACGGATAAAGCAGTCCTCTACGCGGCAGTGTCGACTGTTCACGAAATCGATGCCATCAGAGTTGTAGCGCCAGGCGCCGAGAATTTTGATGTTGCGCATGTCAACCTGGCGGCAGTTGACTGCCGCCAGCGTAAACACAGCGGAATCGCGCAGCGTAATGCCTTCGATGCGGACGCTCGTGCAGTCATACAGACAAAGCAAGGCCGTAAGCCCATCCAGACGATCGATCTTGCTCCCGTCCAGAATACCGCGCCCGAGTATCGCCACGTGCTCGGCTTTTTCAGCCAGGATGGCGCCGTAAACCACCGCCCCGGCAGCCAGGTAAACGGTCTGATGGCTTTCCAGTCGGATGACGCCGGGACAGTGTACGCCCGGACCAAAATATCGGACGTTCGGATTCGTGGCAGCCGGAATCTCCTTTTCCGGCGGATTGGCAAAGAGGTGCAGCGCGTGGTGCAGGCCGTTCACCTCGACGGTAAACTGTCCTGGCTTCGTGATGCGGAAGCGAATGGCATCGCCTTCGACCTCGGCTTGATTCCAGCCGAGGTCGGTCGCACCCGCACATCATGCACCGGGCGCTGGCTGATAATACTCACCTCCACCGGTTGTGTCATGCCCCAGCTTGCGAACGAAACAAGTTCCGTCTGACTGGTAGGACGCTGGCATCCCGGCCACACTTTGTTCACGGGATGGGCCGAAACCCTGGCCCGGTGGGTTACCACCGCTTGCCCGTTGACAGACAGCCGATAATCGGTAGCCGGTTCCTCTTCGATCGGAGCCGGATAGATGGTCAGACCGTGCGAGGCGGGTATCAAATTATTCGTGTTACTTGCGCGTGCCGTATTGGTTTCCATTATGAAGAGCCTTCCCTATATGTCGTGCAAACGCCCGCATGCCGCAGCGGAACCGACTCCAGGAAATGGGCTTTGGGCTTTGCACAAACAACACGCCAAATTCTACGATCCCGGTCACGATATGTCCAATCTCATCTGCGTTGCGGTTGACCCCGGATTAGCGGGGTGGGAGCGTCCAGAGCGTCCAGGGGGCCGCCTGTCGAGATTGTGGAACGGGTCATCGAGACCTGCATCGATGACCCATTCCCCGACTATGACACCGAGCCGGTGAACTTGTCCTCCGAAGCCTTGGCGTAGGAGGATGGTGTACGCGAACGGATGAGCACTCGCGGCGGGACCGGTCTGTCGTTTTACGGCTTCTCGGTACGCGTACCAGCGGCTTTGATCCGGCCGGGGAGTACCCCGTCCGCCCCAAAGCCGCTGGATTGTGCTATTCTGTCTTGATCTTGACGTTCTTGCCAGCTTTCCGCATGATCTCAACCATGAAAACGATGTTTCAGACCGGTCTCAACGAGCATGTGCCCGTACCGCCAGAAAAGGGATTTCTTATCCATTTTATATCATTGAGTATCAGGACATAGTCGAGACTGCGCATCATGTTCATTCCTTTCAATTGCGAACGATGCGGGACCAAGCTGGATGTTGATTCAACGTCCTGCGGCAGCCTCGTCGAGTGCCCCCGGTGCCGCGTTTCTATAACGGTTCCGCACAAGGGGCCTGAACCCGGGGTGACGGTGGGCGGGTTCAAGATACTGTCCCTGCTGGCCAAGGGCGGGATGGGCGAAGTCTTTCTGGCCCGGCAGATATCCATGGACCGGGACGTGGCGCTTAAGATACTTCCCCGCGCCCTGACCACCGACAAGGAGGAGGTGGGCCGCTTCCTGAACGAAGTGCGCATGGCCGCCCGGCTCGAACACCCCAACATCGTCACCGCCTACGAGGCGGGGGAGGACGCGGGTGTCTATTTCCTCGCCATGGCGTATGTGAGGGGGGAGACGCTGGAGTCGCGACTGAAGAAGAGCGGAGTCATGACCGAGGCTGACGCGCTGCACATCGTGAGGAAGGTGGCTTCGGCGCTGGCCTACGCGTGGAACAGGCATCACCTCATACATCGCGATGTCAAACCGGCGAACATTGTCATGGATGAAGCGGGCGAGCCGAAACTGACCGACATGGGCCTCTCCAAGAGCCTTCGCGAGGCCGGGGGAATGACGTTGGCCGGCACCGTGATGGGCACGCCGAACTATATGAGCCCCGAGCAGGCCGATGGCTCGGACAAGGTTGATTTCCGGACGGACATCTATTCCCTTGGCGCCACGCTTTACCACATGGTGACCGCCCAGTTGCCGTTTTCCGGGAAGACCCTGATGGAGACGCTCCGGAAACAGGCAGTCGAATCGCTTCCGGATCCGCGCGACGTGAACATCTCTCTCTCCGAGTCCTGCGTGCTGATCATTGAAAGCATGATGGCCCGCAAGCCGGAACACCGGCATGCGTCATGGGAAGCGTTGCTCAGGGAGGTAGACACCGTATTCGCCGGCGGGGCGCTGGCGCGACCCCGGCTTCCCGCCGGACAGTCTGTACTGGAATTGGCCGACCCGGTTGAGGTCGAGGTTGTCGAGGAGCCGAAACCCAATGCCGTCGCAAAGGCCGTTGCGGCACGGGGTCGCGCTGCGCCAGCCTCACCGCCACCGCCACGGCCCGCGGCCGTCGCGACCCAGTCCCGTTGGCCGCTCGTCCTGGGGATTGCCGGAGCGCTGCTGATCGTCGTGCTCGGAGTCGGGATAGCGCTTGCCCTGAAGGGCAAGTCCGAAAAAAGCGCGCCGGTAGTGACTCCGGCGCCTGCCGTGCCGCAACCGGCGCCGGCGTTAGCTCCCGCTAGGCCTGCCCAGAAGCCTGAGCAGCCCCCGGTTCAGGCGGTCTCCAACGATCAGTGGAAGACGGTTCTCTCGCCCGAGCAGATCGCTGCGTCGCGCCCTCGGCCCAAACCGCAGCCAGCGTCAGCAACTCCTCCGCCTCCCGTCGCTTCGCCGGCACAGCCCGCCGGCAGTCCTGAGCCCGTTAACCCGCCGGCTGTTGTTCCCCCAGTTCCGGCGGTTGATGTTCAGGCTGAACTTACGGCAGCCGCCGACGCCCTTCTGCGGAAAGATCGCGCGGCCGCTCAAACGGCGCTCGTTCGCATCGCGGGACAACAACACTCCGACGAAGATGCCGCCGTTCGGGACGGCATGGAACGCTTTCTCCGAATGAAGGAAATCATTCTCGAATCCCTGAAAGCCGATGTGGGGAATGAAGTAACCATCACCTTCAACAAGAGCGGCGCGGAACGCGTCCAGATTATTGCTGTCGATGGCGGGAAGGTGAAGGCCCGGTCTAACTTCAAGGGGGACGGCGATACCTCCGCGTGGATTGACCGGACTTTCACCTGCGCGGATCTGACGCCGGCGGAGCAGATTCGAAGGTTGGGCGAGGGCAAGGGAGTCGACCGCAATGCCCTGCTCGGCCTTCTTGCCCTCGAAACCCGGACTCCCGGAAGGGCGGCGGACTGTTTTGCCAGGGCGACGGGTCCGTTCGGCAAGCTGCTGGCGGCCCGCTACGAGGCGATGGTGAAGCCGGCTGCCGCCGGGGCAGGTTCTGACGCGAATGACCCCGAGGCGGCAGCAGAAAAGGCTTATGACGATATCCTGAACAGCGCGGGCGTAACTGTCCGGGGCAATGATGAGGAGGAGCTGCTCCTGGCGATTCGCAAGCAGAAGTGCGGTGAGATCCAGGTGAGAGAGATCAAGGCGGGCTTGGCGCTCTTCAAGTCGAAGTTCGGCGCCACGGAATGCGCCAAGCGAAACAGGAGGGCGCTGGAATCCCTGGGTTTCGTTCGCGTGAACAAGCCGATGCACGTAGATGCCGCCGTTCTGGCCGAGGCTGTGGATCGGCTGCAAAAGGCCAATCCGGTCGGAACCGTGAATCCGGTGGTGTCCTGGAATGAAGACGGGCTGAGCCTGGATTTCGCGAATCAGAAGAACCTCATGATTATTTCGTCGCTGGGTGGTCTTCCGGTGGCGCGGTTGGATATCTCGGGCACACAGGTCAGGGATATTTCCGTTGTGCGCGGCATGCCGCTTCGTGTGTTTCGGGGCGGCCAGGGGCCGTGGATGCCTGGCTTTGACCTGCGCCCGCTTGCGAGCATGTCCCTCGTGGAGTTCCGGTACGCCGGCACTGAGGTCAAGGGGCTGGAATGGATGCATGGCATGCCGCTCACCAACATCAGCATCCATTGCGGGACGTTTGTCCCGGGCGATCTCCGTCATTTGAAGGGGATGCCGCTCAGCATGTTGCGGATCGTTGCCGGAAATAACGGTCTGGTTGATATAGCGGCCGCGAGGGGCATGCCGCTTGTGGAACTGGAACTGCATTCGGATTCCCGATGCTCCCTGTCGGATCTGTCGCCTCTCGCCGGCATGAAGCTTACGAAGCTTTCGCTGGTGAACACCGAGGTGATTGACCTCTCGCCTTTGAAAGGCATGCCGTTAACTCAACTGGATCTGTCGGGAACAGCGATCCGGGATCTGCGAGGTTTGAAAGGACTGCCGTTGACGCGACTGAGCATCGCCCGGACTAAGATCAATAACCTCAACGGACTGGCGGGAATCCCTCTCGAGTACCTTGATGTGCGTGAGAGCAAGGTCACGGACTTTGCCGCGTTGAAGGATATCCCGACGCTCAAAGACGTGTCGCGTTAGGCGGCTATTCGCTGTGCGAGCGTCCAGGGACCGAGCGTCCAGGAGAGCGTCCAGGGACAGGCTAATAGTTAATTAGTTATTTACAAGAGCGTCCAGGGACAGGCTAATAGTTAATTAGTTATTTACATATCGGTTAATACGGTCTATAGATACGCATAGTTGAGGGCGTAAAGCCCTGGGAGGAGACTATGCGAACAGCCAGGATAGTTGAGGATGGCGCGGCCTACTACCATGTGATCTCGCGGGTAGTGGGGCGGGATTTTGTATTCCATGATGAGGTGGAGCGGGAACGCTTCCGGAAGATTCTGCGATCCGTGGAGGGGTTTTCCGGGGTGCAGGTTCTGACCTACGCAATACTCTCCAATCATTACCACGCACTTCTGTATGTTCCTGAAAGGCAGAGTGTTGAGGATGGTGAGTTTTCGAGGAGGCTGTTGTTTCTCTACGACAAGACGGTGGTGGAGAACCTGATGGCGCATATCACCGGATTGAGGAATAGTGGACAGGATGAGGCCGCGGAAACGGTGAAGGCCCCCTATGTTCGGCGGATGTATGACCTGGCGGAATTCATGAAAGCCCTCAAGCAGCGGGTGAGCATTTCGTACAATCGGCGGCATGGTCGGGTGGGGACATTGTGGGAGGAGCGGTATAAGAG
>Ga0194060_10001535_pt1 | contig 16448 bp, 9 predicted proteins | sample SepL225m_MetaG_FD_163427 | JGI IMG/M metagenome (GOLD analysis project Ga0194060, IMG submission 163427) | Anoxic zone freshwater microbial communities from boreal shield lake in IISD Experimental Lakes Area, Ontario, Canada - Sep2016-L222-5m | ecosystem: Environmental > Aquatic > Freshwater >...
ACGGATTTAAAACTGTAGAATGCTTAAAAACAGCCTTGTATCATACACTTGGAGATTTGCCTGAGCCATTATGCGTCCACCGATTCTGCTGACGAGCCACAATGATTACTGAGGTTAATGACCGGGAGTACCTGAAAAATCTGACTGTACTGTATGTCGAAGATGAAGAGGATATTCGTGGCCAGCTCGGCAGTGTGCTGTTGCGGTTCGTCGGCAGACTGATTTCAGTAAATAACGGTGCTGACGGGATCAAGGCTTATTGTATGCACCAACCGGACATCATCATAACCGACATCCGGATGCCGGTTATGGATGGACTGACCATGTCCGGCAAAATCCGTGAGTCTGACAAAAATGTTCCTATAATCTTACTGACCGGATTTGACCAGAGTGAATACCTTATTAATGCCATTAATATCGGCATTGACAAGTATGTTACCAAACCCCTTGACATCCTGAAATTTGAGGAAACGCTGCTTGCCTGCGCCCACAGCCTCAAAGCTGAAGCGGAGATACGCCGCACCAGAAATGTCTGGAAGCGCACCTTTGATGCCATCCCTGACCTGATATTCATAATTGATGACCATTACAGGGTGCTTCGCATGAACAAAACGGCGCTCGATTTTTTCGGCGTTACAGAGGAAGAGGTTTTCGGTATGCCGTGCTATTCGTTCCTGCATGAATCTACCTGCCCCCCCGATAACTGCCCGCATACCAGGGGGCTGCATGATCGTGGCCAGTACGAATCCTGCACAATGCTCGGCAATACCGGGAGGCATTTACTGGTGACTACTACGCCGGTCATGGATGAAGACGGCGATTTTATGGAAACAATACATGTTGCGCATGACATAACCGAACAGAAAAATGCGGAAATCAAAATCAGGGAGCAGGAGCTTTTTACCCACTCCACGCTTGATGGACTCAGTGCGCATATCTGCGTTATTAATGACACCGGCGAGATTATAACCACCAATCGCGCCTGGAAAGCTTTCGCGCTCGAAAATAACGGGGCGGAATCCGGATGTAACGCAGGAGCCAACTATTTTGACGTATTGCGAGATGTCGAAGATGATAAGGAAGAGGCTGAAAAGATACTCTCTACCATCCTTGCGGTACTAAATGGTGAACTGCCTGAGTACAGCTTTGAATATCCGTGTCATGGCCCTGACTGTGAACGCTGGTTTACCTGTGTGGTCAGCTCATTTGATATCGGCAGGAAACGATTTGCTGTTATCTCGCATATCAATATCAGCAGACTGAAGCAGGCTGAACTCCTGCTTGTGCAACTGAATAACGGACTCTCTGTAAAGACCGGAGAAGCTGAAGCCGCCAACCGTGCCAAGAGCGAATTCCTCTCCAATATGAGCCACGAAATCCGTACCCCGATGAATGGCGTTATCGGTAATACCCAACTGCTGGAGATGACCGAACTGACTGAAGAGCAGAAGTCATATCTGCAGCCGCTTGCCGAATCGGGCGACCATCTGCTGTCACTGATCAACGACATTCTTGACCTGTCGAAGATAGAAGCGGGGATGATAACCATCGAAGCCTGTGAATTCGAGCTGAAAAATGCCATCAACTCAGTTGCGCTGCTGCAGAAATCCAACATATTCAAAAAGAGCCTCGCCCTTAGAGTAAATATTGCAGAAGATATTCCGCCGCTGGTTGTTGGCGATCTGCTCCGGATCAAGCAGATACTGAGTAACCTCCTGAGCAATGCCGCCAAGTTTACCGCCAGTGGGAGCATCACCATCACCGCCACGGTTCTTGAATGGCATGGCACCTCAATACTGGCAGAGATAGCGGTGCGTGATACCGGCATAGGTATGTCCCCCAATGCACTTGAAAACATCTTCAAACCATTTGCCCAGGCAGAGAGTTCCACCGCACGCCAGTTCGGCGGCACCGGTCTTGGCCTCAGCATCTCCCGCAACCTGGCGGAACTGATGGGTGGCACCATTGAAGTAGAGAGTACATTGGGATCCGGCAGTTGTTTCAAGCTGCTTCTCCCTTTTGATATCTCTTATCAGGCAGGCTCAGCGCCAGAACAGACCATGCGTGACATTTTCATCTGGGGGGGGCCGACATTGAAGGTGCTGTTTGCCGAAGACAATGTGGTCAATATGAATTTCAACAAGGCCATCTGCAGCAGGCTCGGGTTTGAAGGGGTGTTTGTCGAGAATGGCAGAGACTGTCTTGACGCTCTCAAAGGTCACTCGTTCGATCTGGTGCTGATGGATATCCAGATGCCGGTAATGAGTGGCGATGAAGCTTTGCGGGAGATCCGCAGCAGGGAGTTGACTACCGGACGTCATCAGGCGGTTATCGCTCTGACGGCATACTCACTGCGCCATGATAGAGAACGATTCCTGAACGAGGGGTTTGACGGCTATGTCTCCAAGCCGGTGGAAATAACCGTGCTGCTCGATGAGATCAAGAGAGTGCTTGGGCTGTAACTATTTCCGTTACATCTATTCAGAAGCATTGGTGTTATAACAGCTAAACAATGAACTCAATACACACCACTTTTCTGAGACAATCATGACTAACAAGCGCACTGAAGCGGTGTTAAATCTCCGTGAGCGGGCTGAGGAAAAAACTCCTCTTGCGGACCCAATGCTCTCGGAAAAATTGCCACACGACCAGTCACAAAAGCTACTCTACGAACTGCGGGTGCATCAGGTTGAGTTGGAGATGCAGAACGAGGAACTGCGTCGTACGCAGCATGAGCTGGAAGCTTTATATGCCCGCTATTTCAACCTGTATGACCTAGCGCCGGTCGGTTATCTGACCGTCAGCAAAAATGGGCTGATCCTGGAGGCCAACCTTACCATCACCACCATGCTTGGCGTGGCACGAAGTTTTCTGCTCGGCAAGCGGATGTCGCAATTCATCTTCCCCGAAGATCAGGATGTCTTTTATAAGCAGCGCAAACGCCTTAATAAAGGTGGCGAACTACAAAACTGGGAGATGCGCCTGAAGCGGATCTACGGTTCTCCTTTCTGGGTGCAGTTGCGGGCGACCCTGACGGAGAGCGGGGAATTGTGGATAACTCTGAACGACATTACAGAACGAAAGTGCCTGGAAGAAGTTCTGCAAAATAGCAATAACCGCGATATTTCGACTCTTAAAAAGCTTGAGGAAGACCGGCGGTCTTATATTTCACATCTGGTTGAAGCGATTGAGCAGGAGCGGTTCAGGACTTCCCGTGAGCTGCATGACGATATCGGGCAGAAACTGACTATCCTCTCGTTTGCGATCAGTCGGCTCAAGCAAGCTCACCCTGCAGGCGATAAAGATCAGCAAACTATCTTTGATATGCAGACTGGTGTTGACCGCATCATGGAATCGCTACGGCGGATATGCACCAATCTGCGACCTGCGCTTCTGGAGGAACTTGGTCTGTCTGCTGCTCTGAAATGGTTATCCAGAGATTTTTCCAGCCATAGTGGCATTCCCTGCGCCGTCACCTTAAATGATGATTGCTGTATTTACAATAACATGGAGTGCCAGACGACAATTTTCAGGATTGTTCAGGAGTCACTCAACAACACACTAAAACATGCCAGTGCTTCCAGAGCAGGCATTTTTTTAGACAGAAAGGGCGATGCCATTTATCTTGAAATAAAAGATGACGGCTGCGGAATTACTACCATAAAACGCACAGATGAGAGGTCGTTTGGAATAATCGGTATGCGCGAACGGGCACATTCACTTGGTGCTAAATTTGAAATCAGCAGCAATAAAGAGGGGGGAACGAGTGTAAAGCTCGTTATCCCCTGTAAAGAGCAGGAGGAGACAGATGCGGTTTCTCATTGTTGATGACCACCCCTTTATTCGCAAGGGGTTGATACATCTGCTGCAAAATGAAACAAGCAACAAGGATATGGTGATTGATGAGGCAGATTCATTCGATACGGCCATGGAGAAGGTCAGGCAGCATGAATACGAAATTGTGACGGTCGATATCTCCCTGAACGGCAATAGCGGTATTCACCTCCTGAAGCAGATCAGGGAGGAGAAGCCAAAGTTACCGGTTCTGATAATCAGTACATATGGCGAGGATCAGTATGCCATTGAAACATTGAAACTTGGCGCGGCGGGCTATATGTCCAAGCATACAGCAGCCGAAGATTTGATGCCGGCTATAAGGCAGATCAGGGTCAGCGGAAAGTATATCAGCTCAAAAGTTGCCCTGCTGCTGGCGGAGGCGATAGCACCTAATCCATCATCACCGGCAGAGCTATACAAACGGCTCTCGAATCGGGAAATGGAGGTGGCTGCCATGCTGGCCAGCGGCATAAAGGTTAAGGCGATCGCCTTTGAACTCGGCTTGAGTACCAAAACCATCAGCACCCATAGAACACGTCTGCTTGAAAAACTTGGCCTCAACAGCAATATTGCGCTGGCCAACTATTTTTCCCACAACAAACTCCCCTGAAACCTTAAGCAGTGTAGGACAAACACTACCCCACCACTCTTAAAATCCTACACGCATGTTCTGAATTATCTGACTATCATTGCTGACAAATATCATCTACTACTGAAGAAATTTTTGCATTTCGGTACCACACTCATTGCAAGCAGGTTCCGCCCAGGGACACGTCAAAGTCATAATTCACGGCTGAAATGTAGGTTGCGTCAGCAGTTTCATCGCGTAACGCAACAGATTTTGTCCCGTTACGGCATAAACCCGCCTGACACGACCCACAGAAAAGACTTTGACGTGGCCGTGAGGTTCCGCCTGGCAGGGTGGAGCTATGCACTGATAATCTGAATGATTCAACGTGAACCGGCACGGCGGATATTTTCGAGTGCCGTTTTTTGATTACTTTACTTTTCAGGAGGCGCAGATGGTAAAAGCCAAGAAAGCAGCCGTAATACCGACAATCCAAACGTTGCAGAAATGTCCAACCGGGATCAAGGGACTGGACGAGATAACCGGTGGCGGCCTTCCGCAAGGGCGGCCAACCCTGATCTGCGGTGGCACCGGCTGTGGCAAGACGCTGCTTGCCATGGAGTTTCTGGTACGCGGGGCAACAGCGTGTGACGAACCGGGCGTGTTTGTGTCGTTTGAAGAACCATCCATTGATCTGGTGAAAAACTTCGCCTCACTCGGCTTTGACCTGAACGATCTGAAAGCGCAGCGAAAGTTGGCGCTCGATTATGTACAGATCGACAGAGAAGATCTTGTAGAGACTGGTGATTACGATCTGGAAGGGCTTTTCATCCGTATCGGTTACGCTATTGACACCATCGGCGCCAAGCGAATCGTGCTGGACACCATCGAGACGCTTTTTTCCGGCTTTACCAATGAATCGATACTGCGGGCAGAGCTTAAGCGGCTTTTTCATTTCCTTAAATCAAAAGGGATAACCGCTGTAATAACCGGTGAACAGGGAGATAAAACATTGACCCGCCACGGTCTTGAAGAATACGTCGCCGACTGTGTCATCTTCTTGAGCCACAAAGTGTCGGAACAGATTGCCACCCGGCGCATGCGGATCGTCAAATATCGCGGTTCAGTGCACGGCACGAACGAATACCCCTTTCTGATCGACGAGCAGGGTTTTTCAGTCATGCCAATATCCTCCATAGGACTCGACCACGCGGCGTCAAGTGAACGTGTCTCCACAGGCATTCCACGTCTGGATACCATGCTGGGGGCCAAAGGGTACTACCGGGGGAGCAGTATCCTGGCGTCAGGGACAGCCGGAACCGGCAAGTCAAGTATTGCCGCGCATTTTGTCGATGCGGCCTGTCGGCGCGGCGAACGTTGCCTTTACTTTGCTTTTGAAGAATCCCGCAATCAGATCATCCGCAACATGCGCTCCATTGGCATTAACCTGGAGCAGTGGGTAAACAAGGGGCTGCTTGAATTCCGCAACTCCCGCCCGTCTCTCTATGGACTGGAGATGCATCTGGTGACCATGCACAAGGCGATTGAACAGTTCGAGCCGGAGATTGTCATAGTCGATCCCATTTCCAACCTGGAGGCGGCAGCCAGTGAAACAGAGGTAAAATCTATGCTCTCACGGCTGATCGATATGCTGAAGATAAAAGGAATAACCGCCTTCTGCACCGATCTTACCTCCGTTGGCGGGAGCCTGGAACGGACTGATGCGGGCGTATCGTCGCTGATGGATACCTGGCTGCTGTTTCGGGTCATTGAAGGTGGGGGCGAGCGCAACCTCGGTCTCTACATTCTCAAATCGCGAGGCATGGAACACTCCAATCAGGTCAGGGAATTCTCTCTCAGTAGTGAAGGAATCAAGTTACAGGATGTCTACATAGGGCCAGGTGGAGTACTGACCGGTGCTTCCAAACTGGCCCAGGAAGCGCGTGAAAAGGCTGAGTCCCTGGCGCGAAGTCAGGAAATTGAATACAAACAGCGAGAAATAGACCGCAAGAAAATTGTGATTGAAGCCCAGATAGCGGCACTGCGAGCCGGTTTTGAATCTGATATGGAAGAATTGGAACTTGCTGTTGCCATCGAGAAGATGCACCAGAAAGTCCTTGCTGAAGATTCTGTGGCAATGGGCAAGGCACGAAAATCCGATGACGCCCAGACAGAAATTGATCCCACAAAAACAGTAAGAGAGGTCGCAAATGACTGTAAAAACTGATCTCCCCAAAAAAGCCACGAAAAAAGCATCATCAGCGAAACCAGATGCAAGTTACTTATTGAAACTGTACATTGCCGGTCAAACGACCAAATCCAAGACTGCAATTGAAAATTTAAACCGCATCTGTGTTGAGCATTTAGATGCTAAGTACCGCGTCGAGGTGATTGATCTGTTGCAACAGCCGCAACTGGCGGAAGGGGAGCAGATATTGGCAGTGCCAACTCTGGTGAAAACGCTACCGGAACCGGTAAAAAGAATTATTGGCGACCTGTCCAATACCGAACGGGTTATTGTTGGTCTTGATATTAAGCCTGACAGGAATAAATGACGTGAATAATGACATTGAATTGACAACCAAAACAGAAGACAGAGAGACATATCTTTTCCGGCTCTATGTCGCTGGTTTGACTCCCAGATCCGTATCTGCAGTTCGGAACATCAGAACGATTTGTTCAAAATATCTGGAAGGTCGCAGCCAGTTAGAAATAATCGACATCTATCAGCAACCACACCTTGCCAGCGAAGCGAAAATCATGGCTATCCCGACGCTGGTCAGAATATCGCCACTGCCTGAGCGCAGATTCATCGGTGACCTTTCAATAACTGAACGGATTCTTGCCGGGCTTGACATAACAAAGGGAGTATAACATGACCGCATCAATTGATACTTGTGATGAACTGAAAGCTGAAATCAATCGGCTCCGTTTGCGACTTCAAGAGGCTGAGGAGACACTGAGAGCAATCGGCAACGGAGATGTTGATGTGTTTGTGCTTCCCGGCAGTGACGGTGACCAGATATTCTCTCTGAAAGGAGCGGAGCATCAATACCGGATTCTGGTGGAGACAATGAGCGAAGGGGCCGCAACCCTGACTCTCGATAGTACCATTCTTTACTGCAATCAACGCCTGGCTGACATGTTGCTGATCCCTCTCGAAAAGCTCATTGGAACGAAACTCAGTTCATACATTACCACCGGAGATCAGGGCCTCTTTGAAGGAATGCTCGGAAAATATGCCCACGAGATTGAAGCTGTTGAATATACTTTGCTGGCAGCCACAGGAAAACCTTTACCGATACTGATTTCCTGCAGCCCGTACGATCTTGCCGGAATCCAGGGAGTAGGCGTGCTCCTGACCGACCTGACAGCGCAAAAACTGGCAGTGGAGGCAATGCGCGACAGTGAAGAAAGATACAGTGCTTTGTTTAACGATGCACGGGATGCTCTTGTCACGTTCTCAATGCAGACGTTGAACTTCAAAAATGTGAACAAATCTGCAATGAAGATGTTCGGGGTAGTGAGCAAAGATGAGTTCCTCGCAAACACCCCCTGGGAAATTTCACCGGAATTCCAGCCATGCGGCCTCCCATCTGACGTCAAAGCTAAAGAGATGAACAGTATTGCGCTGCGAAACGGCTATCATATTTTCGAGTGGCAACACAAACGCGCCGATGGTGAGACATTTCCCGCAGAAGTGTTGCTTTCCTGCCTGCATATCAAGGACGAGACTCTCCTGATGGCGACAATTCGGGACAATACCGAAATAATTGCAACTGAAAAAGCAAAGTATATACTTGAACAACAACTGCAGCAGGCTCAGAAGATGGAGGCAATTGGCAATCTTGCCGGTGGTGTAGCCCATGATTTCAATAACAAGCTCATGGTGATTATGGGTTATGTAACACTTGCTCAGATGAATATTGATGATAGTGCCAACGTGCTGAAATATCTGGAGCAGATAAATCTGGCCGCCGAGCATTCCCGTGACATCACGGTCCGGTTGCTCACATTCTCGCGAAGGCAGGTAATCAGCTCGCAAATTCTGAATCCAAACCATGTCATAGCAGAAGCTCTTAAATCGCTTTCCCGCCTCATCGGCGAACATGTTGCCATTACATTTGCACCTGATGATAACCTCTGGAGCGTTCAGATGGATCCGGTTCAGCTTGATCAGATCGTGATGAATCTGGCGGTCAACGCAAGGGATGCTATGCCGGAAGGAGGGTCATTTGCCATCGAATCAAAAAATGTCACTATGGAACCTATCAGTTGCAGTTCCAACTCCGATTGCGTCTCTGGTGATTATATCCGCATAACGTTCAGTGACAGCGGCTGTGGCATGGATCAAGATACTCTGTTGCATGTATTTGAACCTTTTTTTACCACAAAAGAAGTTGGCAAGGGGACAGGCCTTGGTCTCGCCACCATCTATGGGATTATCAGCCAGAACCATGGCTTCATTGATGTGGAGAGTATCCCCGGTGTCGGAACCACCTTCAAGGTTTACCTCCCCCGGCATGAGGCGCCTGCAGCAGAAAAAATAAAGAGCGATAACGTAATTTGTGCAGGCAGTGGTTCCATATTGCTGGTTGAGGATGAAGAAGAAGTGAGGCTGCTTATTGCACGGTTCCTAAGAAATATCGGTTATTCCGTTTATGACACGGAATGTCCACATAAGGCTTTGGAGCTCGTAAGCGACCTGTCAATACAAATTGATCTGGTACTGACTGATGTTGTCATGCCGAAAATGAACGGCATCGTTATGATGGAGCAAATACAAAAAATCAGGCCGGGTATAAGGTGCATTTATGCGTCTGGTTACTCGACTGACCACTCATATCTGAGTGAAGCGTCAAAAACAGGCATCAACTTTATGCAGAAACCATATAACCTGATAAAACTGAGCAAATGCCTTAACCGGGCTATCAAAAACAATCAGGAGGAGTGATGGCAAAAATTCTTATTATTGACGACGACGCACAGGTTCTGGGTCTAATGACCGCATTTCTGGAAAAAGAGCATGAAATAGCAACGGCAGTGAACGGTAAACTGGGTATGAGGCTATTGGAGTCTCAACAGTTTGATCTCATCATAACAGATGTACTGATGCCGGAAAGGGATGGGCTTGAAGTACTAATGTGGCTGAATAATCAGATTCCCCGGCCGAAAGTCATCGCAATTTCAGGTGGTTCAATTACTATGGATCAGGATTTTCTTTTGTTGATGTGCAAGAAATTGAAAGCAGACAAAGTTCTGGCAAAACCGGTTGATTTTAGGACGATGACAAGTGCTGTTCGGGAAGTGTTAGAGAAACAGGATTGACTGTCGCAATATGCAAATAGGGACATTCTATCTATTTATCTATTGAGTCCATGATTTCCTTCAACATCACCGGATCAGACTTCAATATTTTTTCGCCGTGGTTTGAGGCCAGACTGACTCGAAGTTGCTGATTTGAAGAGGATAAGGCACCTCTATATCCGAAGGAGAACATCATCATGGCGCACATACTTGTAATTGACGACGAAGCGGATATCCGCACTATTCTTGAAGCTCTTCTCACGAGAGAAGGGCACACTGTTGATTCCACTGACAACGGCGAGGCTGGGTTGCGCCTGGCAGACCAAAACCGGTATGATCTTGTGATAAGCGACGTTCTCATGCCGGGCATGGACGGTCTGGAGGTCGTCACCAGGATTAGGCAAAAATTTCCGGATATGCGGATCATCGTGATGACCGGCGGGACGGCGAAGATTGATAAGGGAATGCTGTTGTCAATGACACAGGCACTGAAGGCATTTAAAGTTGTCACCAAGCCGATCTCTTTTAAAGAGCTGAAAGATGCCGTGAACGAAATCCTGGCGGGTTGATGCTATGAATGAATTGCCGGAAGAGCAATAAAATGCTGGTCGCAAAAACTTGGGCACTTTTTAGATATGAACTGTTATAAATCAGCTTGTTATAGCTGAATTTCGGACGTCCGAAATTGGCTGTTATTTTCGACTCGTGGCGCAACGAGTTGGAACAAGATGCGCCTGGCAGGGTGAAGCTATGCACAGCGCTCCAACGAAAACCCGCTTTTCCCTTCTGCGCCTCCTTTTGCCGGTGGTTATGGCACTGGCTACACTCGGGAGTGCTTCTACCGCTTCTGCTTTGGAGCAGGTCACACTACAGCTCAAATGGCTCCATCAGTTTCAGTTTGCCGGTTATTATGCCGCCGTACAGCAGGGCTACTACCGCGAAGCCGGTCTGGACGTCACCATAAAACCTGCCACGCCTGGCAAAGATCCGGTGCAGGAGGTCGTGACCGGTAAAGCAGAGTATGGCGTCGGCACAAGCAGTCTGCTGCTGCTGCGCAATGCCGGTAAACCGGTGGTGACTCTGGCAGTAATCTTTCAACATTCCCCTTTTATCCTGTTGACCAAAGAGCGTTCCGCCAACCAGACCATTCACTCACTGACCGGCAAGCGTCTGATGTTAGAGCCGCTGTCTGAAGAGCTGACGGCCTATCTCCTCAAAGAGGGGCTCCCGCTTGAAAAAATGCAGATGCTGGAGCATAGCTTCAATCTTAAGGATCTGATCGCCGGAAAAGTTGACGCTATTTCAGGGTATATCACCACGGATCCGAATGACCTTGATCGGGCCCGGTTCGCGTATCATGCCTATACGCCCCGCTCTGCCGGTATCGATTTTTATGGCGACAACCTCTTTACCTCTGAAAGCGAGCTGAAAAACCATCCCGACCGAGCCAGAGCTTTCCGGGAAGCAAGCTTGAAAGGGTGGCACTATGCCCTTGATCATCCTGATGAGATTATCGAGCTGATTTTGAGCAGATATACACCGCCTGGCTTTCGTGCCGACCGCGCCCACCTGAAATACGAAGCAGATGAAATCCGCAAGTTGATCCAACCCAATCTGGTCGAGATCGGCTATATGCACAGCGGTCGCTGGCGGCATATTGCCGACACCTATAACGAACTCGGCATGTTGCCGAAAAACATCGATCTCAAAAAATTCATGTACGATCCGCATCCACAAAGAAATCTGACGCAGATCTACTGGATTGCTTCTTCAATGCTCGGACTTGCCCTGCTGATAATTGCCGTACGTCTGATAAAAACATCCCGCAACCTGAAGAAGAGTGAAAAGCTGGTTCGAGAGCAGTACAACGAAATCCGCCAGATGAATGAATCGCTGGAAGAGCAGGTGGCGTCACGGACTAAAGATCTGCTGGAAGCAAAACTCTTTAGCGAACAGATAATCATCAGCGCCCAGGATGGTGTGGTGGTATATGATCGAGACTTGCGTTATCGAGTCTGGAATCCCTATATGGAACGCCTAACCGATTTGACCGCCGCTGAAGTACTGGGCTGTCATCCGCTGAAATTTTTCCCCTTCATGCAGGAACATGGCATGATCGAACGCCTCGAAAAAATGCTGATTGATGGAATCCCGGTTGCGTCGGACGTACCGTTTTTTATTCCGGGTACAAAGAGCTCTGGCTGGGCATCAGATATGAGTGCCCCGTTACGCGATGCTCAGGGAGAAATTATCGGGATTATTGCAACGGTGCGCGACATCACCGAGAAACGACTAACCCGAATGGAGTTACTCGATAAGCAGAAGCTTTTGGAAGAAACAAATTTTGAACTGGAGGTGCAGTTCGAAGAATCGCTGGCATTGCAGGAAGAACTGGCCGAGACGCTGAAACAACTGCAGAACAGCGAAGAAAGCCATAGCGCCATTATTCAGTCTGCCATGGATGGTTTCTGGCTGGTTGACGCGCAGGGTCGTCTGCTGGAGGTCAATAAATCTTATTGCAGAATGAGCGGTTACAGCGAGCAGGAGCTGCTGGCAATGACAATTGCAGATCTGGAATATATCGAATCGACTGTTGACATCGCCGCCCGTATCGAAAAAATGATGACACTTGGCGAATATTTTTTCGAAACCCAGCATCGTCGCAAGGATTGCAGCACTTTTTACCTGGAGGTAAGCATCCAGTATCTCCCGATTGATGGTGGGCGTTTTGCTGTGTTTCTGCGGGACATCACCGAGCGCAAACAGGCAGAGGGGGATTTACTCGATAAGCAAAACCAGCTCGAAAATATGAATTATTATCTGGAAACACTGTTCCGCGAAGAACAATTATTGAGAACAGATCAGACAGAATTACTTGAACGGCTGCGAAACAGCGAAACCAGCAAAACCGCGATAATCCAGATGGCTATGGATGGTTTCTGGCTGGTTGACGCGCAGGGTCGTCTGCTGGAGGTCAATAACTCTTATTGCCGAATGAGTGGTTACAGCGAGCAGGAACTGCTGTCGATGAATATCTCCGATCTGGAATATTTAGAATCGACTGTTGATGGTGCCGCCCGTATCGAAAAAATGATGACACTTGGCGAATATTTTTTTGAAACCAGGCATCGTCGCAAGGATGGCAGCACTTTTTACCTGGAGGCCAGCATCCAGTGCATCCCTATTGATGGCGGACGGTTTGTACTGTTTATGCGGGATATCACCGAGCGCAAACAGATGGAAGAGGAGTTGCTCTCCTCCAAATCAGCAGCAGAACAGGCCAATATTTCCAAGAGTCAGTTTCTCTCCAACATGAGCCACGAGATCCGCACACCACTGAACGCGATCATCGGCTTTTCCTCCCTCATGCTGAGAAGTACGTTATCCTCCGTCGAACATGATTTTGTCAGGAAGATCAACACCGCCGGTGAAACGCTGCTGAACGTTATTAACGACATCCTTGATTTCTCCAAGATCGAAGCGGGGCAACTGAATCTGGAGCAGATTCCGTTCATGCTGGAACCGTTGCTTGCCACCTCCATCAGTATGGTGCAGCTCAAGGCTATGGAGAAGGATCTTCCGCTCCTGATCAATACAGTGCCAGGCATCGCACCCTGTCTGATCGGTGATCCGCTTCGCCTCGGCCAGGTCATTGTCAATCTGTTGAACAATGCCGTTAAATTTACAGAGCATGGCGTCGTTACCATTGAAGCTGCGCTGCTGAAAGAAGAAAACGGACGACAGCAGCTTGCTGTTTCCATCCACGATACCGGTATCGGTATCCCGTCCGAACAGATAGCCACGCTCTTTCAGCCGTTTACCCAGGTCGACGAAAGCACCACCCGCCGCTTTGGCGGAACCGGACTGGGGCTCTCCATCTGCAAACAGATTGTGGAGCTGATGGAGGGGGAGATCTATTGCCAAAGCACCCCCGGTCTCGGGAGCGTCTTCAGTTTTACCGCCTGGTTCGGTATCGGACAGTGTGACAGCACTGTTCCGACGGCTCTCACCACGGCAGCCACTTACGATTTCAGCACCCATCACGTACTCCTGGTGGAAGACCACGAGGTCAATCAACAGTTGGCGCGAGAACTGCTGAAAGATACCGGAGTTGCCTTGACTGTGGCTTCAAACGGTGCGGAAGCGGTGAATCTGGTTATCAACGGTAGCACCGTTTTTGACCTGGTGCTGATGGATATTCAGATGCCGGTGATGGATGGCTATGAAGCCACCTGGCTGATCAGGGCTGACAGCCGCTTTGCCACCCTGCCGATTATCGCCATGACTGCCCACGCCATGCTGGAGGAACAGCAGAAGATCCTGAAGTCAGGCATGGACGCCCACATTTCCAAGCCGATTGATGTCTACACCCTGCTGCGGATTATGCATCTTTTTATGGGTGAGCCGACAGGGGAGATGCCTCTTCCGGAGGCACCTGCCAAGAGCGATGGTGGCACGGCAGAAATTCTTGTTATTGCCGGGCTTGATGTCACTGGCGCATTGGAGCGGCTTGACGGCAATGAGAAGCTGTACCGCTGGCTGCTCCGTTCGTTCGTCGAAAACAAGACAGATTCCGTTAAGATTATTGATGAGGCTCTGCAGAGTGGCAATATTGAGCTGGCGTTACGTACCGTCCATACAGTTAAAAGCAGTGCCGGAACTATCGGCGCTCTGGAGCTGGAGTCGCGGGCAGAGCGCCTTGAAAACGTCATAGAGCTTGGTGAATCGGCAAAGATTGTCTCCGTCGCACTCAGGGATTTTACAGTCGAGATGGAGCTGGTGGTTGCCATTCTGGCGAAGACTCTGCCACCTGCCGAACCAGACAACAACTATTCTCTATTACATCTGGCCGACTCATGAAATCTCTCAGCATCAGACATAAACTTGCCTTTGCCATCAGCCTTTTCCTGGCGCTGTTTTTTATTGTGATTGCCACGGGCACCTACCATTATTTCAGGAAGGCGACCCGTAAGCTGATTCTTGACCAGCAGTTCTCAATAGTCTCGAATCTGTCTCGAAATCTTGATTCCTCGTTATCGACGGCGCACAGCGCCCTGATTGCCGTCTCAAATGTCATACCGCCCGATGCTGCACAAAACCCTGAAGTCGCACAAAAATGGCTGGATAACCGCACCGGTATAAAATCCATTTTCTGCGGCGGTCTATTCCTGTTTACCCCGGATGGCAAACTGCTGGTGGAGTCGCCGCAGCTTCCGGGGCGCCGCGGTAAGGATTTTTCCCTCCGCGAGTATTTCCAGAAAACCGTTGCATCCGGTAAGCCGTACATCTCCAATCCATATCCTTCCTCCAAAAACAATCATCCAGCCATAATGATGACCGTACCGGTTTTCGATGTGAACGGGCGTTTAATATTCATTTTCGGCGGCGCTATGGATCTCCTGGCGTCAAAAAGCATTCTGCACTCCCTGTCTACCGATAAATTCGGGAAAAACGGCTATTTCTACCTGTTCGCGGAAGATCGAACGGTGATCATGCACCCTGATGCGTCCCGAATCATGAAGAAGGATACGCAGCCGGGAGTCAACAAGCTGTTCGACAGGGCGCTTGTTGGCTTTGAAGGCTCAGGCGAAACGGTCAACTCGCGCGGAGGGCGTTATCTGGCTTCCTTTAAACGGTTACAGAGCGCCCCCTGGATCCTTGCGGCAAACTACCCTTTCGATGAAGCGTATCAACCGATCAAAAGGTTTAGAAATTATTTTCTGGCGGCGATGGCAGCACTCTTCCTCGGCACGATTGCGCTGGTCTGGGGGCTTGGGGCGGGGATTTCCCGACCGCTGACAAATTTTGCGGAACATCTTGTAATATTGACCCGACCTGATGCCGACATGTCACAGCGACTCGACCCAGATCGTTCCGACGAACTGGGAGTGCTGGCCCTTTCCTTTAACAGCCTCCTCGACAAGGTACAGCAGCGCGAACAGAAACTGGCCGAAAGCGAAAACCGCTTCCGGCAGATGTTTGAAAAACATGGCGCCATAATGATGATGATTGAACCGGCTTCCGGCAGCATAGTAAATGCCAATTGCGCGGCGGAGATGTTCTATGGCTACTCCATTGACCAGCTCTGCTCTATGAATATCAGAGACATCAACCAGTTAATTCCTGCTCAGGTGGCTTTGGATCTCCGCTCCGCCGCTTCAGGACTGTATAACTATTTTATTTTCCCCCATCGCCTCGCCGACGGTTCCATCAGAACGGTAGAGGTGCATTCGACACCGATTGGCGAGAAGGGGAACGTTCTGTTGTATTCAATTGTTCAGGATATCACCGATCGTGTAGAAATGGAAAAGGAGACCATGCGACTGGTCGATGAGCAGTCCATCATTCTCGATAATGCGGGGGTCGCCATTGTTTTTATCAAAGAGCGCCGCTTCATCTGGGGCAATGCTACCTTCTACTCAATGTTCGGGTACAGCCCGGATGAAATGGAACATGCCAGCACCAGAATTATCTATGCGACTCAACAAGATTATGAAGAGTTTGGAGATGAAGCCTATCCTGCACTGGTGCGAGGCGATACGGTCGAAAGAGACATGGAATTGTGCCGCAGGGACGGAAGCTTTTTCTTTGGCAGATTAACCGGCAAAATGGTTAATACCGATGATACCAATGCCGGCAGTATCTGGATTGTAACCGATGTGAGCAAGCACAAGGAGCTGGAATCGCAACTGCGCGACGCGATTGATCTCTCCATGGCGGCGGAAGCTAAAGTCAA
>Ga0194060_10001536_pt1 | contig 16446 bp, 27 predicted proteins | sample SepL225m_MetaG_FD_163427 | JGI IMG/M metagenome (GOLD analysis project Ga0194060, IMG submission 163427) | Anoxic zone freshwater microbial communities from boreal shield lake in IISD Experimental Lakes Area, Ontario, Canada - Sep2016-L222-5m | ecosystem: Environmental > Aquatic > Freshwater >...
CTTTTTGCCCTTTCTTTTTTTATAGTAATCTATTAGATGCTTATAAAACATACTGGTGAAGTATGAAACTGTCGTTCCTATTATCGCTAGAATTATAGTTGTTACTATCGAAGTAAAAGGTATTGACATAAAGGCTAATACGGTTCCTCCGATTGTACCTACTACTTTATCATTAGATGAGTGCATAATCTATCTTGTTTTTAGTATACTTTAGTAAGTGTAAAGTTTCTTGAAAATATTGAATTTCCAGCATTGGTTGTATTCCATTGTGCTGTTACAACCAATGTATTATTTACTGTTGTATTAAATGTTGTAGTGTTTAATGTGCTTAAAACATAGCCTTCATAGTTATTGCCTGAATTTTTAACATACCCAAATAGTCCTCCTGAAGATATAGAAGCTACTCCTGTTGTTCCTAATGTTCTTATTGTAAATTGCAAATCTAATTTCCAATTATGATCTGTAGCTGCATCCATTGCAATTATACCTGTATCTGCTAATAAAACACCTGCTAATGTTTTTACTTTGATGTGCAACGTTGCTGTACCTATACAACTAATTCTTCCATCTAAAAATGCAGTAAAACTATCTCCAATAGAAAATCCATTTGCAGGAACAGTTAATGTACCAACACCAATTCCTATTAATGAAGATTCAACTATAGTAGCTGTAACAGGTGTACTATCTGCAGTTTGAGCAAATAAACCTGGTAATCCTGCAGGACCTGGAATTCCTTGTACACCCTGAACCCCTTGAATACCCTGATTTCCTTGAACACCTTGCACACCTTGAACTCCTTGAGGACCTTGTAAATCTCCTACATCTTCCCAAGCTACAGTAGCTGTGTTCCATATGTAAAGACTACCATCAGATTCAATTAACCAAGCTTCTCCAGGTAATCCTGGGCTTGCTCCTGCTCCTGCTAAAAATGCTGCAAGATCTGGATAAGAACCAAGTACTGTTAACGCGGCACCGGTTGCTCCTTGGACACCTTGTACTCCCTGGATTCCTTGTGGACCCTGTATACCTTGTATACCCTGTGGACCTTGTGGTCCAGGTATAGCATTTCCCATAGATAGGAAATCTGCTATCGTCATAGGAAAGTTTAGGTATTGGTTACCGATTCTAGAATTGTTTACCTTCTTACCTATTACTAATAAGTCGTCCGTAGGCACAATGTCTGCAGGTTCTAAGATACCACGTCTAGCTATCTCACCAGGGAAGTTTACTATATCCATTATCTTTTATATTTTAGCTGCTATATTTTTTATAAGGGTGTGCTTGAATGTTTTTCATCTGTTATTTTATTTAGCAATTATCAGCTGTGTTACAAAATTTTTCACCATCATAGGTAAAGATACTTACATCTCTTTCTTGAGCAGTTTCACTAAAGTATAAACATGGAGGTGTATCAGAACCACCACACTGTGTTATATAAAAATATTGCTTAGGAAAACAATAATCTATATCATCAGCTGTAGTATCTGGTTGACTTATAAGAATTATCTGATCACCAATAAGTTGTTTATTAGGATTAGCTAGGTGAAACTGTATATTGGTATATACAGTACTATCTATATAACCTAATTGTACAATGGTTTTTCTAGCACCAGTTGTAATGTATACATCTCCATTTAATGGAGTAGAACTAGGTACTATAACACCTTCTTGTACTACAGTATCAATTGGTAAACCAGCTAACTGCCAGTTAAACTTTTTTGGTAGGCCAAATAGATTCATGATTATTTAGTTTTAATAACTGCTTCTTTTGTTTCTTTACCTTTACCTATTATAGTCATGATTTTATCATAAGCTATTTGACCTTTTTCTGCACCTAGTCTTACTACGAGTGCATCAAATAATGTTTTATCTTCCATTGTTTTATATTTTAAGATTGTGGATATACTGTTATTTCTAATGCATTTTGTAAATAGTTACCAAGAATATTATCAGTAAGCACTCCCGTTGAAGTAAATGTTAATACAACAATGATATCATCAAATATAGGATAAGCTACAATACCGAAATCAGGTCCAAAGGCATATGCAAGAGTATTGGTTATAGCTACTTGTGTATGTTGTGCTACAGGACAACCCATGCCGCAATCTACAAAAATAGGTTTACTAGATGTTACAAAATAAACACCTGCATCGATATATTCATACTGAAAAGCTACATCTGTGTTATTAGTTAACTCTGTTGCTACAGGAGTTGATGCTTTAGTATCTACTTTATATACAATAGTACCATTAGTCCAAGTCGTTGGTGTTGCTAAAGACGCTGTAAAAGATTGACCTGTTGAAACAAATCCTACATTTGTAAAAACGTCCCCAGCATTTACAGCATAAATTACATATGCTATACCCGGTATTAATGTACCTGATGTTTGACCAATTGTTGAAGGTACAAATTCCTGATATAAATCAGCTACATATTTTTTTATAATCGGTTGATTAAGTTCCTGCCATTGCAGGTTTCTTTTAATCTTGTATTCTGGTAGTGCCATGTTGTTTGTTTTTTAGTGTTATGTTATCTTCCTAGTGTTGCCATTAAAGCATTTGTTGCTGTTGTAAAGTTATTAATATTTGCTGGTTGAATTTTCTTTCCAAAATGATTAAATGCTAATGTTCCTGTTAAACGATTTGATGGTAATCCTACTAAGTTATTAGCTCCTATAAATAAAGTATGAACAGATGGTATAGTTCCACAATATGCTGAAGCAGTTGGATTATGTGCCAATAATAATCCGTTTTGATATACTGACATTTCAGTAGCAGTTTCTCTTTGGGTTATATTAAATCCATTTGCTGCTGCAAGTGTTGTAATTGAAGAACTATCATCACATATTGGTGCATAACTTCTATATAATATTGAACGTAAACTTGTACCTGTATATAAGAATTGTGCTGTATCAGCATGGCCAGGGGCATCTGTACAACCTGTGATTTGTCCTGAAGTTGTATTTAATGTTTTTCCGCTTACACAATAGTTAAGATTTGAAAAAATTGTAGAAGGAATTATTCCCACATCAGCATGACCAGTCCCATTATATACACAACCTTGAGCAGTATGTGTTACTCCACCATAAAAAGTTAAAGATCTAATACCTGGGTTCCAAGCATTAATAGCATGTGTTGCAGCAGTACCTCCTATATAAGGATAAGCTATTTCTATATTTAAGGCACCTGTTTGAGAAAACCATAAATCAATTGCACTTTTTAAAGCACATGTTGTGATACCGTATAAAGCTCCGTTTACTTCAGTACCTCCATTGGCCACGGTTAAAGCATCCCAATAATCTGTAGCTTTAGCTTGTGTAAATCCTGGGAATACACATGGAACAACATTTGCATCATGTTGAATACCCGGAATCTTCCTTGTAAGGATTTTTTGTATGTTAATACTATTGCTCATTAGTAAACAAAAATAACTAGTAATTCTGAAGTAGCATCTGCTACCCATGAAAAAGAACTTCCTGGAAATGTATTACCAGATCCACCGGCATCAAAGTTTATAGTTTCACCTGCTTTAAGTACTACACCTATTACAGTTGCATCTGTTGTACCAGCGTTATAAAAAGATACTGAATAAACAGGAGGAACTATTCCTTCTGCTAGTATTGATCTTAAAATATTAGGAGTTCTAGATGAAGTCAATGCTGTAGCAGTTGCAGTTTCCTGAATAAGTATATTTTCTAGAACATACTGAGGATTAATAAAAGCTACTGGTCCAAAAGGGACAACAACAGCACCTGATGCATCATAATAGATTGGAGCATCAAAAGATAAACCATTCCATATTCTGATTTCAATATAAGTTGGACAATTTGCAGGACATCCAACTCCACCCTGATCAGTAACTAAAGCTTGTGTATAAGCTTGTCCTTGTTGTAAAGCAGTTAATACTTGCTGAAGAGTTGCTTCAGTTGCCGCTGTTGGGCAACAAGGTACTGCAGTACTAGCAGCAATTTCACCTAACAATTGTAGGCTAGCTAACTGGTAGGGAAAGTTATTCTTTTTATTACCCTGGGTATTTGTGTTTCCTATTGACATGCTTTATATTTTTAAGTTAGATATATACTTGTACTTCTATGTATGCTGTTCCGGATAAATCTACTACACCAATAGGTGTATTTTTAGTTAGTATTTTTATAGTATTACCAGTTGTATACCCCTGTATATTTATTACTGGGGTATTACCAAGGCTTGTTAAAACAAAGGTAGATGTATTAAATTCTCCACCTTCCAATGTTCCAGTATATTCTCCAACAGCATCTCTAGTCCAGATGACACCTGTATTTAGAGTATTTTCTAATATGGTAGCAACCGGATCATCTGTTCCCGTTTGTGTAAGGATAGCTTTATAAATAATTGGTACCTTATGATTAGCTGTTTGCCAATTGTAAATTATTGGTGTACTGTATTCGTTCATCGCTTTAAAGATTATCTTATATACTAATATAACAATTTATATCTAGATATGCAAATAAAAAAAACACCCCAGGAAAGTTGCGTGAACCCGGAGTGTTTTAACCCTTAAAACATACTATGAAACAAAGCACCGGCTCAAACCAGAAATCTGTGTTTTTCGTATGGCAAATATAATATAAGATTTTGACCCCTGCAAATATATTACTTGTTTATTTTCACAATATCTTTTAAGGAAGTATTATACACAGTTTCAAGATCTTTCCTAAAAGCCTTGGGATGTTTTTCACAGAAGTTGTCAAACGTAAACCAGGATTTATTATAATGCAAAAGATTAAACTGGTATTTTGAGAACACAGCGTTTGGTGTAGGATTAGCAAAGTGTGAACCGGTGGAAAAGTTTATTTCTTTAAGACTGGGTTTGAACACGCAACACTTGTCATATGTCTCGGAGTGGAATCCATGGGTGAATAGTGTTGGATCTTTCTTATCATCCGCGTCTACCATATTATATCCCTTGAACTGAATCACATTTACTTTTTCTGGTAGAGCTTCCAGGTCTGAACTTGTAATTTGAAGTAGCTCATCAATATCACAGATGACTACCCATTCTGCATTCGATTTTTTCCATACGGTATTTTTATGATCAGTGAGATAATGTTCCTTGGTAAATGGAACAAAGTCAGGAAACGGATAGATTGTGCATCCGGCAGCCGCACATAATTCAATGGTTCTATCAGTGGATCTATTATCAAAGATATTGATCTTGCAACCAGGAAAGTTACTCTGGTAATGTTTCAGATACAGTGGTAGGATATACTCTCCATTCTTTACTACGGTGAAGATTTCTACTTTCATATTTTCTTAAATACCAGCAATGTGTCCTTAAAATAAGAGCAGATATCTTTTGGATACTCTCTACTTTGCTTAGTTATTTCAGGCAAATATTCAAAGCCTCTACTCTCAATCTGTCCTATAACATAATCATTATCTTTACAATTAACATGGCCCAGTCCCATCTGACCAGGTATAGCCCATGACAATATAAGATAACCATTACACAATTTGGTCATGTTATCAATAAGCTGTTGCTCATATCTTTGAGGAATGTGTTCAGCTACCTCAAGACAAATAACAATACCTTTTTCTGTATAGGGTAAATCTTTGGTAAGATTATGCGCATGTATTGGAAATGTGGTTTTTAATTGAAGAGGATCTGCTTCAACACCGATTAATTTTAGATGGCCGTCTTTGGATAACTCAGACAAATAATAACCGGTACCGCAACCCAGATCATATATCAAACCCGTTTTGTCTTCCCGAAGGAAACCTAGTAACCAATCCTTTACACCTTTACAATCTATGTGAAAATTACCAGCGGTGTTTTTATACCAGTAACCAGTACTATGAACATATTGATCTATTTCCATATGGGTAATATACAAAATTTTTTTGGTAAAAAAAAATGGTGGTACAGATTTTCGGTCTAGATGAGAGAGAGTGATGGCTCCTCTATAGATGACTCCCGGCATCAAGCCGAGAGGGTAGTACCCCCTATCAAAGCTAAGCGAGCTTTAGAAATCCAGATAGAAAAAGAAAGAGATTCCTTTTTGCTGGGAAACAAGCCTGCCATCGCACAGGCTGACACAAGCTTGTCCTTGTCATCATCTGTTGTCAATGACTATGATGAATGATGACAAGGCTTGGGCTACGTGTGTGTATTATAATAGTATACAGCCAAATATTAATAACCCCTTATAGGGATTAAAACTATGTACACAACCATCGCAGGTGTCGTAATGCCAATCGCTGAAGCGATCGCATACGACCGCAAATAGCTAGCGCTATTTGTCCGACAACACAAGAGCTCTGCTAACGCAGGCTCTTTACCTTTTTTACTACGTAATAACCCCTTTACAGGCTTAACTATAAACTATGATAAACGTAACAAAATTTAGACAGGCGCCTTACGGCTATAAATTCATCAATGGTATTGCCTATATCAAACTTCGTGTTAAAGCAGAGACGTTAGACTCTTTCCTTATCACGATACCCGAACACACGTTTCACGTTGAATACAATAAGACGCGAACACACGGACATCTGGGTGCGAAAGTACCAGTCAACTCAGAGTTGTACAAACAGATAAGACTAATGCACGGGTAACCGTGTATTTTTTACTTAGTTAATAACCCCTCTTATGTATTAAAACTATGAAAAACGAAACAATAGTATGGCAAAAGATTGCCACAATCGCTTTATTAGCGACAGCATTCATCGCAAGTTTAGTATTCACATCTTGCGAAGATTCTCAACCAAGGATACCATCGATAGCCGATGAAATTGTCCACTACTCCGGTAACTATGAAATCATCAATGATTCCATTGCAGTCCTTAAAGACGGCAAAGCAAACAGAGATTTCATATACAAGAAGAACGTTCTAAACTCACGTTGGAGAAGAGTTATGTAAAACAATAGGGGGGTGTAATAGCCCCCTTTAAAACTTAAAACTATGAAAAAGACACACTTTTTAAGATGGACTCTTGTAGCCATTATGATTATCAGCGCAGTAGCAACAGCTTATCCAATGGAAACATTGGCGGTAGGTGTTGTGTTAATGCCAGCATGCTTAGTCTGTATGTTCTGTACAACAGATGAAGGTTACCATAAGAGAAAGGGCTTTTAGCCTTTTCTTTTTTTTGCCTACTGCGTAGATGATTTACTATCATCCTCTCTCCAACGCTTACGCTCTCTCACTCTCTAAATAATAACCCCTTTTATATAATAAATCTAAAAACCTATGGAAAGAAAAATCACCTTAGACTTTACTGCTACGAATGCAGTGTCTAACCAAGAACTTGCTATCATGCCTGTCGGCATAGCAAAGAAATTACTAATGGGTATGGCTTCACGCCTTGTCAGCACACCTGAATACGAAATCGTAAATGATTTCAAAGGTGAGATTGAGACTTGCAGAACAATTCAACACGTATTAGATGCCTCGTTAGAGTTTATCAATATGCGTTCCTTGATTGATAACTGTGCTACCGGTAATTGGGGCGCTTACGCTGTTGAAGCAGTGTCTGAACAACCTGTCTACGACAGAAGTATCAACGAGTTGTAAAGAACAGCCCTTCGGGGCTTTCTTTTTTGTTTAGATAATAACCCCTTTACATACTAAAATCTAAAACTATGACGAGAGAACTAAAAGTAGCTAAGGCTTGGCACAAGAAATGCCGCAAGGAAAATCCAACAACTGTTGTTAAATCTGTGTACCACACAGGATGCAACAAACAGTTGAAGGACTGTGTAGCCAAGTAACAAGATAAGAGCCTTCGGGCTCTATCTTTTTTTTACTTACTTTGTAAGCAGAGAGACACGGACTCCTCTACCTAAGTACTGATTCCGCGCTCTATTTTAATAACCCCTTTTATAACCAAAACCTATGGACAAACAACAATTATCCGATGACGATCTAGAAAAGATCTCTGTCATCGAAGACATCAACAAGTTGAGAAAACTCCTTGATGATGCTATTCTTACTACGAAGGACTTCGAAACTCTGATGTCCTGCGAGATAGGCGACCTTGTATACATACAAGATAACCTAAGCGATATGGCTCACGCCGAACTCGCTAAGAAACTATTGGCTGAAATCAAAGCCAAGAGAGACCAAGACGATGACGGCAATTAGCCGTTATCTCTTGTAAATCTAATAACCCCTTTTAAATCCAAAATCTACACTACTATGACGACAATCGAAATCATCAACGGTAAGGCTGTGAAGACACAGACCAACCATTACACTAACGGCGCTATCACTAAACTTATCTTCGATAATGTTCAGGATATCGTGCCATCCGATATAATCCTCGTGAAGTCCGGTCCGAATGGCCGCGTACACTTCCTGAAACGCAGGCAAATTATATAGGTTCCTAAGCCCAACGGTAATCTGCGGTTTCGCAGACCCGTTGGGAAAGGTTTACCCATTAATAACCCCTTTTAAATATAAATTATAAACTAACCTAAAACCCCAAAACAGCTATGCTAAACGCAAGTCTTGTACGTTCGTACAAAAGCCCAAAAGGCAACACAGTATTCGTTTACTCCGTAAACGGTAACACCGAATCCTTAACAGAATTCGAAACAGCGCAAGGCGCTAATCATCGCGTCGATGATACAACGGGCAAGCCCTTGTTCTTCACCACGCGTTGCTTTGGCGATAACGGCACGCTGATTATCACGTCCAACGGAAAAGTTGTACCTGATATGTCAGAGTTCGACAAAGCGAACTCTCTCGCCAAACAATACGGCGGCAACTTGGGCGACCAACTTGCGCGTATCGCTAGCGAGCGCTTGCTAGGTGTGCAGAGCACACCCACACCGGCACCGGTGGCTGCAAGAATACCTGATGAATCAGGATTCTAGCAGTACAGAACTACCCTCACGGGTAGTTCTTTTTTTTTCCTATCGCACAAGCTCTACCTCCTAATAACTATGATACTCGCGCAGATAGATAGATTGGTTTTTTACTATCATCCTCCTGACTCTGATCGCTCCTCGCTCAAAAAGTCTTGCATATGTCAGAAATAATCGCTAACTTTGTTTATGGCTAAATCATCACGTAATAAACTTGCAGGTAAGTCAACAGGAAAGTCTGACTCTGCTAAATACTTTGCTTCACACCCAGAAGCTAAAGCTAAGAAGAACGCATACAACTCTAAGTATGAGTCCACAGACGAGCGTAAGAACTATAGAGAGTCATTAAACAAGATTAACCGCAGGAATAATGATGCCGGTTATGGAGACGGTAAGGATCTGAGTCATACTAAGTCAGGAACACTCGTTAAAGAATCTCGTTCTGCTAATCGGGCACGTAACGGAAAGAATGGAAAGTCATCCAAGAAGTAAAAGCTCCCAACTAATTACTGATTCCTCACTCTATTTTCGACGAATGATATGTTTTACCGCGTTTAACCCGCATTTTGACACAGTTATCTTCGACGAAGTAAAGAATAATGTCGACGAGGTTTTAGAAATGTATCTTACTTTACCTCCTAATAACCCCTTTTTTCTTAAAACTTTAAGATCAGATTGGAAGATATTAGAGACACAGAGATGTTTAGGATACTCCCTCGTTAGGGCAAGTAGCAGATAAGAGCTACGTAAGATATGTATCAAATCAAAGTGTTAATAACCCCTTTTCTTAAAAAATAGCATATGCTCTCTCGCGTGAAAGTAGAGGTATGCTTGACATTAGTTAAACCCTCAAAACTCAATCAAGATGAAAATCAAGATGATTCGCTCTTACAAGAGCCCCAAAGGAAACACTGTATTTGTTTACGGTGTAAGTGGAACAGAAGCACAGTTAGGTGACTTCGCTACAGCACAAGGTGAAAACCACCGTGTTGATGATACAACAGGTGAACCATTATGGTTTACTACGCGTTGTGTTGGAGACAACGGTACGCTAATCATTACCAGCAATGGTAAGGTAGTTCCCGATATGTCCGAGTATGAGAAAGCTGCTTCGTTAGCTTCTCAATACGGAGGAAACTTCGGAGAACAGTTAGCTAAGATGGCTGCTGAACGTCTGTTAGGACATTCAAGCACACCGGCTGTTGCTCAAGTAGCGCAGATTGCTAAACCTGATTTCGGTACGTTGTAATACGTACCCTAATTAAGGGATATAAGGTAGTGGGACTCAGTCCTGCTACCTTTTTTTTTCTCTTTCAGTGCCTTCAAGATGCTCGCAACACCCACTCCTCGCTCGATTTCTCACAAAGAAGTCAATGATAGCGAGGGAATGGAAGTGGGTAGACTACCTCTCACACATTCATCCACTTTTACAATACCTCAAAATCACTTAAAGATACAGAACAGGTGCACTATATAACTACCACTCTCCTAGACTCTTATCTTTACCTTAAACTTAAAACCTATTCAGATATGGATACTCCCTACATTATGATTAGAACAGAGATACTCTGTCCTAACTGTCTTAAGAAAAAAGTTATTCAAGAAACCCCCTCTAGAGCATACTGTGATAATTGTGGACAAGGATACATTAAGCTTCTTAATAGTAACTCTCTTAGATATGAGTAATACGTTATAAAGAAAGACCGCGGCGTTTAAAAACTAAACTAATATACCATACAATGGACATAAACAAACTCAAAGCAGAAGTCAAAAAGAATATTAAGGCCTCTGACTCAACAAAGAAGAAACTCTTATATACATTCGAGAGAACCGCATTCAAAAAGAAACTCCATTTAGGTGGTTGTGTTTCTTCCAATGATCTCAAACCAACTCATTCAACATTCTATCACTGGCTCCTTAAGACCTATAAGAATGATATGAAGTTGGAACCACATTATGATGGACCGGATGACTTCAAGATAACAGCATACCTTTTAGCTTAATCACATTACGTCCACTCGGTAGGTAGCCGGGAGTGGGTAGCCAACCAGCTAGCACATAGTACTCAGGTACACCGTCAACTGCATAGCTATAACGTATACCGGCAGCATTGCATTGTGAGGGAAACTAACTGTAAACTGTAGTAGGGTCCGACCTATCTAGATTAAAATATTCTAGTGCCTCAGTGAATCACAAGGGCTAACCAATAAGAGTAGCCACGCGGAAAAGGTTGAGGAGTAATCTCCCGTATACAAAATACAAACTGGCGATGCTGAGTTTGTACTGTCAAGTTAGTACAGTTCTGGCTTGATGCGGTAACCACTGTAAGCCTCTGGCTGCTCTTTGCTTTATTAATGAATCCATCCTGACTCATACAGGTAGGTGCCTAATTGGATAATAAGAGATGCACACCGAACTCTTTTATATTATTATCATTATCGATATAAACAAATCCACAATCCTAAAACCAACTCAAATGCTGACATTCAACTTCACACCCAAGGCTAGAGTATGCAAGACATGCTCAACAAATCAATACGTCCGCTTAGTACAACTTACCACAGGAGGACAAGTACAAAAATGTAAAAACTGCAACAAATATGTATAGTTATTAACAACATAAGGAATGTAACATTGCGTCCCGATAGGGTATTGCCAACATGCAGTTGTTGGGGAAAGATTGTCTCACATGTGGGCAACGTGTCTTGTTACGCCTTTTACTTATTAAAAATTGCACTGATGATGGCTTTATGAGCCGAAACGCGTATATTTGCGTCTGCAATGTATGAAGTTTGTAGGTACACGCCATTCGTGCGAACCTACCGGATTACCAGAACCGTGGATGAGCTGACTCAGTCGGCTCTTCCTTAACTGGAAAGATATTAAAACAAGGATTGCATCAGCACTTAAACTCTTCTATGATAAAGAAAAAAAGCGCAATCTGTAACAAAGGCTCCGTCAGCACTTAAAAACTTCGACGAATAACGGAAAAAAGTGAGCCTGTAAAATTATTAATACGGAGTAACAGAAAAGATGAACACGGCGTAGCTGGTGTAAGTCGATTGCTGACTCCTACATAGTCAGGTGGTGAAACGGTAAACACAAAGGGCGCTGCTCTAAAGATACAGGTTCAAATCCTGTTCTGACTGCAAATGTGTTGCTCCTTGAGAAAGGGTGAAAGCAAGGTGATACCTAGTAATAGGGTCCTCACACAACACAGGGGAATTCTCAACCCCAAGTAATGCACCACAACTCCATTCCCAAGGTGGAGCAGTTGTAATCAAAAGAACAGTATCCTTAGTAGAAATACAAGATAGGACAGTATTCTAAGTATTACAACTGAGTGCATAGGGATGTTAGTCAGGTGGCGGAATGGTAGACGCTACAATATAACAAGTGGATAGCGTGCCATTGGTGAAAGGCCAAGAAAGTTACGCATGTAGGTTCGAATCCTGTCCTGACTACTGAGTAAGTTTAAGACATGTAAGGTTTAATAACCCCTTTTTCTTAAACATAAGCAATTAAAATTGCTTCGATATTTGTGCTCCTGCGTTAAGGAGTTACACCCACATTAAGCGTAAAGAATACATCAGCACACTCAAACTAAAAATCGAAAGCCGAAAGGCCAACAAGGTTACCGTAAAGGAACCAGTTAGAGAGCCCGTTCCATAAGTATCCTGTAACGGGGGAAACCGTATTCTGTCGTCGCTTGAAAACCCCGTTGCATGTGAAAGTGCAATGGGCTCCTTTCTCTTTTTATTAACATAAATATAAACCCTAAGCAACTCAAACATGAACAAAATATTAGAAAAGTATCAAGGTTTTATTGAGGCTATACGTCTTGAGAAAACAAACTGTGTCAAATCTGGCCAGTACGACAAAGCACAACTGTTGAAAAGCTTTGAAAAAGAAATGGAAGAGAAGATTGTTTCACTCCATATCCTTTACGATTTACAAGACGCATAATAAATAAAACATAAACCAACTCAAACATAAGACTATGACAAACTTAATAGATGCTACAAGGAGCTATAATGCCTTGACAGATAACGGAGCAGTAACACATTCTACTTCGTTAGATAATTGCCTTGATATGTTCTTCCTTGCAGGAGCGAGCAGAAACATGAGCGAAAGCCAAATCATAGTTTTGTTTGAGAAAGCATTTGCTCAAGACAAAACCATCGCAGCCAAGATATTATTTTGGTCTCGTGATGCTCGAGGAGGTGCCGGTGAGAAAAGATTTTTCCAGATAGTGATGAAGCATCTTGCTACTCACTATGCTGATATCTTTGATGAACTTATGGTTCATACACCAGAGTTTGGATACTGGAAGGATGTTTTCGTTATAGAAAAACCAAATGAGAACAACCTTAATTGGTTGAAAACTCAGTTGGAAGAGTCTGTAAACGCTAATCTCCTTGCCAAGTGGTTTCCACGTAAAGGTCCATGGTTCGTAGCCATGCATAAGTATATGAAGATATCTCCTCGTGAGTTTCGTCATTTGCTTGTGTCTATGACCAAGGTGGTGGAAACACAAATGTGCGCAAAAGACTGGGGACATATTGATTATGGTAAAGTACCTTCTATCGCGATGAACAAATACCGTAAGGCATTTTTCAAACACGATACTGAACGTATGGCATCATTTATCGAAAGTGTACACAATGGAGAAGCTAAGATAAACGCCGGTGTTCTATTCCCTCATTTGCTATACCAAGCAATTGATAGAGGAGAGAATGCAAGCGCAGTCGAAGCACAGTGGAATGCATTGCCAGATTATATGGCTGACAGTACAGAACGTATCCTTCCGATATGTGATGTGTCAGGTAGTATGTCTGGCTTACCAATGGACGTATGTGTTTCATTAGGGATTTATATCTCAGAACGTAATCAAGGTATCTTCAAGGATGCTTTTATCACGTTTTCTGATAATCCTAAAATGGAATATTTGAGAGGTTCTCTATCTGAAAGGATGAGACAACTTTCACGTGCCGATTGGGAGCAGTCCACGAATCTTCAAGCCAGTTTTGATTTGATTCTTCAGAGTGCTCTGAAAGTTTCACTTCCTGCTAATGAGATGCCTACCAAGGTTCTCATCATCAGTGATATGGAATTTAACGAAGCAGATGGTGGTTACGGTAACCAAACGAATCTAGATTTGATCAAGCAAAAGTACCAGGGTTCTGGATACGAAATGCCTGAAATCATATTCTGGAACGTTAACGGTCGACCAGGTAACTCTCCTGCTCAGAAGACAGATCAAGGTGTAGGTTTGGTATCCGGATTCAGTCCGTCAATATTGAAAACAGTGTTAGCAGGAAAAGTCTACGGACCAGTACAGCTAATGTTGGATACAGTAATGAGCGACAGGTACAAGGCCATCAAGGTCAGCTGATAAGATCGGGGCATAGTAGATAAGCCTGGCAACAGAAACTACTAAAAGATATTGAAAGAGTAAGTTCCTTTGGAACTTCTCTTTTTTTTTAATCAACTCACAAACCAACTCTATAAGATATGAAGACACGGCTCGAAATATTCAACGAACTATGCGATTACGTTAGAACTTCTAACGCTCAATCTCCTAGTGAACCTAAAATAACAGAAACAGATGAGTATATCTCATACTGTCTTCTAATAAACAATTTTAACAGGGACGATCTTGCAGTATTAAAACCATACATCAAAGAAAATGGTTATAAGCAACAATTGGTATACAACAAACCAAATTGGTCTCCCAACTATGTTGTGTCTGAAGCATACGACCGCTACATGACTGTTCTTTATAATAAAGAAAAGAACAAGATCAGTGTAAATCTGTTTGATGTAGGATACAAATGGGCTCATTCAAAAAAGCGATATTTCCCTTTAAAGCGTAATACTCATATAGCAACCTTAAGCAATACCTTATACGTCATAAAGCAGAAAAATAGAAACTTTGCTGGTGGTGTACGTGTATACAGAGGTGAAGGTGTTGATAATAATATTATCAAGATCCTATGCAATTTACCATGGCTACCTTCTAATTTGTATGACGTAACCTATCGTGGATTGGTTAATACTAATTCACCTGAAGAAGCTATTGAAAAGCAATACGGTGTTAAGATTCCTAAGATCCTAAAAAACAACTTTCTTCTGCAAGAAATGGTTACAATGTGCAGATTGTTTGATGAGAAGGATTTCAATAAGATATGTCAGACATTGACCGTTGTAAAAGCACCTGATAAATTAGTCAGCTTAGATGAGGTTATGATGAAAATCTGGATATCCGGAAGTGATCAAGCAACATATTGGAATGATTTATCTCTTGTAAGAGATTATATACAAGAATGTTACAGACTCAAGATCAAACCAAGCATGAAAATGAAATCTCGTGCTCGATTGGAAACTGAACATCGTAGAACTACTGCTTTGCTTATGGCTCAAGGTGTACCTGAAATCAAACCATTTGATTGTTATAAAGACCTTCTTGCTGAACTACCGTATAAAAACGAGTTCATAACCAAAAAGAAACGGTTAATACAAGAAAGTGTTGAACAAAGTCATTGTGTTGCTTCATATGCGCACAAGATTAATTCAGGTGCTTGTGGTATTTACTCTATTCTCTATGACGATAAGCAATGGACGCTCGAGTTAAACAAAACCGATAAAGGTTTTATGATTGCACAGTGTAAAGGTTTAAGAAACCAATCCGCACCGATCGAACTAATCGAAGTTATAAGCAAACTGCCTGGTCTTCATGAATACAATCTTGAAGCTGCATTAAATCAAGCACCAGTAGCAAATTATATCTTTTAATACGAAATCGCAATGGATAAAACACACTTTGATGTAAGAATCACTATGGAAAATATGCAGCAGCTCTTAGAACAAGAGCTGTCTGCTTCTCCTAACAAGAAAATACTTGCAGAAATAATCATAGGAAATCTTTGTCTTACCGAAGTTGGTCTCGAACAAACTTTTAAAGGTATGAGAGGTATAACTAATATTCTCAAATACAAACAAGGAGAGAAACTTTGGATGGATGCTAATAAGCTTTACAGCTGGCGAATAGATAAAGCTAAAATGATCGAAAATAATATGATCTTTCAAGATAAAGTAGTTGTTGAAGTAATTAAGCTAAGACCTTATAACTCAGAAACTTATCAAGTAAGATACGAATATATGAATAGTGCTGGAGAAAAGATTATCGAAGAAAATTGCACAGTCAACGAAGAATATCTTATACCAAAAGATAACTTTCCGTTAGATTTGTAATGTTGATAAGTGCTAAGACAATTGTTTGTAACTATCGCATATTTTATTATACTTTGCAGTATGATTTACCAGTTGCCAAACGGAAAGATAATACATATCAGCTTTGATGAGTTTTTAGACTTATCAGACCTTGATATTCAGTATCTTATGAGTGTCAATGCCGGTGACTATGCTCCCTCACCATTTTATAACTCGGTCTTGAGAAAAACCTCAATACATACAAAACCTGATATAGATGATCAAATTGATTATCAGGAAGATTTGGATGAACCGTTACATGACGGTCTTATTGAAGAGTTACCTCTAGATGAATTTCCAGATTTACCCACAGAAGAAGAATAACAT
>Ga0194060_10001538_pt1 | contig 16438 bp, 16 predicted proteins | sample SepL225m_MetaG_FD_163427 | JGI IMG/M metagenome (GOLD analysis project Ga0194060, IMG submission 163427) | Anoxic zone freshwater microbial communities from boreal shield lake in IISD Experimental Lakes Area, Ontario, Canada - Sep2016-L222-5m | ecosystem: Environmental > Aquatic > Freshwater >...
AGCAAGCCCCGTGGATGCGACACATTGTGCAAGTGGGAGCGTGGCAAACCGACCTGACTGTGGGAGGCCCTTCGGCCAATATGTACCTGCGTGCCTGGGTGGCGCTCAACGGACTGCTGGTTCTGGAACGGTCAGAGACGATGTACTTTGTGGCCAACAAAGACGACACGGGACGCCCTTTGCGCTCGCGCTGCACCTACCGGGTAGAGGGCGTCGAGCCCAAGGCACGCTGGTGGAGTATCACCGCCTATGCCGACGACATGTTCCTGTTCGATGCGCCCCAAGGCCATTACAGCCTCAACGGCAGCACGGCCCGGCTTGACCGCAATGGTCGGTTTGCATTGACTACAGGCGGCACGGAGCAGGCGTTAACGCACTGGCTACCGACGCCCGGTGACCGAGGAGTGGTGCTGACCTTGCGCCTGTACAACCCCGAGCCATCGCTGCAGGCCGCGCCAGGGTCGCTCGTGGCACCCAGCATCGTGCGGGTGGGAGAGTGTTTATGACCAGCAGGCATGACACGACCCGCACGCTCTGGTTTTACCGGGGACTGTCGCTGGCTGCTACCGCAGTCATTGTGCACTTGCTGACGGTGTGGGCCGCACCCCGCCTCATCATGCAGGTACTGATGGACGGACCCCGGGCGCGTACGATGAACATGCATAATCGGGCTGCCTTTCCTGCGCCGGTGAACGCGCTTGAGCGAACCGTGGTCATGCCCAGCCCCGATCTGCTTTATTCAGTTTGTGTGTTTGACACCTCCGACGGCCCGGTGCGCATTTCCGCCAACCCTGGTCTGAAGACGTATTGGTCGATTGCGCTTTATGCTGCCGACAGCGACAACTTCTTCGTTATCAACGACCGCACGGCGCTCGGCCAACCAGTCAACCTGTGGTTGGTATCGCAAGGAGCAAACCGCGAGGGACCGACCGTGCCCGAAGGTGCACAGGTAGTGGTATCGCCCTCGACCAAGGGCTTCCTGCTGATGCGTGTTCTCACCGGCAATTACCAAGCCGAGAAGGCGGCGTTGGAGTCGGCCCGCCGCACCTTGGTGTGTGAAAGGGGTTGACCCATGCTGGCTCATTGGTTGCGAATCTTGGTGTTGGGTCAGATCATGCTGGGAGCAGGCATGGGTTACCTGCTTTTTCGGACCGGATTTGCCGCCGCGTGGGCCCTACCCGTGCTTGCTCTGGGTTTGCCATTTTTGACCCTGATTCTGGTGGTCCTGGGTACGGCCATCCTGTCCAAGGCGAACGAGCCTATGCGCATGTGGCGACGCTCGGTGCTGGGTGAAATCCGGGCGTGCAGCACCACATTTTTGCTTCGTCAACCCTGGACAAAGATACCGCCCCGCCTGTTGCCCGCAACGACTTCCACAGCCAAAGTACCCGTGGTGCTGGTACACGGATACCTGTGCAACCACCGCCTGTGGGCCGATGTGGCGGCCAAGCTGCGCGCGAATGGGCATGCGGTGTATGCGGTCAATCTGGAGCCGCTTTTCACATCGATCGACCACTACGCACCGATCGTGGAACAGGCGGTGGAAGCCTTGTGCGTTCATGCGCAGGTCAGTCAGGTGGCCTTGGTCGGCCACAGCATGGGTGGCCTGGCCATTCGGGCATGGATGCGTGCCTACGGTCACCACCGCGCGGCCCGTGTCATTACCTTGGGCACACCCCATGCAGGTACGCAAATGGCGCGCCATACCTTCACCCCCAACGGGCGACAGATGGGCTGGAAAAGCCCGTGGCTTGCTGACCTGGCGAGTTCAGAGTCCAAAGAAGTACGTGATCTGAAGCGCATCGCCATCACTGCCCAGGACAATATTGTTTATCCACAACGGGCACAGGTGCTTGCCGATGTCACACTCAAGGTGTTTGAAGGCATTGGGCATGTTGCGATGTGCCTGCACCCGCCTGTCATTCAATGGGTCGCTGACCAACTCAATGATGTGGCGCTGACCCCCGCTGTTCCGAGGTAACACCCTGATGAGCCCACTGGTCGTTCGCAAACTGCTGATTGATATGTCCGCCCCTTTTCCGGCGCGCTGGAATGGAGGGGACGCCTTTCGATCCGCATTTTTCAGTGCGTTGTCCATGAGTTTTCCAGTGGGCGAACAGTACTTCATTGACTCGGTGCGTGCCGGGCTCAAAGAGCTGCCGGAAGAACAACGACAACGCCTGGCGCATGAGGTGCAGGGGTTTGTCGGTCAGGAAGCCACGCACCGACGTATTCATGCCCTGTTCAATGGCCATCTGCAAACAATGGGCTTTGTCAACACGCTCGAGCCACGAGCCGCCCGGCGCATGCAACACAACGCCTACCGGGACGTGCGCATCCACGTCGCCGCCACCGCTGCCACTGAGCACATCACTGCCATGTTTGCCGACTGGATGTTCCGGCACCCGGAGGCTCTGGAAGGTTGTGAGCCACGACTGCAAACTCTGTGGATGTGGCACGCAGCCGAAGAGGCTGAGCACTGCAGTACCGCGTATGACATTTACCTCGCCCTGGGCGGAAACTATGCGTGGCGGGTGCGGATGCTGCGCTATATCACCACCCTGTTTGCGCTGGACATCACGCGCCAGACGATTCGCAACCTGTGGCACGATGGCAGCCTGTTTCACTGGAGTACCTGGAAGAGTGCCGCCCAACTGCTGTTTACCAACGATGGCATGATTCGCGGCAACTGTGCTATGTGGCGAGCCTATCTGGCACCGGACTTTCACCCGCGCCAGCAAGACACATCCATGTCTGCACAGTGGCTTCGGGACAACGCCGATCGGTACGCTTTGGTGGGCCAGTCGGCGTAAATCCGCAAGTTGGGGTTTCAATGCGAACCATTTTTGGGCGATGATGCGGGTCAGTGCCCCTTCACCCATCCATCAGGAACTCCCGAATATGCAAGCCTTAAGCCCCACCGACTCTGCATTTCTGTGGATGGAAACCCGCAATCAACCCATGCATGTGGCGGGCCTCAATATTCACACCCCTCCCCTGGGGTCAGGGCCCGACTTCATCCCCAACTTACTGGCCGCGTGGAACAAATACCCCCAGGCTGTGGCCCCCTTCAACTTGCGCCCGGTCCTGCACATGGGTGTGTGGTATTGGGAGGAGGACGAGGAGTTCGAGTTGGACTACCACCTGCGTCATGTCGCGTTGCCCCAACCCGGGCGCATCCGTGAACTGCTGGCCATGGTGTCACGCATCCATGGCAACCTGATGGACCGCAATCGCCCTTTGTGGGAAACCTACGTGATTGAGGGCTTGCCCGGTGGGCGCTTTGCCACCTATTCCAAGATTCACCACGCACTGGTCGATGGTGTCACAGGGGCCAAGATGACTGCCAAAGGCCTTTCTCGCACTGCCAGCGAAATGAAGCCTCCCCTGTGGGCGCAGACTTTTTCCCACCATCCCACGACCCGGGCGAAGGCCGAGGCACCCGGGCTGTTACAGCAGTTGAAAAATGTCGCGCGCGCTGGCAAGGAGATTTTGCCAGGCATCGGCAGCGGGCTCTGGGACATTGCGCGCGCCACCTACGCCGGAGGGGCTACCGCCCTGCCCTTTCAGGCGCCGCCGACCCCCTTCAATGTGGAAATCTCGGGTTCTCGTCGATTTGCATCGCAGTCGTATTCGCTGGCACGGTTCAAGCGCATTGGTCAGGCCGCAGGAGCCACGGTGAACGATGTCACGCTGGCCATTTGCTCTGGGGCATTGCGCGAGTACCTCTTGGCGCAAAACAGGTTACCGAAGAAGCCGCTGGTGGCGATGGTGCCGGTTTCATTGCATGGAGAAACCGACATTGGCGGCAATCAGGTGTCACTATTGCTGGCCAACCTTGCCACGAACATTGCCGATCCACTCAAACGCCTCAAGCGAATCGTTCAGTCCACTTCCGAGGCCAAGGACCGCCTGACCAAAATGCCGCGACTGCAAAAGATGGCACATGGCATCACTTCCATTTCTCCCTTTGGAGCGGGCATGGTCATGGGCACCGCAGAGAAACACCCGTTGTTCAACCTGGTCATTTCCAATGTGCCGGGTCCTCGGGATACGCTGTACCTGGACGGTGCGCGATTGGACGAAATCTACCCGGTTTCCATCCCCACGCACTATCTCGCGCTGAACATCACCATCAGCGGCTACGGCGACAACTTGGGCTTTGGCTACATCGCCTGTCGCCGGTCGGTACCGGCACTGCAACGCATGCTGGACTACACCCATAATGCCATCCATGATTTGGAAAGCGCCTTGGGGTTGAGCACCGCCAAAATCGGGCGTCAAGCCACCACAACGAAGAAACCCAGAACGCCATCCAAAAAATAACCATCAGGCAATCAAGATATTGCAAAAGTCTCGCGTGGGCTCAGTGACGTTTCCACCAACGCACGACCCCCACAGAGTGAATGACACACAGTAGAAAAAGTGACAAGAATGTCCACTTAAGTGTCGAACTGCATCCTGCATAGAACGCCATAGGCGGGTTTGGCGGCGCGCCGGGATTTGTCAACAGAAAGTGCATCAGGTTTTCGACGGCATCAAAAAACGCCGCGAGGGGCAGCATACTTGCAATGAACCCCCTTGCGGAGTCGGAAAAACTCGCAAACAAATGGGTGCGGGTGGTCTGCAGGTAGCCATAGGCGCCATAGCAAAGTAGCAACACACCATCAATTGGCAAATGTGCCCGAAAGCGTGCCACCCCTTCAGGTTGCCAATCATTCAGCACCGCCTGAAACGCCTCCGGGCTGAAGGTGAACTGCAGGGCAACGATGTTAGGCCGTAGCGGCATCAGGTACACCGCCAAACCGGTCAATAGCACCAGAGAGCAAAACCCAAAAAACCAGACCCAGCGCACAACCTGACCCTTAGCGCGGGTTCTCGAAAAAGACGTAGTTGGTTGCGTAATCGCTGACTTCGAAATACACCTTTTTCTCGCCCGCATCAGCCACCATATTGAGGTTTTCATCCAGCACGCCGTAGCCGTAGCGGTATGGTCGCGGTTTGTTATCGTCGGTGCCCATGGCCGTGCTGAGTTTGTCGATCTTGATGAAACGACGGACCACTTTGTCGCCAGCGTAGATCTCCAGCACGCCGTTGGTTCCAGTCCAGTTCTGGATATCCCGGCTGATCTTGTTTTGCTGCTCCTGGGTACACGAACTTAAGAGAATAATGGCTGTAACGCCTGCAGCTATTGCGTAGCAAGCTCTCATTTTCATAGCAATCATGAATTCCCCTTGTCTGTTTTGAATTGACTCGCCGCTCAGATACTGCGTTGTCGCAGCGCCTCATAAAGGCACACGCCACTGGCCACCGACACATTCAGACTCTCCACCGCGCCCCGCATCGGTATGCTGACCAGCGCGTCGCAGGTTTTTGCGGTCAGTTGGCGCATGCCCGCCCCTTCTGCTCCCAGAACCAGTGCCACTGGTCCCTTGAGATCACTCTGGTACAGGGTGTTGGGCGCGGTATCGCTGGTGCCGATGACCCAGATATTTCGTTCCTTGAGCTCGTTGAGCGTGCGAGCAAGGTTCGTAACCATGAAATACGGCACAGTCTCTGCCGCCCCACTAGCGACCTTGGCCACTGTCGCGTTGATCCCGGCAGCGTGGTCTTTGGGCGCAATGACCGCATGGGCGCCTGCACCGTCCGCCACGCGCAGGCAGGCACCCAGATTATGTGGATCGGTTACTCCATCCAACACCAGAATCAGTGGCTGATTGCGTTGCTCGGCGGGCACATCGGCATTGGCAGCCTCCAGGTCCTCCAACAATTCGTCCAGAGAATGCACCTGCGCAATCGGTTGCACGCGCGCAGCCACCCCCTGATGCCCATGGCTACCACTCATCTTGGACAGACGTGCACCATCGGACTCGATCAACTTGACGCCCGCCTCGGCAGCGCGCTCCAGAAACTGGCGCATGCGTGCATCACGCCGCGTGGGTTCAAAATAAATCTCGACGATCGACGTCGGTGCCGTCTTGAGACGAACACCGAGCGCGTGGAAACCGAATAAAACTTTGGGTGAAGACATGCTGGGATTATCGTGGTTTCGTCTTCACCAGACCGGCCCCGGGCCACCAGAGCCCCTTTGGGTCTTCTAGGTGACCACCTTGCCCGCCTCTATCGTGATACGGCGGTCGCAGCGGGCGGCGATGGCAGGATCGTGGGTTACCAGCACCAATGTGGTCCCCTGCTCCCGATTGAGCTCCAGCATAAGCTCCATGATGGTCTCGCCAGTCGCAAAGTCCAGACTCCCGGTCGGTTCATCGGCCAGCAATACCGCCGGGTGCACCACAAACGCACGCGCCAAGGCGACGCGCTGCTGCTCGCCACCGCTCAACACACGCGGGTAGTGACCCAAGCGCTGTGCTAAGCCGACACGGGTAAGCATCTCGGTAGCCGCCTTGCGTGCCTCCTTGCGACCTGCCAACTCGAGCGGAAGCATCACATTTTCCAAGGCTGTCAGATTGCCCAACAACTGGAAACTCTGAAACACAAATCCGACCGTTTGTGCACGCAGGGAAGCACGATCATCTTCGTCCATACTGAATAGATCAACCCCCGCCAGTCGCACCGTCCCACTGGTTGGGGTATCAAGGCCTGCAACGATGGACAATAGCGTGCTCTTGCCCGAACCTGAAGCTCCAACGATTGCGGCGGTCTCGCGGGCATCCAGTGCAAAATTGATGTCGCGCAAGATCTGCAAGGTTCCGGTGGAGTCCGTCACCGATTTACAAACCTGCTCAACGGAAATAATGGAATCAGTCATGGGTTTTTCATGGGTTCGAAGATACTGTATCGCGCTTATTGCACTGCTTTGCGTCGCAGGGTTTTCTTTCGCGGCAGAGGCCGAGAAACGGGTGCCAATGGTACTGGTGGTGGGGGATTCATTGAGCGCTGAGTATGGCCTGAAACGTGGCAGCGGTTGGGTTGCTCTGTTGGAGCAGCGCATGGCAAAGGAACACGTTCAAGTGAAGGTTGTCAACGCCAGCATCAGCGGTGACACCACCTCGGGAGGACGATCCCGACTGCACTCGCTGCTGGACCAACACCAACCCGCACTCGTCATCATCGAACTGGGTGGGAATGACGCGCTGCGCGGTTTACCACTTGCCATGACGCGCGACAACCTGGAGGCCATGGCCCTGGCGGCACAAGCTGCGGGGGCCAGGGTGCTATTGCTGGGCATGCAGATGCCACCCAATTACGGACAGGACTATGCCAACCAGTTTGCGGCAACCTATGCCACAGTTGCCAAAGCCACCAAGGCGGGCTTGGTGCCATTTATGCTCAAGGGTATCGCCGATGGGCCGGACGCAGCCCGCCTGTTTCAAGGTGACCGGATACACCCCACCGAAGAGGCACATCCGTTGATCCTCAACAACGTGTGGCCTACCGTGAAGAGAATGATTCCATGAGCCTGGTTTCCCTGAGCGCTGTCGAGGTTTTGAAACAATTGGACGATTTCGATACGGTGATAGACGCTCGCAGCGAAGATGAGTTTGCTCTGGATCACCTCCCTGGAGCCGTGAACTGGCCAACCCTCAACAATGAAGAGCGCAAACTCATTGGGACCTTGTACGTGCAGGTCAGCCAGTTCGAAGCAAAAAAGCGCGGGGCCGCCATTGCAGCGCGCAATATCGCCCGCCACATCGAGCGGGAGCTGCTGGACACCCCCCGCGACTGGAAACCACTGGCCTATTGCTGGCGCGGCGGCAAACGCAGCGGTTCGCTGGCACTCATACTGGACCAGATCGGGTTTCGTGTCACGTTGGTGGAAGGCGGGTACAAGGCTTTTCGGGCGGCAATAGTGGTTGATATTTTGCGTCTAGTGGAAGCCTTGAACTTTCGTGTAGTGTGCGGAACCACCGGTTCCGGAAAAACTCGCCTCCTGCATGCGCTAGCCAGCCAGGGTGCACAGGTGCTCGATCTGGAAGATTTGGCCAACCACCGAAGCTCGGTGTTAGGGGCAATTCCTGGTCGGCCCCAACCCTGCCAAAAACGCTTTGACACACTGGTGTGGGATGCGCTCCGCAAATTTGACCCCACCTGCCCCGTTTTTGTAGAAAGCGAAAGCAAAAAAGTGGGCAATGTCGCTGTACCTGCTCACGTCGTCGACAAAATGCGCGCCAGTCCGTGTCTGAACTTGAAGTTACCGCATGCGCAGCGTGTCGCTCTTTTGATGGAAGATTATGATTTCTTTGTCAAGGACACCGCGTACTTTTGCCAGAGGCTGGACGCACTCACAGAAATCCGCGGGAGGGCTGTAGTAGACGGCTGGAAGGCTCAAGTGATGTGCGGGCAGGTGGAGCCGGTGGTCAGTGACCTGCTAACAGAGCACTACGACCCGGTGTACCTTGAGTCGATTGAACGAAATTTCACACAATACCCTGCCGCAACAGCCATTTCCCCCGCAGACGGATCACCAATGGCCATGCAGGACCTGGCCATGCGTCTACTGGCGGGTCCTGTGTAGACGAGATGGGGCGACTTACTGCGGATCGGCGGGAGCGGTATACGATGCTGGAGTCTCAAGGCCATGAGAACCATCGTTGCCGCCGTCAGGCCCATGGGATTTTCGCTCATTCTTTTCCTTGAGCTTGTCTTCTTTCTTGCGCTTCTTGGCGAGTTCTTTCTGACGCTTCTCGTATCCGTAATTGGGTGTTGCCAAAGTATGCTTTCAATGTTTGTCAGCACTTTACCACCACGAACACCCTCTTCCGCCGAATTGCGGATCAATGGGTGTCCTGCTGGAGTCCCTCGGGCCACCGGACTGCACCACGATAGGCATGCCAACTTGCGTGTCCCAGCACGGGACCCACCAGGAGCAGGCCTGCACCCAACGGAAGTATCAATGCCATCGCGACCAGTGTGGACAGGGTCACTCCCCACAACACCATCACTGCCGTGTTGTCAAATACCACCTCCAGACTGGTTATTGCCGCCGAAATGGCATCGGTATCGCGGTCCAGAATCATGGGGATAGACACCACGGCAATGGCGAACACGATGGCAGCAAAAGCGCTCCCGACAATCATGTAGGCTGCAATAAACTCCCAGTTTCCAGGATTGAACACGGCCTCGATGACGCCGGTGGTGGATGGCATACCGGTGTTGAAAAACACGGCAAATACGACCAGCGAAGCCCGTCCCCATAAAAGCTCAAGCACAATCAACACCAACACGAGCATTCCCATACTGCGCAAATGAGGTCGCCAACAAACCAGCGAAGAAGAAAACGTGGGCGTCAAGCCCTGTTCGCGCCGACGGCTGACATCGTACAAACCGAGGGCCAGAAATGGACCCAACAGCAGACAACCGGAGGCAATCGACATGGTGTATTCGGGCTTGGACTGGAATACCACGCCGAGCATCAGCGCCATCCCCCAAAAGGAGGCACCATAAAACACACTCACTCCCGGATGCGCGGCCATGTCGCGCCAACCCAACGTCAACCAATGCAGCAGATCGGAAGCCCGCAGCGCCACAATGGTTTTGGGAGGCACCTCTGAAGGAGGCGCAACGTAGGACGAAGCGGACGTATCGGAAGGCGGTAGACTCATTCAGAAAGTCTAGCGCAGAATCTGCAGTGCTTGGGCGATGTCGGCTTGCAAATCCTCCTCGGCCTCCAGGCCGACCGCAAATCGAACTACTGTTCCTTTGGCGATGCGGTCGGGCCAGGCCTGGCGCATGCCCGGCACATCATAGGGAACTACAAGACTGATGGGGCCACCCCAACTGTAGCCCAGACGAAACAGCTGAAGTGCGTCGCAAAAGGCATCCACCTGGTCCTGACTGAACCTCGCATCCAGTACCACACTGAGCAATCCAGCCGCACCCCCAGAACCCTTTCCGCACAGCCCTTTCCAATGCTCGTGCCCGGGAGAGCCCGCCAACGCTGGGTGCAGCACCTGCACAAACTCGGGCTGCATCCGGCACCACACAGCAAGCGCTCGAGTCGCCGCATCGTGTGCGTGGTAACGCAAGGCGATGCTGGGAAGCGCACGCAGCACCGCCTCGGCATCATTGGCACCGACCCCCAGACCCAAACGCATGTGGGCCAATTTGATGCGCATGTGCAGCTCGGCGTCCCGCGTGATGATGCTGCCCATAAGGACATCTCCGCCACCGCTGGGATACTTTGTCAGGGCATGGGCGGAAATATCCACGCCCCAGCCCGGTTCCAGTTCGGGCACCAGATCAAAAGGGGCAAACGCCAGCCCCGCACCCCAGGTGTTGTCCAGAGCAACCGTCACGCCGTATTTCTTGCAGATGCGCACCAAACCCACCAGGTCGGGAAACTCCAGCGTCACCGAGCCCGCTGCCTCAACCCACACCAACTTCGTGGCCGGTGAGATCTTGTCTGCCAGATCCTGAATGTTCATCGGATCGTAGATGCGGTGTTGGATCCCCCAATTCTGGAGTTCCCCATTGGCAAATGCCTTGTTGGGCCCGTAGATGTTGTCTGGCAGCAGCAACTCGTCGCCATGTTTCAGCAACGCCATCCCCACGGTCGCCACGGCTGCGAGACCACTGGGTGCCAGAACACACTGCAACCCTCCCTCCAACGTACACAGGCGTTCTTCAAGTGCGTAGGTGGTGGGAGTGCCGTGCAGCCCGTAGGTATAGGCTGTCTTGTCTTTCCACTCGCGGCTGCGCATAGCCGCAACGCTGGGAAAGAAAACGGTGGAAGCCTTGAACACACCCGGTTGTGGCGCCTCAAAGCCTGGAGGCGCTACGTAGGGGTGATGGATCAGTTCGGTGGTGCGTTGTGCCATAGCAATCGATCGCTTCAAACGCTCCACTTCTGAATCAGCTGCTCCGGGCGCAATGCGTCGTAGCTTTCAAAAGGCTGATGAATCCAGGGGTTGGTAGGCAAAAACTCTACCGTGTAGTCTGGTGCGAAGGTCGACAGGGCCTTGGTCCAGATCACTGCACTACGCAACTCGGTAATGGGCGCATAGTTGTTCTTGAGTTGGTTCATCACCGCCTTGAGTGTATGGCCCGAATCGGCAAGGTCATCCACCAATAGCACGCGCCCGGCAATTTCCCCTTTAGGGGTGGTGATGTAGTGAGCAATGTCCAGATTGCCCTGCACCGTACCCGCATCGGAGCGGTAGGAACTTGTGGACATGATGGCCAAAGGCTTGTCAAAAATGCGCGACAGGATGTCGCCAGGGCGCATGCCCCCACGCGCCAGACACAAAATGGTGTCGAACTGCCAACCCGACTGGTGCACCTTGATAGCCAGTTTTTCGATCAAATTGTGATACTCGTCGTAGCTCACATAGAGATGCTTGCCATCTTCTGTCAACATAGAATTGCTCCTGTTTTTATAGCTGATTACGCTTTATCCACGAGCGTTAATAGCACTATTTCCACTTAATCAATCGGGAAGATAGGGGTGGCGCATCATGATGGTATGGTCCCGGTCCGGGCTGGTCGACACCATATGGATCGGCACACCAGTGACCTGTTCGATACGCTGAAGGTAAAGTCTGGCATTGACTGGGAGGCGTTCGTACTGCGTCACGCCCACCGTGCTCTCACTCCAGCCGTCCATCACCTCATATATCGGCTTGCAAAGGGCAATTTCGTCGGCGCCCATGGGCAGAATGTCGGTAGTCGCCCCATGGAGTTCATAGCCGATGCACAGCATCAGTTCCTTCAGACCATCGAGCACGTCCAACTTGGTGATGCAGAGCCCCGAAAGTCCATTCACCTGCGCAGAACGCTTAAGCAATGCTGCATCAAACCAGCCACAGCGCCGGGAGCGTCCCGTAGTGACACCTTTCTCGGCACCCACTGTACTCATGTGGTAACCGGGTGTCCCCGGGGTCTCCCATTCCAGTTCGGTTGGGAATGGCCCGCCTCCCACTCGGGTGCAATAGGCCTTGGTAATGCCCAGGATATAGTGCAACATTCCCGGGCCTACACCCGCGCCCGCTGCCGCATTGCCTGCCACGCAATTGCTGGAAGTGACGTAGGGATAGGTGCCATGGTCCACATCCAGCAGCGTTCCCTGTGCGCCTTCAAACAGTAAGTTAGCTCCTTTGGCATGGGCTTCATTCAACTCGCGCGACACATCTGCAATCATGGGTTTGAGCAACTCGGCATGCTCCATCGCCTGATCATAAACAGCGCCAAATTCTACCCGTCCGTCTTTCATGAACGGTTTCAATGCATCACCAAAGTCGAACTCCCTCGATCCAAGGTACGTCGTCAGCATATGGTTATGCAAGTCCAGCAGTTCACGCAGTTTGGACGCGAAACGCTCCGGGTACTTCAGGTCTTGAACCCTCAAGGCGCGGCGCGCAATTTTGTCCTCGTAGGCCGGGCCAATGCCGCGTCCGGTGGTACCAATTTTGGCATTCCCACCCCTTTCCCGTGCCGCTTCGCGTGCTACGTCAAGCGCTGCATGAAATGGCAGAATAAGCGGACATGCCTCGCTGACTCGCAACCGACCCCGCACCTCCACCCCTACACGCTCCAGTCCCTCGATCTCATCAAACAGCTTCTCAGCGGACAGCACCACGCCATTGCCGATATAGCACTTGACCCCCGGGCGCATGATGCCGCTGGGGATCAGATGCAATGCCGTCTTGACGCCATTGATCACCAGCGTATGGCCGGCATTGTGCCCGCCCTGAAAGCGCACCACACCCTGCGAACTCTCGGTCAACCAGTCGACCAGCTTACCTTTGCCTTCATCGCCCCACTGGGTACCGACAACGACCACATTACGCCCTTTGGTTGTATTCATTGAACGGCTCTCAGATTGTATTTACGACCCATTGACCAGCATCACAGAACAGCTCGCGGTCACACTTGAATTCATCGACTTCACTCTCATGCCCAGGCAGCACGCACACCACCGTTTGCCCCTGACTCCGAAGCTTGGCAATGAGTGCGCGCAGCTCGGCGTCTTCACTCCACGGTGCACGAATGATGGCTCTCAATGGTGCAGTGACCGCCACAGCGGCCACTGATTTGACATCCAGGCTGAACCCGACCGCAGGACGTTTGCGTCCGAACACGGAACCAACTTCGTCGTAACGCCCCCCCCTCGCCAACGCATCATTGGCTCCTGGCGCATACAGCGAAAACATGGCACCGCTGTAGTATGCGTAGCCGCGCAGATCCGCCAGATCGAACGACACCGGTGTGATGTCGAGGTGACTGGAGAGCCATCTCAAATTCGCAATGGCCTCGCTAATAGCAGGCAAATCAGGGAGCACCCGAAGCGCTTCGTCCAGCACTTTCTCATCACCATACAACTGCACCAGCGTCTGAAGCGCCTCAGCAATCTGGCATGGCGCATCGCCGCACAGGGACTTGATTGCACTTGCATCTTTTGCTGCCAAGGCTGCATGGACCTGCGCCAGTTGCTCTCGGTTCAGGGACACTCCCCGCAACAGTGCGTGAACAATGCGGGCATCGGCCATATCGACGCGAACCGAACGGACCCGGGCTGCTGCAACCGAGTCCAGTGCAAGGCTGAGGATCTCGAGGTCGGCCTCCAGTCCGCCGTGCCCATAGATTTCAGCACCGAACTGCAATGGTTCACGACTCGCATGGGGACCGCTAGGGCGTGTATGCAAGACTGGGCCGCAGTAGCAAAGACGGGTGACACCCAAGCGATTGAGTAAATGCGCGTCGATACGTGCGACCTGCGGCGTGCTGTCGGCGCGCAATCCCATCATGCGACCCGAGAGCTGATCTACCAGTTTGAAGGTTTGCAGGTCGAGCGCCTCACCCGTGCCCGACAGCAGAGACTCCAGATGCTCCAGTAGCGGCGGCATGACCAGCTCATAGCCGTAGCAGCGTGCCATATCCAACAGGTCTCGACGTATTTCTTCGATGTGCCGGGCCTCTGAAGGCAGCACATCAGCAATGTGATCCGGTAAGACCCAGGCAGACATGTGTTGTAGCTAACGTTTAAAACTGGGATTTTACCGGGCTTGCAGCGCACCGTTCAGGGCGTGAGCCACCAAATCAACATCAGGCCACCCAAAATGCTTACCAGTGCAAATGAGCGAATCTGGCCATCCTGCAGTTGCAGCAACTGCACAAACATCTTGCGCCAGCCTGCGGGCGAAGCGAAAGGAAACAGGCCCTCGATAATGAGCACGAGGGCAATAGCCAGCCAGAACGTATCGGCGTCCAAAGTCTATTTCTTCGCCGCTGATGTACCGACGCCACCGCCTCCCCGGAACACCTTGAAGAATTCCGAAGTGGACGGATCCAGCACCATGATATCGCTCTTGTTGGCAAATGACGCCTTGTAAGCGTCCAAGCTGCGATAGAACTGGGCAAATTGGGGATCACGGCCAAAAGCTTCTGCGTAAATGCGAGCCGCTTCGGCATCGCCTTCGCCCTTGATCTTCTGGGCATCACGATAGGCATTGGCAATCGTGACCTCGCGCTGTCGATCAGCGTCCGCGCGAATCTTCTCACCCTCGGCGGCACCGGTGGAACGCAACTCGTTGGCTACGCGCTTTCGTTCGGCTTCCATGCGGCGGTAGACCGATTCGGTGATGGCTTCGACATAGTCCACACGTGTAATACGGACATCCACAACATCAACCCCCCACGGCTTGGTGCCACGAACCTTTTCGAGTACCTCGGTCTTTACATCCGCCATCAAGTCTTCGCGTTTGAGCGACAACAACTCCTTGACCGTTCGCTTATTGACCTCTTCCTGAAATGCATTGCGCACCACGCGGTTGAGTTGGTTCGCTCCTGCGGCCTCATTCAGACCCACATTTCGGATGTACTCCGAAGGCTCGGAAATACGCCACCGTACATACCAATCAATGACGACGCGCTGCTTCTCAGCCGTCAACATAGGCTCGGTATCGGTGCTGTCCAGTGTCAGGAGACGTTTGTCGATGTAGGAGACGTTTTGAAACGGCGGTGGCAACTTGAAGTTCAAACCCGGTTCGGTAATGACTTCCTTAATCTGCCCCAAGGCGTAGACCACGCCAAACTGCCGTTGATCCACCACAAACAGCGTAGAACTTGCCAGAGCCAAAAGGACCAGCAACGACGAAATAACCAAACCAATCCGGTTCATCAAGAACTCCTACCGTGAATCACGTTCGCGCGTGCGGGCCGCATCTCGGCCCCGCGCATCATTGGGCAAAGTGGTCCCAAGTGGTGTGCTGTGTGACGCGGGTGCTGTCGATGCGATGCCCCCAGCGGTTACGGCGTCGCCACCAGCGTTACCTCCCATCTGCAGAACTTTGTCCAACGGCAGATACATCAGATTCGAACCCTGACGAGACTCAACCAATACTTTGGTCACATTGCTGTAGATTTGCTGCATTGCATCGAGGTACATTCGATCGCGCGTCACTTGGGGCGCCTTCTGGTACTCCGTAAAAACGGACCTGAATCGTTGCGCGTCGCCTTGAGCCTGCGCAACCACACGAGACTTGTACGCTTCCGCCTCCTCTTTCAGGCGCGACGCCGAACCGACCGCTCGAGGAATCACATCGTTGGCATACGCCTGGGCTTCGTTCTTGGCACGCTCACGCTCCTGATCGGCCTTGAGTACGTCATCAAAAGAAGCCTGCACCTGCTCTGGAGGCCGCACACCGCCCTGCTGCAAATTGATGCCAACCACCTCGATGCCTACCTTGTAACGATCAAGGATGATTTGCATCATGGCGCGGACACGAGGAGCAATCTGGTCGCGCTCCTCGGACAAGGCCGCGTCCATTTTCATCTTGCCCAGCACTTCCCTGACCGAGGTTTCAGCAGCCTGCACCACCGCTTCTGCAGGATTCTTGCTTTCAAAAAGAAAGGCCCGAGCATCGTTCAGGCGATATTGGACGGCAAACTTGATGTCGAGGATGTTCTCGTCCTGGGTAAGCATCGCAGACTCTTTGAGACCGGTCGCTTTGAGCACCGTATCGCGACCTACATCGACCGATCGGATTTGCGTCACAAAAACAAGTTCATGCTTCTGGATGGGATACGGAAGGCGCCAATTGAAACCTGCATTCACCGTGCTGTTGAACTTCCCAAACTGCGTAATGACGGCTTGCTGCCCTTCCTGAACAATAAAGAAGCCGGTACCAAACCAGATTAACGTGAGGACTCCGAAGATCAGGCCAACACCCAAACCGGCATTCTTCATGTCAGGCTGAAAACCACCGCCACCGCCACCGGAGTTATTGCCGCCGCGAGGGCCGCCATTCTTTCCGAACAATGCTCCCAGCTTTCGATTGAAGTCCTTCCACAGTTCGTCCAGATCGGGGGGGCCAGACTGCGCAGCGCCCCGGTGACCGGACCGGAGGCCAGCACTGGGCGCTGGCTGCGGCTTGTCGCCTTCGGGCGTTGATGCATCGGGCGCACCTGCCTCAGGGTCCTTATCATTACCGCGACCCCACCGTGAGTCGTTCAAATTGAACATGCGCATAATCCAGCGTGG
>Ga0194060_10001539_pt1 | contig 16436 bp, 12 predicted proteins | sample SepL225m_MetaG_FD_163427 | JGI IMG/M metagenome (GOLD analysis project Ga0194060, IMG submission 163427) | Anoxic zone freshwater microbial communities from boreal shield lake in IISD Experimental Lakes Area, Ontario, Canada - Sep2016-L222-5m | ecosystem: Environmental > Aquatic > Freshwater >...
AATCTAGCTTGACAGTTCAGCGATGAAACGATGACGCGGTGAGGCGTTCCGTATCGCCTCATCGCCTCATCGCCTCATCGCTGAACTGTCAAGCTGAATGTACCCATTTTGAAACATGCCTAAGGCAGGCATGTTTCAATCCAGATTGACAATTCAGCGACGAAACGATGACGCGGTGAGGCGTTCCGTATCGCCTCATCGCCTCATCGCCTCATCGCTGAACTGTCAAGCTGAATGTACCCATTTTGAAACATGCCTAAGACATGGTTCAGAACAGGTTTACAGTTTGGCGGAGACGCGAGGACACGAGGATGCGATAGCATCGCCTCGTCGTATCCTCGCCTTATCGCCAAACTGTAAACCTGAAACCTTGTCTAAGTAGAAAAATCTTAACAATAGGCGCTCAGAGGGCGAATCGAGACAGGGGAAGCCTTCACTAATGTTATAATATCAATACACCATTAGCATATATACACACTCAGAGGGGCGACACCGTGCAAATCTACCTTGACACTGCAAACATCAGCGAGATCCGCGAGGCGGCATCCTGGGGCATTCTCAGCGGCGTGACGACGAACCCGACCCTGGTGGCCCGCGAGAAAGGTGCCGACTTCAAGTCGGTAATCAGCGAGATTGCCGAACTGGTCGATGGCCCGATCAGCGCCGAGGCGGTTTCCCTGGACGGCGAGGGCATGGTGAAAGAGGGCCTGGAGTTCGCCACATGGCACCCCAACGTCATCGTGAAGGTGCCGAGCACCACCGAGGGGCTCAAGGCGGTCTACCAACTGGCCCGCAAAGGTATCCGCACCAACGTCACCCTGATCTTCAACGCCAGCCAGGCTCTGTTGGCCGCCCGCGCTGGAGCCTTCATCGTTAGCCCGTTCGTAGGCCGGGTCGATGACACCGGCGTAGACGGGATGCAGCTCATTCGCGAGATCAGCCAGATCTACAAGAGCGACTCCGAGATCACGACGAAAATCATCTCGGCCTCGATCCGCCACCCGCGCCACATTATCGACAGCGCCCTCGCCGGTGCCGACATCGCCACCTGCCCCTTCAAGGTACTCCAGATGTCGATGCGCCACCCGCTCACCGACCGGGGTATCGAGCAGTTCCTCGCCGACTGGAAGGCCCGCGCGTAGACAACATTCCGTCACAAGCCAAAAGCCCCACACGGGTGTCCGTGTGGGGCTTTTGGCTTGTGGCAGGAATCCCCAGCCCGGTCTCGTGCACAAATTGACATAGCACCGTTGGATAGAGTAAAGTATCAGGACTACATTCGCTGCCTTGCGAGGTGCCTGTATGTCGCCAATCGCCATCAACCAGCGTCAGCTAGAGACTCTCAGCCAGCTTCTGATTGCTGGTGGGCATCACGATGTCTCTGGGCTCCTGTCCGCATCTCTTGAGCGCCTCGTCGCCTTCTGGCCGGCGCAGGCCGGGGCGTTGCTCTACATCACACCTTATGGCGAGACAGTACGGCTCATCCAAGGTTCCCTCGATAGCGAAACCCGCACGCTGATCGAGCAGGCCCGTAGCGGTTTTATACGCCGTGATGATGGAACCGAGCCCATGCTTGGCTCCTATTCGCTAGAGGGTAATCGCGATCTGATCGAACTGCCGTTGCAGAGCGGTGGTCAGGGCGTCGGTCTGCTGCACCTGGTAGTGAACGGCCAGGAACTCGGTGCCGGTGGCAAGAATGACCCGAGCGCGCTCAATGCCGATGAGGATCTGATGGTGCTGCTAGTGCGGGCCATTGGTGGCGAGGCCGACAAGCTCTCGATGCTGCGGCGCGCTGAGCGCGATCTGCGCGAGCTGAATCTGCTCTACGAGATCGGCCAGTCGCTGGCGATTAACCTCGACCTCTCTAGCTTGCTCAACGATATTAAGCTGCGTGCGCCCAAGGTGGTGGGGGCCGAGCGCTGCTCGATCCTGCTGATTGATGAGCAGCGCAACGAGCTGGTGCTGGAGATCCCCGGCGAGAACCGGCAGTATCGTATGCCCGCCGACCGGGGTATCGCCGGGTGGGTGGCGACGCACGGGGTCGGCCAGATTGTGAATGATGTTGAGCAGGATCCGCGCTGGTACGATGCAATTGGCCGTGAGGCGGAGTTTGTCACCCGCTCGATCCTCTGCGTCCCCATGCGGATCAAAGATCGAGTCAGCGGCGTGATGCAACTGCTCAACAAGGTTGATGGCAAATCCTTCAGCGACCAAGATATGCAGTTGCTCACCACCCTGGCTGTCCAGGCTGCTATCGCTGTCGAGAACGCCCGCCTCTACCAGAGCCTCAAGCAGGAGCGTGACCGGCTGCTGAGCAAAGAGGCCGAGACACGTTCTGCCATCGCTCGCGACCTGCACGACGGCCCGACCCAGAGCGTGGCCGCAATCGCTATGAATATTGAGTTCATCAAAAAGCTGTTTCGAGCGATGCCCGAGCGCGTGCCGGCTGAACTCGATACGCTGTCTGAGTTGGTGCATAAGACGACCAACGACATCCGCACGCTGCTCTTTGAACTGCGACCCCTGGGCCTAGAGACGCAGGGCCTGGTGATCACACTCCAGCAGTACGTGGATCGCTGGCGCGACCCCTCGGGCAACACCACCCGGCTGCGGCTTGAGGCTCCTACGAATGTGCCGCGCCTACCCTCAGAGATCGAGGCGGCGACCTTCATCATCCTCCAGGAGGCGGAGAACAATGCCCGCAAGCACGCCCGCAGTGACCTGATCACGATCTACCTCTATGTGGAGGAGGATGTCTTTGTGGCCAGCGTGCGCGACCGGGGCAAGGGCTTTAACGTGGCGGCGGTGGAAAGTACCTATAACAGCCGGGGCAGCCTGGGCCTGCTGAATATGAAGGAGCGCGCCCGCCTGATCGGTGCCGATCTGCGTATCCGCTCCGAGTCTGATCATGGTACAACGGTGGAACTGCGGATACCTTTGTCATAATGCAAAATGCAAAATGCAAAATGCAAAATGCGCAATAGAGCATAAGTAACGCTGTCATTCTTCGCTTCGCTCAGAATGACGGGACGCCTCACCGCGTTACTTCTGCATTTTGCATTTTGCATTTTGCATTTTGCATTGAACCCTTATCCCAAAATATCCTTGACCAACTGCGCGATGTCGGTGGGCTGGCGGGCCACCATGACCCCGACCGCCTCCAGGGCGAGGATCTTCTCCTGGGCCGTGCCTGTGCCGCCGCTGATGATCGCGCCCGCGTGGCCCATGCGCTTACCCTCGGGGGCCGTCTGCCCAGCAATGAAGCTGACCACGGGCTTGGTGACGTTGGTCTTGATGAAGTTCGCGGCCTGGATTTCGGCGTCACCGCCGATCTCGCCGATCAGCACGATCACCTTGGTCGCCTCGTCGGCCTGGAACATGGCCAGCACATCCACAAAGCTCGTGCCGATAATCGGGTCGCCGCCAATGCCGACGATGCTGGTCTGGCCGAGGCCGAGGCGGGTGAGGGCGTCCACCGCCTCGTAGGTGAGGGTGCCGCTCTTGCTGACCACGCCCACTGGGCCGGGGACAGCGATGTTGCCGGGAATGATGCCCACCTTGGCCTCGCCAGGGGTGATCAAGCCAGGGCAGTTGGGGCCAATCAGGCGCGCCCCGCACTGCTGGACAAACTCGTAGGTAGATACCATGTCGAAGGCGGGGATGCCTTCGGTGATGCAGACGACCAGCGGGATGCCGGCCGCCGCCGACTCGCGGATAGCATCGGGGGCGAAGCTCGCCGGTACGTAGATCACCGCACAGTTAGCCCCGGTGGCGGCGACCGCCTCTTTCACCGTGTTGAACACCGGCACCTGTCCGTCCACCGCCGTCTGGCCGCCGCGACCCGGCACCACGCCAGCTACCACCTGTGTCCCGTACGCGATCATCTGGCGGGTGTGGAACTCGCCCTCTTTACCCGTAATTCCCTGCACCAGCAGTCGTGTGGCCTTGTCAATCAGAATACTCAACAGACCCTCCGGGTTGAATGCAAAATGCAAAATGCAAAATGCAAAATGTAAAGTGTAAAGTGTAAAATGCAAAATGTAAAATGCAAAATGTAAAATGCAAAATGTAAAATGTAAAGTGTAAAGTGTAAAATGTAAAGTGTAAAATGCTAAAATGTAAAATGTTAAAATGCTAAAATGTAAAATGTAAAATGCTAAAATGCTAAAATGCTAAAATGCTAAAATGCTAAAATGCTAAAATGCAAAGTGTAAAGTGTAAAATGCAAAATGTACAATACAAAACCCATTGCCTACTGGCATCTTTTGCATTTTGCATTTTGCATTTTGCATTGATCGGTCATCCGCCGATAATTGTCACCCCGGCACTGGTGCCAATACGGTTGGCCCCGGCGGCGAGCATGGCCTGAGCATCGGCCAGGCTGCGGATGCCGCCCGACGCCTTGACGCCCACGTCGGAACCGACAACACGGCGCATGAGGGCGATGTCGGCGGCGCTGGCCCCGCCACCCGCGAAGCCCGTGCTGGTTTTTACGAAGTCGGCCCCGGCGCGGGCGGCCAGCAGGCAGGCCACCACCTTCTGCTCGGCGCTGAGCAGTGCTGTTTCAATGATCACCTTCACCAGCGCACCCTGGGCGTGACCGGCGTTCACCACCTGCCAGATATCCTCGGCCACCTCGGGGTAGCGCCCGGCCCGCAGATGTCCCACGGCGAGTACCATATCGAGCTCGCGGGCACCGTTGGCGGCGGCCTGGGTGGCCTCAAAGACCTTTGTCTCGGTGGTGGTCGCGCCGAGGGGGAAGCCGATCACCGTGCAGATAACCACGGGCGAGCCGCTGAGCAGGCGCACGCAGAGCGGCACGTAGATGGGGTTGACGCAGACGCTGGCGAAGCAGTACTGGACAGACTCGGCGCAGAGGTGCGTGATCTGCTCGGGGGTGGCATCGGGCTTCAGCAGGGTGTGGTCAATAAAACTAGCAAGCGGGGTGGCGGACGGAGGGACAGGCGCATGGCGGACGAGGCGCGTACCGCTGGGCAGGCCGGGGATAGCTGCGAGGCGCTGGGCCACCTGCGTGATCAGATCATCCATATGTGCGCCTCCTCGCTGCTGCGACCGGCCACAACCCTTCCGGGCCGACGCGCCACGTATTGTAGCATATGTGGTTAGACAAGGTTTCAGGTGCCAGGTTTCAGGTTTAGGCATGGTTCAAAATGGGCACATTCAGCTTTACCGTCTTGCGATGAGGCGATGAGGCGATGAGGCGATGAGGCGATGAGGAGATACGGAGCGCCTCACCGCGTCATCGTTTCGTCGCTGAATTGTCACGCTGGTTTGAACCATGCCTTAGCTGTGTTTGCTGCGGATAGCGACATTGCAACAACTTTGCCCGATTCTGAAACGTCCCTTGAATTTCGGGTAGTATAGTAATAACCCTGGCTGTGCGCCAGGGGCGCGCAGCCAGAGCTATCATTCGTCGTGCTGTAATCTAGAGAGATCGTGCGGCCATGAAACATCGGTTACTGCTCCTCGTCCTGCTCCTGTTCGCCTTCAGTGCCTGCGGCGGAACGACCGCCAGCGCACCTGTAGTTCCCACAGCGACCGCAGAATCCTCAAACGGCGATGTGGTCGTTGATACGAGTAAACTCGCGAAGGAACTGTTCTTTTACAACTGGTCGGAGTATATCAACCCCGCCATTCTCGCTGATTTCGAGAAGGAATACGGGGTCAAGGTGACGATGACCACTTACATGTCGAACGAGGACATGATCGCCAAGGTACGGGCTGGGAACTCTGGCTACGACGTGGTGGTTCCCTCGGACTACGCGGTAACGACGATGTTCACCGAGGGGTTACTCATCAAGCTCAATAAGTGCCTGTTGCCAAATCTGAAGCATATGGATCTAATCTTGCTCGATACGTACTTTGACCGGGGCAATGCGTACTCGGTGCCCTATATGTATGGAATCAGTGGGATCGCCTATAACAAGCGGGACTTCCCGAACGGTGTGGATAGCTGGTCGGTGCTGTTTGACCCGGCCCAGATCGCTAGGTACAAGGGCAAGTTCAGCATGCTCGACGACCCGCGCGAGACCCCTGGCGCGGCCCTGAGGTATCTGGGCAAGTCGCTGAATGACACCAACCCGGTTGATCTGAAGGCCGTCCAGGAGTTGCTGATCGCCCAGAAGCCCTTCCTGGACTCCTACAACAGTGACAATGTTAGTCACAAGCTAGCGACCCGCGAGTATGTGTTGGCCCACGTATGGAGCGGCATGGCCATGCAGGCCCACAATGGTCTGGGCAGTCAGTTCTCGGGCAATACCGATATTCTGTTCGCATTGCCCAAAGAGGGCGGGATGATCTGGATGGATAACTTGTCCATCCTCAGGGATTCGCCGAACGCCTACACCGCCCATGTCTTTATCAATTTCCTTATGCGACCAGAGATCGCCGCACGCAACGCCGAGTATCTCGGCTACCTGTCGCCGAATAAAGATAGTGTCGCCCTGCTCCCCCAGAGCATCAAAGAACTCTACACCGCCGGATTCCCCCCCGACCCCGAGATGATGAAGCGGCTGGAGTGGGCCGTGCGGGATGAGAAGACGGACGCTTTCAACAACCTCTGGGCTGAGGTGAAGGGCACGTAGCCAGAACTTTGAGTTTATGGTAAAAAAGGCAGCCTTGACAGAGCCGCGTAAGCGCCCCATCATGTCTAGGACAACTGTTGTCTCATGTGCCATATCGCGCCTGCGGGGCCGAGTCGTATGGAATACGTAGATCTCATGCCCGTGTTGTCAGCCGAGTCTGATGCGCGGCTCCAGGCGGTGGCGAACACCAGCACCGACGGGATGCTGATCGTCGATATCGATGGCCGGGTGCGCTTTGTCAATCCTGCCGCCGAGGGGTTGCTCCGCCGCAAGGCGGCTGATCTGATCGGTCAGATCTTTGGCTTACCGATTGTTATCAGCGAGGCGGCTGAGATCAGTTTGATTCAGGCCGACGGTAAGCTGATCGCTACCGAGATGCGGACGGCGTCGATTATTTGGGAGGGTATGTCGGCGCAGATGATCGTCCTGCGCGATTTGACCGAGCAGCGCCGCACGCAGGAGGCCCTACGTGATGCGGAGGGGTTCAGTCGAGCTATTCTCAACTCGCTGACCCAGCATATTGCGGTACTCGATGAAACGGGTACGATTATTCTTGCAAACGATGCGTGGCGTCAGTTCGCGATGGAGAATGGCGACCCGCAGTCCGTCACCACCGGGGTGGGGGCGAACTACTTTGCGGTGTGTTCCACATCGAGCGGTCAGGATTCTGATGAGGCGTCTGATGTGTTGGAGGGCATGCGCCGTGTGATCCAGGGCGAACTGCCGGTCTTCGAGCTTGAGTATCCCTGCAATAGCCCCAGCGAAGAGCGCTGGTTCCAGCTACGAGCGGTGCCACTCCACGGCCAGCGGCGTGGCCTGGTGATCTCACATACGAACATCACTATTCAGCGACATAATGCCCAGTCCGCCGCTGAGGCTGTCGCTCTGCGCGAGCAGTTGCTGGCCCGTGAGCGTGAGCTTGTGGCGATTAGCTCGCTCTCGTCTGCCGAACGAAGGCCCGTCGATCTTACCTATGTGCAGCGGTATGATGCGCCGATCCGTGCGTCTGACATCACGCTTTTTCAAGAATATGTGGTTGGCTACGCCGAGTTGCTCGAAATGGTCGTCGATGAGCGTGGCTTTGAGGTTAAGAACACGGATACCCCCGTGCGCGTCATGGCCGCCCGCCTGGGTACACTGCGGGCCTCGGCCCGTGATGTGGTCGAGATCCACCTGTCGGCCCTGCGCAGTTGTAGTGTCGGTAGCGCACCCAGTCGGCAGCAGGCATATCTTGAGGAGGGCCGGGTGCTTCTCCTCCAGTTGATGGGCTACCTTGTGGCCTATTATCGTGATGGTCAGATTACCTGATGTGTCGCAATTCGTAAAAAATGGGTTATTATACTATTGGAATGAGCTACGCTATAGATAGGCTGCCTTGAGCATCATCGTACTTCAGCTTTTTATCGCCGGACGCACGCCGCGCACTGAACACGCGATTGCTACGCTGCGGCAGCTTATTGAGCTGCGACTCGCGGGCCATCCGTGTGAGCTCGTCATTGTTGATGTACTTACTGACCCCCAGCAGGCCGAGGAGCGCCATATCTTGGCCACGCCCACGCTTATTAAAATGTCGCCTCTGCCGCAGCGGCGGATTATTGGCGATCTTGCTGACGCGGATGGCCTGCTCGCTGCATTGAGCTTACCTTCCATGCCTTTGGCGTAGGGCGGAACTCGCTGATGGTCTGTGATCTTTTAAGGAGCTACGACGTTGTCCTTGCTGACCTCGCCGATTGAGAAGTTACCCACGGGTATTCCTGGCTTCGACCATATTGCCAATGGTGGCCTGCCACGTGGGCGCACCACCCTGGTATCTGGCACCGCCGGTAGTGCGAAGACGGTCTTTGCGGCCCAGTTTTTGTCCGCTGGTATTGAGCAGTATGGCGAGGCGGGGGTCTTTATTACCTTTGAAGAGTCGCCCGACGCCCTGCGGCGCAATATGGTCGGATTTGGCTGGGATATCGCCGCCTGGGAGGCGCAGGGGAAATGGGCTTTTGTCGATGTGTCGCCGCAGCCGGATGCGGAGGAATTGGTGCGCGGCGAGTATGATCTCGGTGCCCTCCTAGCTCGAATTACCTACGCGGTGCATCGGGTGGGTGCCACTCGCGTGGCCCTCGATTCGCTGGGGGCGATCTTCACCCGCATTGAGAACAGTAGGCTGATTCGCAGTGAGTTGCTGCGGATTGTTGCGGCGATGCGCGGTATGGGTGTCACTGCGGTGCTGACCGCCGAGCGCACCCAGGAGTACGGCGAGATCGGGCGCTACGGCGTCGAGGAGTTTGTCACTGACGATGTGGTGATCCTGCGCAATCTGATTGAGGAGGAGAAGCGTCGTCGGACGATTGAGATCCTCAAGTTTCGTGGCACCTCACACCAGAAGGGCAGCTTTCCTTTTACCGTCATCCCCGGCGAGGGTGTGGTGGTCATCCCGCTTTCGGCGATTGAGCTGAAGCAGCGCTCATCAAACCTGCGCACCCGTTCCGGCAATGATGATATCGACCGCATGTGCGGCGGCGGATTCTTCCGCGACTCGATCATTCTGGTGTCGGGGGCCACCGGCACCGGGAAGACCTTGTTGGCAACGACGTTTTTGGCCTCGGGGACCGCGCAAGGCGAGCGGGTGTTGCTCTTCGCCTTCGAGGAGAGCCGCGACCAGCTCTTCCGCAACGCGACCGGCTGGGGCTTTGATTTCGAAACCTACGAGCAGAACGGCCAGATGCGTGTGATCTGTAACTATCCTGAGGCGTCGAGCCTAGAGGATCAGTTGATCATTATGAAGAAGGAGATCCAGGCGTTCAAGCCGCAGCGCGTGGCGATTGATAGCCTCTCGGCCCTGGAGCGCGTCTCCACCATGAAGGGCTTCCGCGAGTTTGTGATCGGACTGACGTCGTTTATCAAGCACCAGGAGGTGGTAGGACTCTTCACGTCCACGACGCCGACGCTCCTCGGCGGCACTTCGATCACCGAGGCGCATATCTCGACGATTACTGATTCAATTATTCTGATGCGTTATGTTGAACTTTTTGGCGAGATGCGCCGTGGTTTGACGGTGCTGAAGATGCGTGGCTCTGCCCACGATAAAGAGATTCGCGAGTTTGTCATTGATGGTAAGGGGATGCATGTCGGCAAAGCCTTCCGTACAATCTCGGGTATCCTCTCTGGTCAGTTTACCCATACCGCGCCTAGCGAGATCGAGCGACTCGGCAACCTATTCAAAGATGATGGTGGTGGAGTCTAGCTCACTGGCGCGGCGTGGAGGAAACCATGAATGAGTGCCACTATAGTAGTTCAGACCAGCTTACTCCACTTTACAACACAACACTTGCTGAGAGTACGCCGCTGCACGCTATTGTTAATTATAGTATAGAATCGTTGCTGATTATTGATCAAGCTGGCTTGATCCATTTTGTCAACCCGGCCGCCGAGAATTTGTTTGGACGCAGCCGCGATCAATTGGTTGGCTCGCCTTTCGGTTTTCCGCTCGTGTGCCACGAGGAGACCGAACTGGAGATCGTCCGCCCCAATGGTGACGTGGTATTGGTCGATATGCGGATCCAGGCGATGGTGATCGAGGACTCGCCCGCCTTTCTCGCGACTCTCCACGATATTACCGCACGCAAGCGTGATGAGCAGTTCCTGATCCAGTCGCAGCAGTTCCTCCGCTCGACCCTCGACGCCCTCTCCTCGCACATCGCGATCCTCGCTGCGGATGGCCTGATCCTGGCGGTGAACTACGCCTGGCAGGAGTTCGCCCGCAACGCGGGGTATGATCCCTACCTCAGCGGAGTGGGCTACAACTATCTGTTGATCTGCGACGGCACTGCGGGTGAAGAAGCGCCGATTGCCCGCGCAGCTGCGGTGGGAATCCGCATGGTGATCGCGGGCAGGCAGCGGCAATTCTACCTAGAGTACCCCTGCACAAGCAAAGAGCGCAGGCTCTGGTTTGCCGTCCGCGTCACGCGCTTTGGCAGTGGCGATCTCACCCGCGTGGTGGTGGCCCACGAGGATATCACCCATCGGAAACACGCCGAGATTCTCGGCAATGAGCGCCGACAGGTGCTTGAGTTGGTGGCCTGCAGCCAGAAGATCGATGTGGTGAGTACGCAAATCCTGCGGATGATCTTGCAGCACTACCCTAATCTGATCTACGCGGCCCTTGCGCTCCCCGACACACATGTACAGCACACATCACGCTGGGATCTGCCCACGGACGTCCTGGAGCGCCTGGACGAGTGGACGCGGGCGCGGGCCAACGAACGGCCTGGACACGGGCAGATCGAGCGTTGTCTGCCGGGCGACCCACGCTGGGTTGGGATTCCTGACATCGCCGCTGATCTCAACCTGACGGAGTGCTGGCTTGTGCCGATCCGGGCGAATACCGGCAGGCTGCGGGGTGTGCTGTCGATCTTCCACCGTGAGCCCGCTCTCCTGAACATGGAAGACATCCATGTCATCGAACTGGTCGAGCAGTTGCTGATGATTGCGATAGAACAGCAGGAACACACGCGCCAGCTTGCCTACCAGGCCCACCACGATGGTCTGACCGGCTTGCCCAATCGGCTGCTCTTTGAGGAACACCTGCGTCAGGCTATCGAGGTTGCCCGGCGCACGGGTCGCTTGATCGCCGTGCTGTTTATCGACCTCGACCGCTTCAAACAGATCAACGATACGCTGGGCCATACGATTGGCGATGCGCTGCTCATCCAACTGGCCCGCCGCTTCGAGAGCTATATTCGTGTCGCCGACACCCTGGCCCGCCGTGGTGGCGATGAGTTTATGCTGGTGCTTACCGATGTCTCAAGCGCTCAGCAGGTAATAAAGGTGGCCCACCGCCTCCACGAACTGCTCCAGCCGCCCTTCCACATCGCTGGACACGAGCTGTTCGTCAGCGCCAGCATCGGTGCCAGTATCTACCCCGCCGACGGCGAGGATGCCGATAGTCTGCAACGGCGTGCCGACGCCGCCATGTATCGTGCTAAGAGTACCCTGCGCAACAGCTTTCAATTCTTCGACGCCGCCACTAACCAGACCGCCCTGGAGCATCTGCGCCTGGAGAACTACCTGCGCCGCGCCCTAGAGCGCAACGAGTTGGATATTTATTACCAGCCCAAGGTTGATCGGGCCGGTCGTATCGTGGGCGTAGAGGCTCTGCTGCGCTGGAAACACCCCGACCTTGGGATGATCCCGCCGAATCACTTCATCCCGCTCGCTGAGGAACTCGGTCTGATCATCCCGATTGGGGCATGGTGTATGGCCCGCGCCTTTAACCAGGTGCGGCGCTGGCAGCGCCCAGATCGCCCTATCCGCGTGTCGGTGAATGTCTCAACGGTTCAGTTCTCACAGCCCGGTTTTATTGAGGGGCTGCGTACCATCTTGGTCGAGAGCGACCTTGATCCGAGTCTGGTGATCCTGGAGTTGACCGAGAGTATGCTGATCGGCGATCACAGCAGCGTCACCCAGCAACTCAAAAGTATGTGTGCCCTCGGGGTCGCACTGGCCATTGATGATTTTGGCAAGGGCTACTCCTCGCTTGATTATCTGCGGCGTCTGCCGATCAGCATCCTGAAGATCGACCGCGCCTTTGTGGCCGACATCGGCACGGATCTGGACGACAGCGGGCGGGCAATCGTCAACTCAATCGTCAACCTGGCTCACCATATGGGCATGCATGTGGTGGCCGAAGGCGTGGAGACGGTGCCCCAGCGCGACTTCTTGCACAGCGTTGGCTGCGATATGATCCAGGGCTTCTTCTACAGCGAGCCGCTCCCGCCGCTGCTCTTTGAACACCTCTTCCGCGATGATCATCTGCCGGGGGCGCTCTGGAAGGAGTAATGCCTCAGGTTATGATTACCGTACACAAATGTACATATTTTTTAACTATATGTACTTCTTGTGGATGTTACACTCTAGGGAATAGCCCCCCCGAAGATGAATCTATACCACCCTGAAGTGGAGCGAACCCGTAGGAGGCCGCCTATGCCTGTTGATGCGCCAAGCCTTGAGGCACGACTTGCCGCACGAGGCATCTCACGCCGTCAGTTTCTCAAGTTCTGCGGTGTACTCACCGCGACGCTGGCCCTGCCGGAAGGATACGCGCAAAAGATTGCGCACGCGCTTGAGACGGGGCCGCGCCTGCCGGTAGTCTGGCTGGAGTTTCAGGACTGCGCGGGCAACACCGAGTCGTTTCTGCGGGCGAGTACACCCACGGTCGCTGAGATCGTGCTTGAGCAGATCTCGCTTGACTACCACGAGACGATTATGGCTCCGGCTGGCCACGCCGCCGAGAAGTCGCTCGACGCGGTGCTGGCGAACACCGGGCAGCCGTTTCTGGCCATTGTCGAGGGCAGCATCCCGACCAAGGACGGCGGTATCTACTGCACTATCGGCGGGAAGACTGCCCTCAGCATTGCCGAGAACGTCTGCCGTAAGGCGGCGGCGACGATTGCGGTGGGTGCCTGCGCGTGGGACGGCGGCTGGCCAGGGGCGAACCCCAACCCGACTGGGGCGGTGGGTGTGAAGACGGCGGTGCCCGGTCTGAAGAGCCTGGTTAATATGCCGGGCTGCCCGATGAACGTGACAAACCTGACCGCCGTGCTGGCCCACTTCCTGACCTTCAAGGATTTGCCCGCCCTGGATCAAGAGGGCCGCCCACTCTTCGCTTACGGCCAACTCATCCACAATAACTGCGAGCGGCGCGGCCACTTCGACGCCGGGCGTTTTGTTGAGTCTTGGGGCGATGAGAGCCACCGCATGGGCTACTGTCTTTATAAGATGGGCTGCAAGGGGCCGCAGACCTACTCGAACTGCCCGGCGGTGGGCTGGAACGATGGCACCAGTTGGCCAATTGGCGCAGGCCACGGCTGCGTGGGTTGCATGTCGCCACACTTCTGGGATAACACCATCCCGGTCTACGAGCGCCTGCCGCATATCGAGGGCTTTGGTGTCGAGGCGACCGCCGACAAGGTGGGCATGACGGCCCTGGGCGTCGTGGCGGCTGGTGTTGTTGTCCACGGAGTGGCCAGCGCGATCCGTGCGAAGAGTTCGCCGCAGGCCACTCACGATGGTAGCGAAGTTCCCGTGCATACCACGACGAAGAAGGGCTAGTACCGTTTATGGCAAAGATCGTTATTGACCCTGTGACCCGCATCGAGGGCCATCTGCGGCTTGAGGTTCAGGTAGAGAATGGGCGCGTGACGGATGCGTGGAGCAGCAGCACCATGTTTCGCGGCATGGAACTGGTTCTCAAGGGACGCGATCCGCGTGACGCCTGGGTCTTCGCACAGCGCATCTGCGGGGTCTGCACCACCGTCCACGCCCTGGCCTCGGTGCGCGCCGTCGAGAACGCCCTCGGGATCGTGATCCCCGACAACGCCCGCCTGATCCGCAACATTATCGAGTGTACCCAGTACATCCAGGATCACGTCATCCACTTCTACCACCTGCACGCCCTCGACTGGGTGGATATTGTCAGCGCCCTGTCGGCTGACCCGGCGGCAACTGCCGAACTGCAAAAAGCGGTTTCGCCGACCTGGGCGAAGGCAAGTCCGGCCTACTTCAAGGCGGTGCAGGATCGGGTCAAGACCTTCGCTGGCGGCGGGCAACTCGGGCCATTCAACAACGGCTACTGGGGCCACCCAGCCTACAAGCTGCCCCCCGAGGCCAACCTGATGGCCGTGGCTCATTACCTGGAGGCGCTCGACTGGCAGCGCGAAATTATTAAGATCCACGCCATCCTGGGGGCCAAGAACCCGCACCTCCAGACCTATCTGGTCGGCGGAATGGCCATCCCGGTTGACCCGAACACCCAGAAGGCGATCAACGACTCGCGGATTGGCCGGATGCGCGAGTTGGCCAAGAGCGCCCTGGAGTTCGTCCAGCAGGTCTACATCCCTGACCTGCTGGCGGTGGCGGGCTTCTACAAAGACTGGGCGGCGATTGGCGGTGGCGTGGGCAACTTCCTGGCCTACGGCGATTATCCGCAGAGCAACGACGGTTCGGTCGAGAGCCTGCTGCTGCCTCGCGGCGTGATCCTGAATAAAGACATCAGCAAGGCTCCCGGCGTCGTCAGCCAGGAGAAGGTCAGCGAGTATGTGACCCACTCGTGGTACACCTACGCGGGCGGCGACGAGGCGGCGCTGCACCCCTTCCAGGGCGAGACCGCGCCGAAGTACACTGGCCCGCAGCCGCCCTTCGACTTCCTGAACACCGACGCCAAGTACTCCTGGCTGAAGACGCCGCGCTACGACGGCCAGCCGATGGAAGTTGGCCCCCTGGCACGTATGCTGGTCGCCTACGCAGCGGGCAAACAGCGTCCGAAAGAACTGGTCGGTCTGGCCCTGACGACGCTCGGCGTCGGCCCCGAGGCGCTCTTCTCGACCCTGGGGCGCACGGCGGCGCGTGGTCTGGAGACCCTGTTGATGGCCGAGCAACTGCTGGGCTGGATTGGCGAGCTTGAGCAGAACATGGGCAGCGGCAAGCTGGACATCCACAACGGCGAGAAGTGGTCGCCCGGCAGTTGGCCCGCCGAGGCTGAGGGTTGGGGCTTCACCGAGGCTCCGCGTGGTGCGCTAGGCCACTGGGTGCGGATCAAGGACGGCAAGATCGCCAATTATCAGGCCGTCGTGCCGACCACATGGAACGGCTCACCCCGCGATGCCAAGGGCGTACGCGGCCCCTACGAGTCCGCCCTGATCGACACCCCGGTCGCAGACCCCGAGCGCCCGCTGGAGATCCTGCGCACCGTCCACTCGTTTGACCCGTGTATGGCATGCTCGGTGCATGTCGTCAACACCCACGGCACTGAGTTGACGCGGATTGAAGTGACGAAGTAAATGCAAAATGCAAAATGCAAAATTGCACCCGGCAATTTTGCATTTTGCATTTTGCATTGCCGGAGGCTGCTATGCGCCGACGCGTCTACATCTGGGAGATCCCAGTTCGCCTGACCCACTGGGTCAACGTCCTCAGCATCGTAATGCTGAGCATCACCGGCTACTTCATCGGCAACCCGTACCTGTTCATTGCGCCGCGTGAGTCGTACGCGGGCTTCTTTATGGGTACAGTGCGCTTTGTCCATTTTGCTGCGGCGTTTGTCTTCATGGCCAGCGTGCTGCTGCGTACCTACTGGGCCTTCGCTGGTAATGCCTACGCCGACTGGCGCGGGCTCTTCCCTTTCCTCTCGAAGGACGGGCGCAAGAATATGCTCCACGCCATGCAGTACTACTTTTTTCTGCGGCGCGACCCGCCTGAGGTAGCGGGACATAACGCGCTGGCCGGCCTGAGCTACATGTTTATCGTGATCTTCTACGGGCTGATCACCTTTACGGGGCTGGCCCTCTTCGCCCAGTTGCACCCGGTCGGGGTTTGGTACACGCTCACGAGTTGGGTCTTCGGTATCCTGACCATGCAGCAGGTGCGGATGGCTCACCATATGATTATGTGGGCGCTGCTGCTCTTCGCCCTCTACCACGTCTACGTGGCATGGCTGATCGATATGGAAGAGGGCAATGGCCTGATGTCGAGTATGTTTAGCGGCTTCAAGTTCCTGCCCCGCAACCAGGAGCTTGATTGGATTGAGACATCGCCGCCCCTGGCCGATAGTCAGGCGTTTCAGCGCCGCAAGGGCAGCACGGGGAAGATGCCGGTTCAGGAGGATCTGGGCTAGGCCCAATTCTTTTCGAATAAGGGGTCTGCCGCCACTCAGCCCTCACCCCCCAGCCCCCTCTCCCAGGTTCAAAGGGGGGGGGAAAGAGGCGATTTGGGGCGTTCTAACGCCGCAAGATGCTGCGCAGTTGTTTGCAGCATCAGGAAGCCTAAAATCGCCTCTCAGCCCCC
>Ga0194060_10001540_pt1 | contig 16433 bp, 12 predicted proteins | sample SepL225m_MetaG_FD_163427 | JGI IMG/M metagenome (GOLD analysis project Ga0194060, IMG submission 163427) | Anoxic zone freshwater microbial communities from boreal shield lake in IISD Experimental Lakes Area, Ontario, Canada - Sep2016-L222-5m | ecosystem: Environmental > Aquatic > Freshwater >...
TTTGCTCGTTCTGCACCAGCAACTAGAGCTTCAGCATGTTCGAGCAAAATAACATTGAAGGCACCAACAGCAGTGCCTGAACTCTTGGCAGAGAGAACTAAGGTGCCTGAATTAGTACGTGCCATGCAGCTCCCTAAACAATCACAATCTCGACGCCAAGTGCGCGGAAATCTTTGACTATCTTAGGGTCAACACCATCATCTGTAATCAACACATCAATCTCGCTAATGGGGCGGATTGATGCAAAGGCGCTCTTGGTGAATTTTGAACTATCAGTAACTACGACAATCTTGCGGGCACGCGCAGCGATTTGGCGATTAACGCGCGCTTCATCTTCATGTCGTGCTGCAGCACCGATGACTGAATCAATAGCCTCAACACCTAAAAATGCGATATCGATATTAACTTCCTTCAATACTTCTTCGGCAAATGGCCCTGTAAGTTCATATGATTGAGGACGCGCTACTCCACCAGTAACAACAATTTTGATTTGGTGTCGAACGGTGAGTTCTGCTGCAATATTGACTGCGTTAGTGACGACAGTGAGAGCTGGTTGAAGATCAGATGACTCACCTGGAGCGAATTCAGCTCGGGCAACGATTGCGCGTGCAACGGCGGTAGTGGTTGTTCCACCATTGATTCCAATGATGTCATAACGAGAAACCATATCCGCTGCTGCTCGGGCGATACGTTGCTTTACCTCGTCTTCTTTCGCAACTTTATAAGTGAGTGGAATACCTAGTGATCCACCTGTTGCAACAGCTCCGCCATGAGTACGTGAAAGTAATTGCTTCTTTGCAAGCGAATCAAAATCTCGGCGGATAGTGGCTGCTGAGACGTTGAGTTCGTGAGCGACGTCCTCAACTTCAACGTTCCCTTTTTCTACAACTATCTCCAGAATTCGAGAAAGACGTTCTTGTCTACTCACTTCACGCTACCGGCGGTGAGTCCGCCAACCAGCCATTTCTCGATTAGTGCAAAGAGAATTACAACTGGTGTGATTGCAATTAAAGAACCAGCAAAGAGATACTGCCATTGCACTTGATAGAAACCAATCAGTGCGGTTAAGCCAACTGTCAGGGGTTCATGTTCTGGAGATGACGTCAGTGTCAGAGCAATGACAAATTCGTTCCAGGCAGCAATAAAGGTGAAGATGAATGCGGTTGCCAAACCTGGAAGTGAAAGTGGGAGCACAATACGAACCAAGGTTGAAACTCGACTGCAGCCATCAATCCAAGCAGCCTCTTCGATTTCTTGCGGGATACTGGTGAAAAAGCTGGAGAGAATCCAAATTGAGAACGCCATATTGAAAGCGGCATAGATAAGGATTAGTGCTAGGTAGGTATTTACCAAATGAAGTTTTGCAATCTCACGGAAAATACCAATGACAAGAGCGGTTGGTGCAAACATTTGTGTGACGAGAACTAAGAAAAGAAAGACCTTACGTCCTCGGAAATTATTACGTGCGACGTAGTAGGCAGCTGGGACTGCGATAAACATAACTATAAGAGTTGCGGAAAGAGAGATGATAAAAGAGCTCTTGATAAAGGTGGCAAGAGGAATCTCTTTCCAAACCCCAACGAAGTTACTAAATGCCCAATGCTTAGGAAAATATGTTGGAGGGATTGCGGTGATCTCTTCCTTAGGCTTTAAAGCAGTAAGGAGCATCTGCAAGTAAGGCGCAAAGAAGAGGAAACCTAGTACCCATGCAGAGATCGTGAGACTGACTTTTTTGCCAGTAAAGCGCTTATGTCGCTTAGCAGTGAGAAGAGTTGTCATTATTTTTCCTCCTGGCTCTTTGAGACCTTAAGGAATATCCCGATAAAGATAAGAATGATGACAAGGTTGAGAGAGGCCATTGATGCAGATTGGCCAATATCTTGATCGCGGAATGAGATTTTGTACCCTAGCGTCGTCGTTGTATCGGTTTCATAGCCAGGGCCACCTGCTGTAATAACCCAAATGATTGGGAATGCATTGAAAATATTTATTAAGTTGATAGCCATTGCTACAAGTAGTGCCGGCTTAATTAATGGAAAGGTAATGTTCTTATAGCCCTTCCACGCGGTTGCTCCATCGACAGTTGAGGCTTCCACAATATCTTCTGGGATTGTTGATAGCCCTGCCAAAATTACAAACGATGTAAAGGGAATTGAAACGAAGACTGCAACAATCATCAGCCACATAAATGATTGTTTTGTATTTGCAAGGAAATCGACTGGTTCCTTGTAAACATGTAGGTCAATTAAAATTTTATTGAGGACGCCATAATACGGATCAAGGATCCACTTCCAGATTGTGGAGCTCATTACTACTGAGGCTGCCCAAGGAATAATTACCGCCCATCGAACTAGCTTTCGTCCAGGATATTTTGCATTCAATAGCTGCGCCACTGGAAGAGAGATAATGATTGTAAAAAATACAATGCCGACCACCCAAATAAAGGTGCGAATTAAAACATTGGGAAGATCCGGATTATCAAAGAGGGTTACATAGTTCTGTATCCCAGCCCAACCTTTAGTAATTCCTGAAGAACTTACTTCTTGAAAAGATGTGCGGACCATTTCAAAAGCGGGCCAGAGCACAAAGCTAAAGATCATAAACAGCGCTGGAAAGATCCAAGGAAGAGCACCGAGACGTGACTTTCGTTTCAGCATGTTCGGCATCTGCCTTATTCTCCTTGATTCAAATTTAGGTCATTCTAATTGGTGAGCGAGAAAAAGTAGAGCGGGGGTTCGCGATTGCTCGCGAACCCCCAACCCTTACTTAGCTTTCTTTACATCAGACTATTACTTAGCTGCTGCAAGCGCCTTCGCTTGTAGTGCATCCATAGTCTTCTGTGGATTTACAAGTGCAGTACCGATTTGCTGCTGGATTGCACCCTTAACTGCTGGCCATGCTGCTTGATCTCCAGGGTAGAAGATTGCAGATGGAAGCAACTTAATAAATGGTGCAAGTGCTGGATCCTTAGCTGCATTTGCTCCTGCTGACTTAGTTGCAGGAATAAAGCCGCCTGCAGCCTTTAGGAATGCTGCGTAGTTATCTGGCTGGAAGATGAAGTCCATCCACTTAGCGATTTCAGCCTTATGTCCATTTGCCTTGTATGCAGTGAAGTAATCCTGAACACCAAGTGTTACAGGAGTCTTTCCTGGAGCTGCTACGAATGATCCTGAACCGAGGTTGATTGAAGCTCCACCGTTGTCCTTAAGCCATCCTGCAAGGAAGACTGAACCGTTGATGAATGCTGCCTTACCTGCTGCAAAGAGCGCCTGTGCACATGCTGTGCGGTCACACTTAGCTGGGTTTGGCTGAGTCAACTTCTGATCTGTGAGCTTCTTGAGATATGTCATTGCAGCAACATTCTCCTTTGAGTTAAGAACCCACTTGCCGTTCTTAAACATTACGCCGCCGTTACCGCCAGCCCAGATTGCAAATTCTGCTTGTCCTTCTTCTGGTCCTAGTGGAAGTGCATATGGGTAAACTCCTGGAACCTTTGCCTTGATCTGCTTAAGAACAGTCTCAAGTTCAGCCCATGTTGTTGGAAGCTTCTTTACGCCAGCCTTTGCAAGGATGTCCTTGTTGTAGAAAAGCGCGCGAGCTGATGCTAAATCTGGAACAGCGTATGCAATTCCGTTGTACTTAGAGTTGTTAAGGAATGTTGGGACGATGTCGTCAAGAGTTGCCTTGCTGACCATTTCATCCGCACGGTAGAGCAGACCTTCAGCAGCAGCTGCTGAGTAGTCACCCTTGTTTACAACGTCAGGTGTCTGACCTGTTGCAACAAGTGTCTTTACCTTGTCGTCAATTGTTTCCCAAGAAACTACGTTGACTGAAACTTTGATTGTTGGATTAGCTTTTGTGAACTTTGCTGAGAGGTCATCCCAGAATGGCTGCATATTTGCGTAATCTGCTGCGACCATCTTTAGTTCAACTACATCTGCTGCCTTAGCTGAAGTGCCAAGAACAGAAGCTGCGATCAAACCTGTGGCTGCAATGAATGCGCCTAGGCGAGTCACTTTCTTCATGCGTATTACTCCTGACGGGTTTAGGCCCCAAAACTGGGGTTTCGTTGGAGGTAGTCGACCACCTTCGAGGGGGTAAATCAACGGTTTGCAGGTAACTGTTTGATAACGAACATATAACGACAAAAAAGTGCAATTTTCTTGACTTTCGGGGTGAGCTCCGCCTACGGTTGCGCCATGACCCTCGCCCAGCACGCAGATGCCGAAATTGCCTCCCAGCCCCAGATCTGGCGACAAGTAGCCGAATTCGCCCCAAGCGTCTTTAGCAAGCTCCCCCAGAAGGGCGAGCGCGTTGCCGTAGTTGGCTGCGGAAGCTCATGGTTTATGTCGATGGCATATGCCTCATTACGTGAAGCAGCGGGCCATGGCGAGACCGATGTCTATGCCGGCTCTGAATTTAATTACAACCGCAAATATGACCGCGTTGTATCAATTTCTCGCTCTGGAACAACTACTGAAATTGTCGAACTTCTTGGAAAGATCAAGACACCATCTGTAGTCCTTACAGCGATTCATAATTCACCTGTTGAAGATCGTGCAACTGAGACAATCATTATGGATTTTGCTGATGAACAATCAGTTCTACAAACTCGTTGGGCGACTGCAGCACTTGGGTTACTTCGTGCACATCTTGGTTTCGATCTCGGCTCAATTATTAAAGATGCAGAGGCAGCGCTTGCGAGTGATATCTCGGAACTTGTTGACGTTGAACAAATCACCTTCCTTGGTCGAGGTTGGACTATCGGCCTTGCACACGAAGCAGCGCTCAAGACTCGCGAATCATCACAATTCTGGGCCGAGGCATACCCTGCACTTGATTACCGCCACGGTCCACTATCAATTTCACAACCAGGCCGCGCAGTATGGGCATTCGGTGAAATCTCTCCAGACTTAGTGCGCGATATCAAATCAACGGGCGCACTCTTTGAATCAAGCACATTAGACCCAATGGCTCATCTGATCCGTGCTCAGCGTGTTGCAATTGCAATCGCCAAGAAGCGCGGCGTAGATGCCGATAACCCACGCGGTCTAGCTCGCTCCATCATTCTCGATAAGTAATTACACTTATCTCTGTGAGCTATGTAGTCGCAGTAGATGTTGGCGGAACCGAGATCAAGAGCGCTTTAGTCGACTCTGATTTCAACGTCATTGCAACCACAACTGCGCCTACACCCAAAGCAGATTCAACTGGCGCAGAAACGGTAAAGACAATCGCTGCAATCGTTGGTGAATTTGCACAGCAACAGACCATTGCCGCCGTTGGATTAGTAGTGCCGGGCGCTCTCGATGAGCCTGCTGGTACTTCACGATGGTCCGGAAATCTTCAGTGGAATAACCTTCCAATTCGCGATCTTTTACATGCTGCAATCAATATTCCTGTGGCCTTTAGCCATGATGTTCGCACTGCTGCAGTTGCTGAAATGCGAAACGGTGCAGCTAAGGGTGCCCGCAATGCAATCTTTATCCCTGTTGGCACCGGTATAGCTGCTGCATTAATTATTGATGGCGAGATTCGTTCTGCCGAAGGATTTGCTGGCGAAATCGGTCATATTGATGTCAATGGAAAATATCCCTGTGTCTGCGGTAAGACCGGATGTTTAGAAGCTGCATCATCAACTCTTGCAATCAGCAAAGCGTATGAAGCGCAGAGTGGAAAGAGTGGCACAACAACGGAGGAGATTTACCAATTCGTTATCGCAGGAGATGCAGTTGCAACAAATGTCTGGAACGACGCAACTTCTGCGATGGCACGAGCCTGCGAAACTCTGATAACAATTCTTGCGCCAGAAGTTATTGTCTTCGGTGGTGGATTATCCAATGCAGGGGAAACTTTCCTCAAACCAATCAGAGATTACTTAGATTCAACTCTTACCTTCCAGCGCAAACCTCGTCTTGAGATTGCACATTACGGTGCTAAAGCCGGCACTATCGGTTGCGCAATGTTGGCATTTGATCTTGTGAAGGCAGGTAAGTAATGCACATTCATGGGCAATCTGCGGTGATTGATTCAACCTTAAAAGAAAAGGTCTGCATCAAAGCAGCCGATGGAGTCATCACTGCAATCACTCTGAACTGTGCAGAAACACCTGACTCCTCGCACTCTGGAACGCTGATTCCCGGATTCGTTGATATTCACTCACACGGTGGCGCTGGTTTTTATTTCTCAGATCTCTCCCCTGAAAACGTTGCAGCAGCGCGCAATACCCATCTTTCGCATGGCACAACTACCCACATTGCTTCCCTTGTTACCGAACCAATTGGAATTCTTGAAGAGCAAATTCTTCGCTTGGTTCCGATGGTTAACGCCGGCGTTTTTGAAGGTATTCACCTTGAAGGTCCATATCTTTCACATGCTCGTTGTGGCGCACATGAACCTTCTCTTCTGCGTTCACCGTCAATCGATGAACTTTCTGCACTTCTTGATGCAGGACAAGGCTCTATCTCCATGGTGACACTTGCTCCTGAACTCGATGGTGGCATCGAAGCGGTTGAATATCTCACATCGCGAGGGGTGACAGTTGCACTTGGTCATTCGCAAGCCGATGCAAAAACCACGGATGCAGCCTTTGCAGCAGGTGCAAAACTCATCACTCACTTCAGTAATGGAATGCCGAAGCCCTCAGATGGTGGAGTCAATATTGCGCATGCATCTCTGGCGCAGAAAAATATCCCGCTAGAGCTGATTCTCGATGGGGTTCATGTTGATGAAGAGATTCTCAATGAAGTCCTCGCCTCAGGAGATCAACGAACAATTTTGATTACCGACTCTATGTCCGCCGCAGGAGCCGCGGATGGAAGTTATTCAATTGGTTCACTCGAAGTTGCAGTTGTAAATGGCGTAGCTCGACTTACCTCAAACCATTCTCTTGCTGGCAGTACCTTGACTATGGATAAGGCTTTTATCAACTTCATCACATTCAATAACAGCATTGTTGATTGCGTGGTTGCCTCATCTACCCTGCCTGCAAAAACTCTAGGCCTCCATGCAGTCGGCGAACTTGCGGTTGGCAAAAAGTCACATATCCTCGAATATCACGACTCAACGATTTCGGTAATTTCATCATGAGTTCACTCGAAGAAAACCGTAAGGCAGCAGCAGATTTCTTTGAGCAAATATGGAATCAGAAAGATGAAACAGCTATTGATCGCTTTATCGCACTTGATGCAGCTGGGAATGATCCAAAATTTGGCGTAGGGCGTGAATCATTTCGCGAGCAATGGAAGAAGTGGCATGCAGCATTTCCTGACCTTCACTTTGATGTTCGAGAGATCATCGTAGAAGGCGATCGCGTTGTGACTCGCTGGCACCTGACAGGAACACATACCGGCGCTGAATATCTTGGTAAGTCAGCAAGTGGCGCAAAGATTGCTGTTGATGGAGTTTCTATCGACACGATCAAGGATGGCGTTGTACTTGATGGATTTGATGCTTGGGACTCACTGCGTTTCCGCGAGCAATTAGGGATTATTAAGCCGCTTTAAAGTCCTGCGTGCTTCAGCAAATCTTCGCGCGCAACTGATTTACGACGCGGTTTTCCAAGAGGCTCGCCTGCTGCAACTTCAGCCTCGTTGATTGCCTGCCAGTGCTGCTGAGTTACAACCCTGTTATGTGTAATTACATCGGTGATATCGCCTGAGCTCTTTGGTGTGCCGAGATCTTCAACAAGCAGCTTCATCACATCGGCAGCATCTGACTTATTAGTTCCAATAACCCCTGACGGCCCACGCTTTGCCCAGCCAACAACATAAACATTGTCGGTTACTCGGCCTTCGGCATTAACAACTTTGCCCTTTTCGTAAGGAATGCCCTCAAGGGATGCGGCCTCATAACCAATAGCTGTAATAACTAGTCCGCACTTAACGCTAAAAGTTTCATCGGTTCCGGTCTTCTGGAATACCACTTCCTCAACGCGACCATTGCCCTTGATCTCCTTAGGAGTAGCAAGGAATTGGAACTTCATGGTGCGCTCGTGAGACGTGGCTTCCTTCTCGGCAATTAATAACATCGCATCGAGGTTGCTCTTCACGTCTTTTTCAGGCGCCTCCCCAGCTCGAGCGATCGCTGCCTCAATATCGGCTTTCTCCATAATGACGTTGGTGTGTTCAAGCTTCGGAAGTTCGCGAAGTTCGGGAGATGTAAACGCTGCGTTCTCAGGACCTCGTCGCGCGCTAAGTACGACGGTACGAACCGAGCTCATTTTGAGCGAATCAATTGCATGATCTGCAGTGTCTGTTGGGTCAAGCTCACTTGGTTCAAGTGCCAGCATGCGAGCAACATCCATTGCAACGTTTCCAGCACCGATAACCACAGCGGTCTCGCTACTGAGATCGATATTCTCATCTTTGAAATCAGGATGTGCGTTGTACCAAGGTACAAAAGTTGCTGCAGACATTGAACCTGCAAGATCCTCACCTGGAATACCGAGTTTCTTGCCAAGCGCCGATCCAGTTGCAATCACAACAGCGTCGTACTTCTCTTTCAGCTGCTCAATTGTTAAATCGCTACCGAGTTCAACATTGGCAAAGAGCCGGAAGTTTGGTTCATTCGCTACTTTTTCAAAGACCTTTGCGACAGTCTTAATCTTTGGGTGATCAGGTGCCACACCGCTTCGGACTAAGCCCCATGGAGTTGGCAAGCGCTCAATCATGTCGATTGAGAACTGAAGGTCTTCGGTTTGCAAGTTCTGTAACGCTTGCGCTGCAAAGTAGCCGGCAGGACCAGCACCGACGATAGCTACTTTGTATTGAGGCATGGGCCAAGGTTACAGGGTCTCGCGAAAGTATCTGACTGAAGATTTAGCCAGACTTCTAAGAGTGCATTCTCAACCTACTTCGCTTTGAACCCATCAATTCTGTAACTAACTCCAACCCATTTGGCGCCGTTTGCAGGCTTTGGTGCATTCGTTGCTGGGTAAGCCACGATAGAAGTCTTTAATGTTTTGTTGGTCTTCTTCATTAGTGAACAAACAGCTGTTGCTTGGCTTTTAGCAAGAGCCGTTGCCTTCTTCACTGTCGTGTTCTTGCTATAGATGTAACCAATACAGGTTACTGATGCCCCATTCTTTAATGACTTCGCATATTTGCTTAAGTAAGCGCTGTCATAGGCATTCAACTTTAATGATGGTGAGACCGAATAAAGTGTGACCGCTGGCTTGGTTGCACGAGCAGCTGCTGCAATATCTTCTGCAGCCTTCTTCTCTGCAGCGGCCTTCAGTTCTGCCTCAGCTTTTAGCTTCGCAATACGTAGTTCTTCAGCAATACGCAGCTCTTCTGCCGCCTTATCTTGAGAAGCTTTCAGTTCTGCGGCAGCTTGCGCTTGAGCATCTGCAAGATCTTTCGCTGCTTTAAGTGCAGCAGCTTCTGCAGCTGCTGCTACAGCTTTATCTGCAGCGGCCTTCAATTCAGCCGCTGCTTTATCAGCCGCTAATTTGTCGTTGGCAGCAATAATTGCTGCAGAGTTATCAACTGCGACCGACATGACATAGCTGCCGCCTCCGCCGCCACTGCTTGATGAAGATGGTGCAGGCGTTGTCACAATTGGGTTGATAACAAGCAACACTGGGTCATCTGTAATTAGGGTTGTGACTGAGCCATCGGTAGTAGCAGTTCCAAGAAGCTGACTCTGACTTCCGATGATGCTGTAAATCTTCGCACCGCTCTTAATGGAAGGATTTGTCAGAGTGACAGAGATTGCCTTTCCGGTGTTTGTGCTCGGAACTGAGCCGTCAGATGCCACCCAAGAGACAACCACCGAAAGCACTGACGTGCCATCAGAAGAGATGAGTGCGCGTTGGCTTGTTGAATCAGTCAGCAAACTAATCGAGATAGGAACCGTCGCGTCTAGAGCACCCGCAGGAATAGCAACTGATGCTCCGTTACTGCCACTACTAAAGGAGTAGGACTGATCAATGCTTGCATGGGCATAGAAGGGCTGCCCCATACTTACTAACGTACTCTGATCGATTCCCGTCAGCGAGGTGCTTAGGAGTGCCACCGTCACAGTTGTTGTCTCTGAATATTGAATGTAGTTAGTTGTTTGAGCTGTACTCATTACGACCGCACAACTTCCTGCTCCAAAGAGAGAAACCACACCAGATGTTGCATCGACAGTACAGATAGAGCTTGCTGTCGTTGTCGCAAAAGTTAGCGACCCAGAACTCGAACTCGTTGTAACAGTGGGCGTATCAACTGCTCCTGGTCGCAAGATTGCAACGTTGGAGTTTGGGTAGGTAAGTACCAAAGATGGAGTTGCGCGAGTAATGCTCAAATTAGCGGATGCATAAGTAATTGCATACTTCGGGTTATTCGAAGTAGTCAGAGTTCCTTGTTGAATTTGATAGGTGCCAGCATCTGTGCCCGTTGCACGAGTAAGTGTTCCAGTAAGCGCATCCCCAAGTAAGAGCGAGCCGGTTGTAATGGCATAAGTAAGTGTTGGATCTGTTGCCCCATAGATCTTAGTTTTGGCATCAGCAGTAATCGTTATTGCACGAGGGTTCACTGTGAAGTTCTGTGAAACCTGGCTTGCTGCAGATGTATTGGAATCTCCGGCTTGGTTTGCGTTGATCACACATGTACCGACTCCAAGCAGTGTAATTGTGCTGCCGTTGCTTCCTGAAGTCGTACAGATTGTTGGTGAGCCTGAAGTAAAGACAACTGTCAGCGATGAAGAAGATGTAGCAGTCACGGTAAACGTATCGCTCGAATAGCTCTTTGCTGACAGCGAGTTGAAAGTAATGGTCTGACTTGCGAGGCCAATAGAGAATGACACAACGTCTGTGCGAGCAAGATAATTTGTATCGCTCGTGCGTGTAACAGCAATAACGCAAGTTCCTGCCGTTGTGTAGGTCAGTGTTGAACCAGAAACAGAACAACCAGGGGTTGTATTTGATGCATCCAAGGCATAGGTATAAGAACCTGTGCCTGATCCGCCGCTTCCAGTGAGGGCCACAGTTTTATTGCTTGGGTTATAGGCGGAGCTGAGTGAAGAAAGTGTCACAGCAGATTGTGTTGCTTGAGTGATTGCAAAGTTAACTGAAGTCAATGTAATCGTGTAACTAGCATTCGCGAGCGTTCCAATAGATATCGCATATGAACCAACATTTGATCCCGTATAAGTCAGGGCTCCACTCAAGGCATCAGAACCAATGAGTGCTCCAGAAGTAACCGAATAACTAATCGTTGGATTATTTGCACCATAAACCTTGGATTGTCCTGCTGTTGGAGTAACCGTGATTGCTGACTTATTGGAGTTAGGAGTGGTAGTTGTCGATGATGTTACAGACGAGTAGTCAACCGAATTTGTCGGATTGAATGTTGCCGTTAATGCGTACGAAGTGGAAGCAGCGCTCGGAATCCATCGACATTGAGCTGTGTAAGGAGAAGTAAGTGCAGTTGAGACGTTTTCACAGCCAGAAATTACAGAACCCGCGATCTTAAATGCCACTGTGCCTGGCAAAGATGCAGTCGCTGTGATTGTGTCAACCAGACCATAAGTGGGAGTCGCCGCATTTAACGCAATTGAGACAGTTGGAGTTGCTTGCGTAATTGTCAGGTTCGCTGTTGATTCGTAGGTAAAGGAGTAGTTGTTTGAGGTACCACCGCTACAAGTAATTGAAAGTGGAGAGGCACTCACACTTGTACTTGTTGTGTACGACGCAGCACTACACGTAGGAGCTGTTAGTCCTGTTGTGAAGGTAGAGCTGGAAGCTGAATCACCATTCGTAAACCCGGAATAATTTTTTGCGTAGGTCGGAGTTCCACCATATGCGATTGAAGTTGCCGTAGGAACCACACTTAAAGGAGCCTTTGTGACGGTCAAAGATGGCAAGGCACCGGATGACCCGGCATAATTTCCGTTTCCAGAATATGTTGCTGTAATAAGATTTGTATAGATGCCTGCTTGTAATGATGAAAATCTACATACTGCCGTTCCAGATGTTACTGTTACGGTTTCACAACCAGTTATAGAAGTTACATTGTTCTTAAAATTAACTGTTCCGCTGGCAGATACCGAGCTGATAGTGGCTGTAAGCGTATCTACTTGTCCATACATTGTTGAAATATTTGATACTGCGAGTGTGGTTGTTGTGGATATCGGAGAAAATCCACTCTGAATTGTGCCATCCGATGCCGCGGCATACATTTTCTTACCGTCACCACTTACTGTCACGCTCACCCATGTCTTACCGGTTAATGATTGGGCGGTCCAATTAGTACCTGAATCTTGGGAAACATATACCTCAGTTCCTGAAGTGGCGACAATAACTGAACCATCATTGCTCATAGATAAATCACTATAAGTCAGGGTTGAACCGTAAGAATTCCAACTAACCCCTGCATCTAAAGTAATGAATATTTTTCCATTACCTTGTTGAACTGCGGCCATCTTTGTACATGTTGAGTCACATGAAACGCTCCACCAACCAATAGAAGATGGAAGTGACGGGAGGCTTCCAGAAGTTATGGCAGACCAGCCTGATCCTGAGTTTCTATATAACTTTCCGTCTGAGTTGGCGGTCATTTTGATAGAACCATCTGCGCTTATTGCCGCGCCATAGTTAACTGAGCCAACGGCCGAACCGTACCAATCCACACCAGAATTCGTAGATGTATATGCATGAACTTCGTCACGAGGACCGGCTATCCACTTTGTGCCGTCCGTACTAGAAGCCAAGGCATTCCAGTTTGGTCCGATAAAACTACAACGTCCGTTTTTTGTTCCACATACATAGTTCGGTGACCCCCATGTTAGAGAGGAGTAACTCCAGGCCGAACTAGAATAAGTTGCGCGATAAAACTTTCCGTCATGGGCCGCAATTGCTGTATTCCCATCGCCACTTATTGCGAGAGCCCCAAGTCCCGAATCGGCACTTGTATAAGTCCAAGTTGAACCAGAGTCACGCGATATGTAAAAGTCGCCTTTGTTTGAAGCTAACGAACCACTAGATACGATTCCTAGAACTGATCCGTCGGAATTGGTTCTTATTTGTCTCCAATCTTTTGTGTGCCATGAGGAATACGTCAAAGGTTGCCAAGTTAGAGCGGACGCAATTGGTGCAGAGCTAATCGCAATCGCTTGTAGGCCAGAAATGGCTAAGATAACTGCGAAAAGGTTTGCTAAATAATGGCGCCAAGCTTTCGTAGAATTCCGCATTAAGTGAGAGTAAATAGAATTGTTATTCAGTTCAGAATTAGAATCGCGGATGATGCAAATCCAAAACAACTGTGACTCCAGAAGAAAAAAGAGAACAGATGTGACACATATTCCGCGTGCTTTACTCCTCTTATGTCAGACTTAGATATGCGCGCAACGAGACTTCTCTATATTGAGAATGATCCAGCATTAAGAAATATCCTCGGCAAAATGCTCGCCTCATCAGGCGACATTGAGATGCTCGGAAGCTTTGCCGGGGCGGATGAAGTGATTGATCGAAACTTAGTTCGTAAAGCAGATGTTGCTCTCGTGGATTTTGCACTTGATCAAAATGGTTTAAATGGAATTGAACTCGGAATCGCGCTACGAAATATTAATGAGTACATCGGGATTGTCATTTATTCACAATTCTCAGTAAGACCTATGGTGAATCGTGTTCCAAAGTCCATGAGAGCGGGCTGGTCATTCTTCAACAAATCTGCTGAAATGAATATTGAGGATTACACAAAAGTATTAAGAGCGACTGCAACAGGAAAAGGAAACTGGGAAGAAGTACTTGAAGAAGATACGAATACCAAAGAAGCGGAAGTTTCGGTTTTCTTTGCTCTGACACCTAGACAGCGTTCAATCATGTCTTTGAGCGTGCAAAGCAAGAGCCCCCAAGATATCGCCGAACAATTGGGTTTGAGTTACTCGTATGTTCGCAAGGAGCTTTCTCGTGCATATGCAGTTTTGTTGCCTAATGCTAAAGAGAGTGACGATTTAAAGACGGCTGCGGTACTTAAATATATGGAACTTATGAGGATGTCTTGATGGCTGCAAGAATTAGAAAGTTCATCAAGCTAATTGGCCCATATCCATACAATCCTTATCTGCTCTTTCTCTTCTTCTTCTCATTCTACTTCTCTCGATATATCCGAGTGGTTGCCTATCTGCCTGCTGGTCCAGAACGCTGGAGAGCCGGAGGGCTCGTTCTTCTCGCGTCAGCTATCCCAGCGATTATTTTCTCTTTAGGTTCGATATTGGTAACACGTTTTAGGTTTTGGAGTAGCAAGAGCACGATCGCCTATGTCCTTGAGGTGGCTTTCTTTCAGTACTTGAATCTTCTCTATCTCCCGCTTATCAATAAGTTTCTGAACGAAAAACTCGGATATGTAGATAAAACCATCCTTGCGTTGTCGAAAAACATTTTTATAGCCTCCCTCTTACTGGTCCTATTTGCCCTCGCCTTAATGCACCGCGCTGAACGAAAGATTTCCGATCGGCTTGATCTTGCAAACAAATTAGTAGGCAAGCTTCAATCAGAGCGTGAGGGGCTGGTTCAATCCGACGAAAGATTGCGTCGTCATACTTCTCAATTCCTGCATGACCGGGTTCAGTCTGATTTGATGGTTGTAGGAATGAAGCTGAAATCTATTTCGGGACAGGCATCGCCAGAAGTAAATGAGGTGATCGAGAGGGCCATTCAACGTCTTGAAAATACTCGCGCTGCAGACCTTAGAGATTTAATTCAGATTCTTACTCCCAATCTAGAAGCCGGAACCCTTCAATCTGCGCTGGAGATTTTGTTAGAACAATATATGGCAACGATGGAAGTTTCTTTAAAGATTGATGCGTTAACGGAGAAACTGGAATCAGAATTACTTCTCGGAATTTTTCGCATCATTGAGCAAGCTATGTTGAATGCTCTCGTTCATGGTCCTGCTCACCGAGTTCAAATCAGTGTTACAACAAGTGCTGAAGGCGTTACCGACATCATTATTTCGGATGATGGTCCGGGGATTGCTGTTGAAGCGGCAACTGCCGGAGTGGGTTCAGCGATTATTGATTCGTGGGTTGGAATTCTGAATGGCAGTAAAGAGATTGATTCTGCACCTGGGCACGGGTATCGCTTACAGGTGACGTTTCTTAAGTAAATCTGGCGGAGACGAGGAGATTTGAACTCCTGAAGGGTTTAACCCCTTACCTCGTTAGCAGTGAGGCGCACTCGACCGGGCTATGCGACGTCTCCGAGTTGCAGGTGAAGTCTACCGCGAGCCAAAGGGTGCGTCACCCGCAAGTTTTAAGCGAATATACGTCGAGTAAAAGTGTTTTCGAATTTAGAGGCAGGATCGAGCGCCTCCACCAGTGCTTTGAATTCGCTCATCTTTGGATAGACCGAGCTGAGATATTTTCCATCTGCAGTAAACACCTTTCCCCAATGTGGGCGGTAGTTAAATGGGCGAAGCGCTGCTTCAACCTTTTCAATCACTGGGTAGATAGCGAGATCTTTCTTCCATGTGAAGTGGATAGCTAATGTATCTCGCTGATATGCACCGCTTAGCCATAAATCATCTGCAGCGATAGTGCGAAGTTCTGTTATCCACAAAAGTGGAGAGATTTCTTCGCCGAGTTTAGAAACAGCAGCGATCGCAGCTAATGCATCTTTTCGATTAACGAAGAACTCGGTTTGAATTTCTTCGCCAACACTGGGAGTGAACTCAAGTTTGAAGTGGGAGAGGCGTTGGTGCCAATCCCCTGGCTCTCCGAGTTGATCAGTACATGCGACTGGATCTACAGATGGAATTGGGTGGTATTTCTTATCTGCTTTAGCGCTACCGCCGACGCTTTCAGGAATTACTTCACTATCGCGGAATTTGCACCAGAGATTGCCAGCTTGAGCACTGCTCCAATCAGTGAAGTAACTAACGCTGTAGGCAGTACCCATAATCTGATCAAAGTTACGTTGCAGAACATCGAGTGGAATTTCTGGGTAAATCACTTGTCGAACTTCGAATGTGGGTTCGATCCTCAACTCGTATTGATAGATAATTCCACCGAGACCAAGACCTACTACGAGTGCGCTAAATGCTGGGTTGGTACGATCAATATGTCGTAGTTCGCCTTCGGCAGTAACCATATCGAAGGAGAGAACTTGGTTTGGAAGATTCTGATTTTGTATTCCAGAACCATGAGTTCCTGTAGAGATAGATCCTGCGATTGAGATGTGTGGGAGTGATGCAAGGTTATTAAGCGCCCAGCCTTGGTTATGTAGCTCGGGGGCTAATTCGCCGTAAGTAAGTCCTGCAGAGACTTTTACAGAGCTCGATTCTGAGCTCACATCAATGGCTCTAGGCATTTTTGCTAAGTTGACGGCAACACTACTTGTGTTGGCAATCTCGTTAAAACAATGCGCAGTTCCACGAGCGCGCACCTTTGGGTTGGTGCGGATTAATTCTTGCAGCTCTAGAAGTGAAGTGGGTTGGAGGTAGGACTTA
>Ga0194060_10001541_pt1 | contig 16431 bp, 9 predicted proteins | sample SepL225m_MetaG_FD_163427 | JGI IMG/M metagenome (GOLD analysis project Ga0194060, IMG submission 163427) | Anoxic zone freshwater microbial communities from boreal shield lake in IISD Experimental Lakes Area, Ontario, Canada - Sep2016-L222-5m | ecosystem: Environmental > Aquatic > Freshwater >...
ATTCACTCACCATTGCTGTCTACTGCACTTCCTGGACATTCTACGGCAGCGTAGGCAAGGCTGCCACTACAGGCATAGATTTTTTCCTGATCTACCTGGGGCCCTCCCTTACGGCATTTACCTGGCTGTTCCTGCTGCGCCGCATAGTCAGGATAAGCAAAGAGAATAACATCACATCGATTGCCGATTTTATCAGCCTCCGCTATGGCAAATCACTTATGCTCGGCGCTCTTGTCACCCTGATCGCCATTTTCGGCATCATGCCGTATATCGCCCTGCAGATAAAAGCGGTCTCCACCACATTCCATCTTGTCAGCGGGATACCACCCGGCACCCTTAATTTTGGCGCTTCCGGCCACGAATCAACTGTTCCACCAGGGCTGATACTCGCCCTTATCCTTGCACTTTTCAGTATTATCTTCGGCGCCAGGCGACTACTCTCTTCCGAGCGGCATGAAGGGCTGATGGCGGCTGTTGCGTTTGAATCGCTGGTGAAACTTGTCAGCCTGCTTGGTGTCGGCATTTTTGTAACCTACGGACTATTCGACGGATTTACCGACATCTTTGAACGTTTCAGAGGGTTTGATCCAAAAGCATTTGCCAGACTGTTTACGTTTGACACCGCACACGGCAACCCGGAATATATCCCGACATTCACCATGCTTTTTCTGTCAATGGGGGCGATCATGCTTCTCCCCCGGCAGTTTCACGTCATGGTAATCGAAAACTCAGACGAGAACCACATATCCACAGCCATGTGGCTCTTTCCCGCCTATCTCTTTCTGATAAACCTCTTTGTGATGCCGATTGCGCTGGGTGGGATTCTGATAACCGGAAGCAGCAGCGGAGCCGATTTTTTCGTACTTGGCATCCCCCTTATCACAGGTCACAACGGCATAGCATTACTGGCTTTTCTGGGTGGACTTTCCGCAGCCGCCGGCATGGTGATGGTCGAATCGGTGGCAATTTCGACAATGCTGCTGAACCATATCTTCATGCCGTTCATAGTTCGTCTTACCCCACGCATCTGGTTCCCTCTTCTTCTTATCAACCTGAAACGTTTCGGAATCTTCCTGGTTATCATGCTTGGATATTTCTATTATCAGATCGTCGGCGAATCCTACACGCTGGTCAATATGGGGCTCATTTCGTTTTCGGCAGCCTCCCAGTTTCTTCCGGCAATGCTGGGGGGGCTCTACTGGAGACGCGGCAACAAGGCCGGAGCGATCAGCGGCATTCTGCTCGGATTTGTCACCTGGATTTATACGCTCCTCCTCCCCTCTTTCAGCAGATCAGGCTGGCTGCCTGTCGATCTGCTGAGCGACGGCCCGTTTGATATTGCGCTGTTAAAGCCAACCGCCCTGTTCGGTCTTTCCGGCATGGATCTCTGGAGCCACTCACTCTTCTGGAGCATGCTGTTTAATGTCAGCGCCTACATCATCTGCTCCATAATGTTAAAGCAGAGCGAGCTGGAAAGGGAGCAGGTCCGTAAATTCATCGGAATGTTCGAATCCGAGCGGCGACACCACCTGCATGATGAGACAAAGCGTCTCTCAAAGCCGGTTTCAATTAATCAGTTCGTTTCGCTGATGTCTAAATTCATTGGCGAAACTGAAGCCAGGCGCGCGATCAGCCGCTACGTGGGAGATCGTGAGATCAGCGCCGAAGGTTTGGTACCCGAATTCGAACTGCCAAATCTGAAACGCTATACTGAAAAAACTCTGGCAGGCTCCGTAGGCGCGGCGGCGGCTGGCGCAATAGTAGACAGCTTTCTCTCCGACATGGGATCCCGTATGGAATCGGTTTATGATATCTTCAGCACAGTCCGTACCTCTCTGGATCAGAGTCGGGAATCGCTGTTTGTACGCTTGAAAGCATCTGAGATCATCAACCGCACCCTTGATCTGCAAATTATCATGGATGACCTTCTTAACCTGCTCTTGAAGGAGTTCAAGCTCGACATAGCGATCATTCAGCTTATTAACGAAGACGGGACATTTTCAGTTAAAAGCTGTCAGGGGGCAAACCGCCAACCTGTCAATGAAAATCGCTGGTTCCTGGAGAGCGCCCCATTCTGCGATATGGCCTGTTATGAAAGAACTCCTCACTTTTTAAATGATGTCAGGCTGGCTGGTGATGCGCTGCAACTGGAACTGACCCTGACCGAGGGGATAATATCCTCAGCCCACATTCCAATATTGAGAGAGGGTCAGTCGGCCATCGCTATCATGTCGCTCTTTTCAAAATCTATCGCCGGACTCTTTACCCAGGAGTTCATCACACTGCTGACAAGCCTTGCCGGCCAGCTTGCGCAGGCGATCACCATAGCAAACGAGATGGAGGGGAAAGCGCGTGAACGGGATCAGAAGGAGCAGGCTCTACTTACCAATGCCCGTGTAATGCGTGACATGGAGATTGCCCGTCAGATTCAGATTTCACTCCTGCCGGAAAACGTTCCTGAACTTTTTGGAGTGGAGATAGCCGGTCGCTGCATCTCAGCGGCACATGTTGGTGGTGACTACTACGATTTTTTCCGTAGCAGCGACCAGACTCTGGACGTGCTGATCGCCGATGTTTCCGGTCATAGTGTCGGCGCTGCTCTCATAATGGCAGAAGTTCGTACTCTTTTGCGGGCTCAGGTCAATTCAGCACATAGCGCCAGCGCCATTTTAAATACACTGAACAGCCAGCTTTATGATGACCTGACACGGGCGGAACTCTTTATCACCATGTTCTACGCCAAATATAACTCCGCAACCGGCCGGCTCTCCTATTCAAATGCAGGGCATAATCATCCATTGCTCCGCACTGCCGGTGTGAACTCCTGTATGAAGCTTGATACAGAGGGTCTAATTATCGGCGTCAAGCCATCAGTAGTTTTTGAGGAACGGAGCATTGAACTCGCAAGCGGTGATGTGTTACTGTTCTACACCGACGGTCTCACAGAAGCACGCGCCCCTGATGGCGAAATGTACGGCACTGATAGAGTCTGCATGCATCTTGGTGCCCTTAGCCATCTGTCGGGGCAAGAAATTATCGATTTCCTCTACAACGAAATTTATGAATTTACCGGTTCCGGAACGCTTCAGGATGATGTGTCAGTTGTTGTATTGAAAATACTGTGAGTATGGAGGGAAACTTCATGAACCTGAAAGCCGAGAGCAGCGGTATCAGTGTAATTGTATTTGTAAAGGAGGAGCGTCTGGATGCACACAACTCAGGTGAACTTAAAACCGAAATGAACCGCCTCTTTGAGGGGGGGAGCATTCATCTTGTCATTGACCTTAAAGAGGTCCGTTTTATTGACAGCTCCGGGCTGGGTGTTCTGGTTTCAGGATTTAAAAATGCATCCACCCGGCAGGGGAGCATCAAACTCTCCGGCTTGCAGGCACAGGTTAAATCGATGTTTGAACTGACACGTCTCCACCGTGTCTTTGACATTTATCCAACAGCGGATGACGCTTTGGAGAACCAGCCGTAGGGTGCGCCGTGAAGAGTGACATCTCCCTTGAAATCTGCATACCGAACCAGACCCGCTATCTTGCCTTGATAGGTAAAATCGGTGAAGATATGGCAAAAGTACTCGACTATTACGATGGCGACAGGGAGAGACTTGCCAGCCAGATCAATACCGTACTGACCGAAGCCCTGGTCAACGCCATCAAACATGCAAACGGAGCCGATCCGGATAAAGAGGTTATTGTCAGAATAAACATCACAGACAGGGAGCTGGCAATCAGGGTTTTCGACAGCGGAGAAGGTTTTGACCTGAACAGAGTATCCGATCCATCTTTCGAACCGGATATCATGGACGAAAATGGACGAGGCCTGTTCATCATCAGATCCATGATGGATTCGGTCGTCTACAGAAAAGAGAACGGCGGTAATGTGCTGGAGATGAGGAAGTTGCTTGGGTAGAATCTGTAGGGTGCGCCGTGCGCACCAATCGATGTGACCGGTGCGTCTGATCACTTTTCGTTACCAAGCTCCAGCTTGATAACGCACTGGCAATGCAAGCTCCGCTTGCCGAAACAGATGACGCCAAGCTGGAGCTTGTCGTGCCGTTTCATTACGCAGCAGGAGCTGCGTGACTAGAAAATATACTAAAACTACGGGAGGGTTTCTGTGTTAGAAACAGTAACTGGGCAGAGCAGCGAAGAAAAGACGGGCGAAGAAAAGTCAGGTAAAGTAAAAACAGGTAGAGGTGGAGTAAAGACAGGTGAAGAGAAGTCGGTTAGGGGGAAAACGGGCAGAGGTAAGGCGGGTAAAGCAAAAACCGTCAAACCAAAAACTATCAAACCAAAAACTGATAAAACCCTGACCACCAGATCAAAATCCACGAAAACTACTTCCTCCAAAACCAAACCGGTAGCCAAGGCAAAGAGTGATGCCGCCCTACCGGCTGTCGTAAAGTATGACCTCTCCGACAGCGAGTGGTACTTAAATCGTGAGCTGACATGGCTTTCGTTCAACCACCGCGTTCTGCACGAAGCTGAGGACAGCCGTACTCCGCTCCTTGAGCGCCTTAAATTTATCGCCATCGTAAGTGCCAATCTGGATGAGTTTTTTATGAAGCGTATTGGCGGTCTGAAGCAGCAGATCGGCGCAGGAATGCGTGAATTGACGCTGGATGGCCGTAGCGCCCGTCAGCAGGTTGATGAATGCTACGCGGTCATCCGCGAACTTGAAACCAGGAAAAAAGAGCTTTTCAGGCAGGTTTGCGGCATGCTGGAAGAAAAAAACGTCATGATTGAAAAATATGCCGATCTGATGCCGAAAGAGCGCAAACTGCTGCGCGAAATGTACTACGTCAACATCTTCCCGCTTTTGACCCCTCAATCTATTGACCCGGCTCATCCGTTCCCATTTATCTCCAACCTGTCACTTAATCTTCTCGTAACGGTGCGTTGTCCAAAATCCAGAGATCTGTCACTGGTGAGGGTCAAGGTGCCGGTTGGGCTGGGTACTCCACGATTCATCCGTGTCGGCAAGGGTGATCATTTTGTCCGGTTGGAAGACGTCATGATGAATAATCTCGATATGCTTTTCCCCGGAATGGAGGTTGTCTCGTGCGAGATATTCCGGGTTACCCGTAACGCTAACACTGAAAAGGATGAGGATGAAGCGGACGATCTGATGGAGATGATCGAATCGGAGCTGAAGGAGCGCAAATTTGCGCCGATCGTGCGCCTTGAGATCGGCGCCGGGATGGAGGCGCTTCATCGCGGCAGACTGGCGGCCGAGCTGGAACTTGACGAGGAGAACGACGTCTTCGAGGTGCCAGGAATGCTGGCCCTGCGGGATATTTTTGAACTTGTGAAGCTTGACTACCCGCGTATGCACGATTCGCCGCATCACCCGATTGACCATCCGCTGCTCCAGTCGCAGCGCAACATCTTTCACATCATCCGGGATGCCGGCTCCATCCTGCTTCAGCATCCTTACGAATCGTTTTCGACCTCGGTCGAGCGGTTTCTCCGTGAAGCTGCGGTAGATCCCAAGGTACGCGGCATAAAGATGACGCTGTATCGCACCTCCAGTCAGAGCCGAATCATCGATGCACTGCTTCTGGCCGCCCAGAACGGCAAACAGGTGGCGGTTGTGGTTGAGTTGAAGGCCAGATTTGATGAAGCCACCAACATCCGGCTTGCAGAGAGGATGGAAGAGGTCGGAATCCATGTCACCTACGGTGTGGTAGGACTTAAGACCCACTGCAAGGTAATCATGGTTGTTCGCCAGGATTTCACCGGACTTAAACGATATATCCATATCGGCACCGGCAATTATCACGCCGATACGGCCCGTCTATACAGCGATGTCGGCATGCTGACCTCCGATCAGATTATCGCCCAGGATGTTACCGAGCTGTTCAATTATCTGACCACCGGTTTTATGGCTAAACGGAGTTACCAGAAGCTGGTGCCCGCCCCAAGACTGCTGAAAAAATCACTTCTTTCCAAAATTGATCGGGAGATTATCCGGCATAACGAAAGTGGCGGCGGCCTGATCCAGTTCAAGATGAACGCCCTTGAGGATGGCGATATCGTAAAAGCGCTTTACCGGGCCTCAATGGCCGGAGTCAAAATTGACCTCGTTATTCGTGACACCTGCCGCCTCCGTCCAGGGATTTCAGGGCTATCAGAATCGGTCAGGGTTATCAGTGTTGTGGGGCGTTTTCTTGAACATTCGCGCATCTACTATTTCCGTAATGGCGGCGAGGAGGAGTATTTCATCGCGTCTGCCGACGCCATGAAGCGAAATCTTGAGGCGAGGGTCGAGGTTCTCTGCCCGGTGGAGTCGCCGCCGCTTACCAAAGAGCTGCGGAATGTTTTTGACACGCATATAGCCGACCAGCGATCAGCATGGGATATGCAGCCTGATGGAAGTTACATTCAGAGGGTGCCGGAAATAGATGACGGCGCAGAGGGGAGTCACAATCTGCTGATAGCCAGAACAGAACGAAGACAGAAGGAATCTCTCAAACTCAAAAAGAAAAAGGGTAAGATAAAACATTATTTTGCTGCTGAATAAACTGGAGGTGATACAAATCACCTCTTCATCGCTTCATCCATAACTTTATACGCACAAAACTCACCGCACATTGTACAGGCACCGTGGTCGGACACCGGTGAATTCTCGCGGAACTCGCGAGCCTTGTCAGGGTCAATCGCCAGAGCAAACTGCCCCTCCCAGTCCAGCTTTTTCCTGCATTTAGCCATAGCGATGTCTTTGTCTATCGCCCCTTTCACGCCCTTGGCAATATCACCGGCATGGGCGGCAATCCGTGCCGCGATGACTCCGTCCCGGACATCCTGAACATCCGGCAGTCGCAGATGTTCCGACGGAGTCACATAGCAGAGGAAATCGGCTCCGGCAGCGGCGGCAATGGCTCCACCAATGGCGCAGGTGATATGGTCATAGCCCGGGGCGATATCGGTCACAAGCGGCCCCAGAACATAGAACGGCGCTCCGTGGCAGAGGCGTTTCTGCAACTGGATGTTGGTCTGAATCTGGTTGAGCGGCACATGCCCTGGCCCCTCTATCATCACCTGAACACCTGCTGCCTGGGCACGCTGGGTCAACTCACCCAGCAGGATCAGTTCATGAATCTGCGCCCGGTCGGTGGCGTCGGCCAGACAGCCTGGACGAAAGCCATCCCCAAGTGAAAGGGTCATGTCGTACTCTTTGGTGATCTCAAGCAGCTTGTCGAAATGTTCAAAAAGCGGGTTTTCCCTGTTGTTGTACTTCATCCACTCTATAGTGAAGGCTCCACCGCGCGACACCACATCCATCAGACGCCCCTCGTTCTTCATCCGCTCAACTGTTCCAAGTGTCACACCGCAATGCACAGTGATGAAGTCCACGCCATCCTCGGCATGTTTTACAATCCCGGCAAAGATGTCATCCACTGTCATATCGACAATCGCCTTCTTTTTAACCCGCACCGCATCGAGAGCCGCCTGATAGAGCGGCACAGAGCCGATGCAGGCGCTGGTCTCGGCGATAATGGCTCTTCTGATCTCATCCACCGGCCCACCTGTCGAAAGATCCATGATGGCATCAGCCCCGTATTTTACCGCAGCACGCGCCTTTTCCAGCTCCTTCAAAATATCGGTGTCATCAGAGGATGAGCCGATGTTGGCATTCACCTTGGTGCGCAGACCTGCCCCGACAGCCAGCGGTGTGCCATTTGAATGCTTGATGTTATGGCAGATTACAATCGTACCGGCAGCAATCCCTTCGCGGATAGATTCGGGACAGGCCCCCTCAGCAGCGGCGGCAAGTTTCATTTTTTCGGTGGTAAGACCTCTGCGGGCGTATTCGAGCTGAGTCATGGTTACTCCTGAAGATAGGTAGAGATTAAGGTTAAGTAAAGGTAGAGGTTAAGTCTGCTGCGCAGCGGCAAAATGATTGATCGGACTGTGCCCCTTCCCTAATGACCTGGAAAGGCGAATGGCGTCGGATATAAATTTTTTCCCCTTTTCGACAGCATGCAGCAACGGTTCCCCCTGAGCCAGATAGGCGGCTATGGCCGATGCATAGCTGCATCCTGTGCCGTGGGTGTTACTGGTAAAGATACGTTCGGAACTGAATAAGTGACACTTATTTCCGTCAAAGAGAATATCAGTTGACTGTCGCCCCCCCAGGTGCCCCCCCTTGATGAGAACATTGGCAGCGCCCGCTGCATGCAGAGCGTGAGCCGCCCGCTCCATGTCGGATTCACTCCTTATTGCCATATCCAGCAGACGTTCCGCTTCAGGAATGTTGGGGGTCAAAAGATATGCCAGCGGAACAAGTTCCTGGCTGAAAACCCGGATAGCTTCCCGTTCAAGGAGCGCCGCTCCCCCCTTGGCGACCATGACCGGGTCAATGACAGTCAGAATTATTACCTTGCGCTCCGACAATCTCTCTGCGATGGCAGATATTATGGCAGGTGTGTGGAGCATTCCTGTCTTGATAATATCAATCGGTATATCCGCCAGAACTGTGTCGAACTGATCAAGAACAAATGACGGTGGCAAGCCGTGGATCGAAGAAACACCCCTGGTGTTCTGGGCGGTCAGCGCTGTCAGAACAGTGGCGGCATAACTCCCCAGCAGAGTTATGGCCTTGATATCCGCCTGGATGCCGGCTCCCCCTCCCGAATCACTACCGGCGACTGAAAGGACAGCACCGCGAGGAAATGGGCGGTTACGGTTAAAGAGGAGATTTATCTCAGCCGCCGCGATGTCTGGGCGAGGATTTGACAGCACAGATGAAATGACAGCCAGAGCGTCAGCCCCTGCATCAATGACCCGACAGGCGTTTCCGGTTGAGATTCCGCCTATCGCAACCACCGGTATTTTGATCTGCTGGCGGATGGATGCAAGGCCGGAAGTTCCCGGAAGGTGAGTGACTACCTTGCTGCCGGTCGGGTACATGGCACCAAACCCGATGTAATCCGCCCCCTCCTGCTCAGCCAGCAGCGCTTCTTCAATATTGTGAGTGGACTTGCCGACTATCTTGGCATGCCCAAGCAGATCTTTTGCCGCCGTTATGGTTCCATCATCCTGCCCCAGGTGAACTCCATCGGCATCAAGCTCTATGGCAAGCTGTACGTTGTCATTAACAATAAATGTCGCACCGTATCTTGCGCAGATACGTTTCAGCTCTTTACCTTCAAGGAGGCAGGCGTCGTAATCCCTCTCCTTGGGGCGGTACTGCAGGACAGAAACACCGCCACGCATCGCCTCCTGTACCCGCTCCAGCAGATTTTCACCCTGATCCGTTATCAAATAAACACCCGTTACTGGCGGCAACTGGGCGGATTTGTTGACAACAAGACGAAACCGTCTGTTAGTATCACTCACTGGCATTTTCCTTAGCCCTCGATTGAACGGTTTTCACTACCGGACTAAAAAAGCCGCTCTGATAGTAATAATCAGGCGGCCGGAACATAATAACTGCAAGCCGCTTTCCTACGCCGGAATTACCCGGTTCAGGTACAAAGGGTTCCCGCAGAGCAACAAAAATGCGGATCTCAGTTCCATCGAACTCCCCCAGGGCCACAAAACATGCGTAAGGTACTGCAATTAAGCGGCAGTGTCAACAGCGGAATAATCCTGGGAAAAGCAGGACACCATGAAGAAACGGAGGCGCTGAGACACTGAGAAAAAGAGGGAGTTAAATCGGCAAGTTATATTCAACCTAAAAAAACATTTGAAACAGGATCGTAGGGTGCGCCGTGCGCATCAATCAATGTAAACGGTGCGCACTGCGCACCCTACGCAAGATGTCAACTTGAATGCAAAGTGGAATAAAAGCAAACTGGGAAGTAGTTACTCTAAATCTTCCGTCTACTGCCTGGCTGTAATGACTATCATGCTGGTTGCCGATGGGCCCGGCGCAGGTATTTGCAGGGTTCCGGTTGCCATGTCAACGCTTACAGTGTTACCGATATCTCTTGCTGTAAGCTTCATTCCGGCAGGAAGTATGTTCCTGCCCTCTTTTAGCGCGACGCTCAGGACTGTTCCTGCCGGTAATGTCGAAGCAACGGAAACAGTCCATTCCTGAACTGCTGAAATGCTTCTGGTGTCACCCTTGAAGTTCTTCTTGATCTCACCCCATTCTGGATGGGCAATATAGGTGTTTATGTAAGCTGTGTTAAGGTTACCGCTGGGCGAAATGGAATCAAATGCGTTGTCAAAGCCGTCAGTAGCTTTAGCGTGTTCACCTATAACAACATAATCATATAGTTTGCCGGATGATACTTTGATTTTGGCAGACATCGGTTCAAAAGCGGAGACCGACAGAGGAAAAAGACACGCAGTCGCCGCAAATATAACAGCCATATTTTTGATTGATCGTTTCATGTTGTAGTATCTCCTTGGCTTCCGTCACTCCCCCCATTATTAGCTGCTGGGTTTTAAAGGGGGGAATGCGGAGTGGATCAATGTTAGTCACTTTATCGTCAAGGTGTGGTCAATATTGTCTTTGTTCAGTATCCAGTATGCTTTCCACGGTTCAATAACTGTCGCCGGATTGCTGATCAGTAATGGATCGTAGGTTGTTCCGTTCCACCAGTAAAGAGTGCCATCAATTTTGTTGGCTGTCACTGCGGCGTTAAGATCGGCATACCCGGTAATCAGCCAGTTAGTACCGATATTGGTCATGTTGCTTGTCTGTGTGTTGGAGATCAGAGTATACCCCGGTTTGATGGTCACATTAACGCTGGCAGGGTTGGCTGTGCCGCTGTAGAACAGCATCGTTGAGCTGTTGCCAGCTTTGACAAAGTAGCCCTTTCCTGGAGTCAGACTGCTGACGGTAACGTAGGAACCGCTGGCATCCGGATTGGTGCTGCCGGTCGGTACCCACTCATATGCGGCGCTGACAGGGCTGCCAAACAGCGTTGCTGGCGTAACACCGTTGGTGTTGTAAGGAACACCAACGATGTTCCAGCCGTTGTAAAGCGGAGTGCGGATCGTGATAAGATTTGTCTGGGCCGGTTGAGTGTCAGATGTAACGTAGTAACTGTATATTGTGTTGTGATCAAGCGCTGGATCCGTGTCTGTGTAGCTTGTGGTGCTACCTTCGTAAATTTTTGTAGCTACTTCGGTCGTCGGGTCAACCCGGTAGAGAGTGAAGGTAGTTCCGGCTTTGGATGAATAGTCAAGAGTCGGAGTTACAAGATATGTCTGTTTCTTGACCGTTTCTGTGTTCCCGTTGGCGTCGCGGGAGAAGTATTTAAGTACCGTATTACTTGTGATGCTGATCGATCCGCTGTAAGTGGATGATGATACGGATGGAGTGGAACCGTCGGTTGTGTAATAGGTATTGGCACATCCGGTGCCGCTGGCGTCATTACAGGTAAGGGTTACGCTCTGGTTTGTGATATAGCTGCCTCCAGGTGGTGCTGCCGTGGTGACAGGCGGCAAAGAATCAGTGGCACCACTACTCGTCTGAGGGGTATAAACCAGCGGCTTTATCATGTAATTGGCACTGGCAGGTGGCCCGGGAGGACCGGGTATGAAGACGGGAGAGCCGATGACTATGCCGCTTTTGGCATAACTGGCCGAACTCATGGATTTTCCACCAGAGCTGATTGTGCCCCCCTTCAAGACATAGCCGGCGCTGGTCATGTTTGCCGGAGACAGAGCGGGCAGAGCCAGCAGCATCGCGGAAATAAGTGTTGTTATGTATAGCTTCATAGCCGGTTCCTCCGGTGGTTTTGATTCGTTTTGTAGTTTCTGTGTGCAAACAGTTTCATCGTTTGCGCACGCGGACTGGTGGGCATCACACTCTGCCCGCCAGACTGGAATTAATCCTAACGAATCACTCGTATATTATAGACTGAGGTAGTCGGTGTAACGATAGCACCTGATGCATTGCATACGGCAACTGAAACAGTGTTAGCCGCCGACACCCAGGCCATCCAAGTCCATGAAGCTGTAGCAGTATTATTAGTTGCCGTACCGGGGAAAGTTACAGGTGAAACTACAGCAACCATAGATGTAGTAGCACCTGTGACAGTAGCGGTAGAAACAATACAATTCCTAGATACTAGTGAAATTCCAGTAATAGTAACAGTTCCTGTCAGAGGGGCAAGATTTGTCCAAGTTGGTACTCCGGCGCCTCCGCTGGTAAGCACCTGCCCCACAGTGCCTAAAGCTGATGAGGCGAATGCAGAGGTGCTGGTGGCATAGATAACGCCGCCTGCGGTTGGGGCGGTAGTTGTACCGGTGCCGCCATTGGCAACTGCCACGGTTCCGGTCACGTTGGCCGCAGTACCGGATACGTTACCGGTAAGTGTGCCAGTTATAGCCGGGGCAGTGACAGTTCCGGTGAATGTTGGAGATGCAATATTTGCCTTCAAGTTCAGTGCCGTTTGGGTTGCCGTTGATACCGGTTTGAGTGCATCAGTAGTATTATCAACGTTGCCAAGGCCCAGATTGGTACGGGCAGTGGCTGCAACACCAGACCCTGTGCCACCATTGGCAACCGGCAAAGCACCGGTAACTCCGGATGTGAGATCTACTGAAGAACCGTTGGCGGCGGCAGTCAGTCGCCCCTGCGCATCGACGGTAATTGCTGCGTGTGTGTATGAACCGGCAGTCACAGCAGTATTTGCCAGACTGATTGTACCGGTAGTGGTTACTGGCCCACCGCTGAGTCCGGTTCCGGTCGCAACGCTTGTTACAGAGCCTGGCCCTGCGGGACCTGTTGCACCGGTATTACCAGTGTCTCCCTTGGCACCATCAACCCCGGCAGCACCTGCATCACCTTTTTGTGCCAGCAAAGCCCAACTGTACGGAGGTCCCGGCACACCCCCTACCGGCACAGGGTTAATGTCAGGCTGATTACTTAAATTGCTGTCTACAACGCTTATATAACTTGACCCGTTATATGACACTGCATCGCCAATTATATAGGTATAAGTGGAGGACCACGTACCGATAAAAGTTACCGGTGGACCTGCTGCGCCGGTGGAGCCTGTATCACCCTTGGCACCAGTTGCACCGGCAGAACCGGTCGCGCCTGTCGCACCAGCAGAACCTGTTGCGCCAGTAGGACCCTGAACAGTTGAATCTGCACCTGCCGCGCCCGTATCACCTTTCGGCCCGACAAGATTGACGCCAATAAGATCAACCCAGTCAGCACCAACTTTGGGGCCATAAATCTTGTTGTTTGTGGTGTCGATATAAAAATCACCAGCTACACCGCCTGCTGACGTGTCAACCGGGGTGCCGGCACCATTCAGAACGGTCTTACCGGCGGCACCAGCAGCACCGGTTGAACCAGCAGGGCCTTGAACTGTTGAATCTGCACCGGCTGCACCAGTCGCACCTGTATCACCCTTAAAACCCTGTGGACCGACAGGACCAGTCGGACCAGTCAGACCAGTCGGACCAGCAGGTCCCGGAACTGTCGAGTCTGCACCGGCTGCACCGGCTGCACCAGTCAGACCAGTCGGGCCAGCCGGACCAGCCGGACCAGCCGGACCAGTCGGACCAGCCGAGCCAGTCAGACCAGTCAGACCAGTCAGACCAGTCGGACCGGTCGGACCGGTTGCACCAGCCGGGCCAGTTAAACCAGTCGGACCGGCAGGGCCGGTTGCACCTGTGTCACCCTTGGCACCTTGCGGACCAGTGGGGCCGGCGGGGCCGGTTGGACCGACAACCGTTGCGCAAAGCCAACTGGAAGTGAAACTGTCGTACTGGAGGACTTGGCCATTTGTACATGACTGGTTCAGCTTATCGGCGCTCATGGCGCGGAAGACAGTCGGAACTGAGGTCAGCAACTGGCGAGGGGTCATCTCTGCATCACTGCCGATTTTGACACCCAGGTAATGAGGTGCTTCAAAAGTCAGGGTAGTCGGGATGGGAGCAACGCTACCCAACAGCACACTGTAGACGCCGCTGGCAACAGAGACAGTCTGCGTCTCTGTCCAGAGAGCAACCCCGCCGCTTGCGACATCATAGAGACTAAGCGTCATACTGACACTGCCGGTAACTGCTGCACCGCCACTAGTGGCCAGATAGCCCTGATAGGAGATGGTTGTCGGCAGTGCGGCAAAAGCCGGGAATACGCCGAGAAGAAGGGAGATACACAGTGCTGCAAGAGTTTGTCTCATGGTACGCCTCCGTTATGTATGTAGCTGCAAATATTGATGCATAATTTGAGTGGTTCAGAATTGCGGGTTCCGGCTGTCCGGGTTGGGGTGAAAAAACGAGAGATTCCATAACTAAAAACATTTTGTTACTTCTACCATACTCTGTTCAAATATCAAGTAAACTTTTTTTACGCATTGGCAACCTTGTCATGGTATATCGTCCAAGTATGAGGTATTTAAGCGATAAAAAATACCTGCTAAATATTCTGGAAATGTTTGAGAAGATATGAAACCATCGCATAAATACTGGATATTTATTCTGGCTATTGTCTGTGCCGTCTTCGGAGTTATCGGTGCTAGCGTAGTCGGTTCCTGGCTCAATCTAACGACAGATGAACAGACTTTTGTCATCGGACTTGCGGATAAGATTTTACCATTTCCGCTGATCGGAGCCTTCGTTCTGGTGGCGGTCATCGGCGGCCTGGTGAGGCTTTTGTTTCGCTACTACATTATCCCCATTCTACAGTTGGCTGAATCAACACAACTTATCTCCCTTTCCAACCCTGATCACCGGATTCATTCCGGAGGTGCCAGGGAGGTCGTTCGCCTTGCCGAGGTTATTAACTCTTCAGCCGATGCTTTTCAAAAATTGCAGAGCGATGTCGATACCGCTATTCGCTCAGCCCAGGCCGACCTGAAAGAGGAACGTAACCGCCTGGCTGCATTGATGTCCGAGCTTCCGGCCGGAGTTTTAGTCTGTAACCGTGACGGTCAGATCCTGCTATACAATCAGCAGGCACAGTCGTTGTTGAACCGGAGCGAAAATGGTGATATCGGGCGATTCTGGCAGGGTGGTTTAATTGGTCTTGGGAGGTCTGTTTTCGGTATACTGCAACGGGAAGATGTTATAAATGGAATGAAACAGCTTCAACAGGCGGTAACCGATGGAGAAACGACCCCGACCACCAGGTTTATACACTCTCTCGCTTCCGGTCGCTCCCTGCGGGTCACTATGGCTCCGGTTTTCAGTTTCCGTTGCGAAGAGCATAAGGAGTGCCTGCAGTGTGAACGTCGTAAGATGACCGGAATGGTTCTCACCTTTGATGACGAGCGTGTTGACATCACTGGTGAGCAACCGCCGACATCGCTTGTTAAAACAAACCTGGCCGCCACACAAGGTTCCAGACCGGTCTATTATGAGTTTGACCTCTTCAATCAGCGAAGTTCGGAGGAGATTGGAAAACAGCCGCTGCGCAAGCTGACTTACGTGGTATTTGATACCGAAACTACAGGACTTGAACCGGCTAAAGGTGATGAAATTATCCAGATTGGGGCTGTGCGCATCGTGAACGGACGTATCATGCAGGATGAGGTTATCGATCAGTTGATAGATCCACAACGCTCGATTCCGGAAGTATCGGTGGCAATTCACGGCATAACCCCGGAGATGGTGGCGGGGCAGCCGACCGTCAAGCAGGTACTCCCCTATTTCAAACGCTTTACGGAGGGTGCCGTTCTCGTCGCGCATAACGCCGCTTTTGACATGCGTTGCCTGCAGCTCAAAGCGGCTAAAACCGGCATACATTTTGACGGACCGGTACTCGATACACTCCTTCTCTCCTCAATTGTCCATCCTCACCAGGAAACACACGGCATAGAGGGGCTCGCCAGGCGTCTCAACCTCACGATTACCGGACGTCATACCGCTCTTGGTGATGCCATCGTTACCGCTGAAGTTTTTCTCAAACTGATCCCGTTGCTGGAGTCATGCGGGATACTAACCCTTGACGATGCCATGCAGGCGTCAAAAAACTCACCATTTGCCAAAATCAGCTATTGAGTTCCCCTTTACAGCTCAGGCAAGAAATGATAATAATCCACGCGCATTCAATTCATATCCAATCTTCGTTTTCTACGGGGGCATCAAAACTTTGTACGATGGGCGTCCTACCTTTGCCGAAATCGATCTTGCGGCACTTAAACACAACTTCAAATTAATCCGCTCCTCTACTCCAAAAAGAGTAGAAATCCTGGCGGTTGTAAAAGCTGACGCCTACGGCCACGGATTCATGGATATCAGCCGTGAACTGGACAGCTTCGGCGTCAACGCCTTTGGAGTAGCGTTCCTGGCTGAGGGGATCCAACTGAGGAAAAGCGGCATCGACAAGCCGATCCTTCTTCTGGGGGGGGTATACCCGGGGCAGGAGCGAAAGTGTATCGGCTATAACCTCTCCACCACTATTTTTACTCTGGAGCAGGCACAATCTCTGAACTACGCCGCATCCGCCGGCAAACTCTTCCGCAAGGCGCAGATACACCTAAAGATCGACACCGGTATGGGG
>Ga0194060_10001542_pt1 | contig 16429 bp, 18 predicted proteins | sample SepL225m_MetaG_FD_163427 | JGI IMG/M metagenome (GOLD analysis project Ga0194060, IMG submission 163427) | Anoxic zone freshwater microbial communities from boreal shield lake in IISD Experimental Lakes Area, Ontario, Canada - Sep2016-L222-5m | ecosystem: Environmental > Aquatic > Freshwater >...
GCTCATCAAGGGCCAAGGAAACTTCGGCTCGCTCGACGGCGACCGCGCGGCTGCCTACCGCTACACGGAGGCAAAGCTCGCGAGCATCTCGGAGGAGCTGCTTTTGGACATTGAGAAGGAAACGGTCGACTTCATCCCCAACTTCGACGGCACGCACAAGGAACCAAAGGTGCTCCCGGCCAAGCTCCCGAACCTGCTCATCAACGGCACGGTCGGCATCGCGGTCGGAATGGCCTCCAACATCCCTCCGCACAACCTCGGAGAGGTGTGCGACGCGGCCCTGCACCTGATTGAGAACCCGGATGCGACGTCCGACGATCTCACGACGTTCGTGAAGGGGCCGGACTTTCCGACCGGCGCCATCGTGTACGGCGCGAAGGATTTGAAGCAGGCGTACGCCACGGGGAAGGGGGGCATCGTCGTGCGCGCGAAGACAGAGATCGTCGAGGACAAGAAGGGCGCGTTCTTCATCCTGGTCCACGAGATCCCGTACCAGGTGAACAAGTCCACGCTTCTCGAGCGCATCGCCGACAACGTCCGCGAAAAGAAGATCGAGGGAATCCGCGACCTGCGCGACGAGTCCAACAAGGACGGCGTGCGCATCGTCATCGAGCTCAAGAAGGACGCGTACCCGAAGAAGGTCCTGAACCGCCTGTACCAGACCACCCAGCTCCAGGAGAGCTTCCACTACAACATGCTCGCGCTCGTGGACGGCATCCAGCCGCGCGTGCTTTCGCTCAAGATGATGCTCGAGGAGTATCTCAAGCACCGCCGCGAGGTGGTGAAGCGCCGCACGCAGTACGAGCTCACGAAGGCGCTCGACCGCGCGCATATCCTCGAGGGATTGCGCATCGCGCTCGAGAGCATCGACAAGATTATTGCCACGATCAAGAAGTCGGCGGACAAGGACGAGGCCAAGGTGAACCTGATGAAGCAGTTCCGGCTGTCCGACCTCCAGGCGACCGCGATCCTCGAGATGCGCCTGCAGCAGCTGGCGAACCTCGAGCGTATCAAGATCGAGCAGGAATACGACGAGAAGATGAAGCTCATCAAGGAACTCGAGGCGATCTTGAAGTCGGAAAAGAAAATGCTGTCCGTCATCGCCGTCGAGATCAAGGAGCTGCGCGAGAAGTACGCCACGCCGCGCCGCACGCAGATCATCTCGGGCGGGGTGAAGGAGTTTTCGATGGAGGACGTCATCCCGGACGTTGCCACGATGCTCATGATCACGCGCGACGGGTACATCAAGCGCATCCCGCCGGACACGTTCAAGACGCAGATTCGCGGCGGCAAGGGCGTCGCCGGAATTACCACCAAGGATGAGGATGTCATCGACCAGGTGTTCACCACCACGACGCACAAGGATTTGCTATTCTTCAGCAGCCGCGGACGCGTGTTCCAGATGAAGGCGTACGACGTGCCGGAGGCGGCGAGCCGCACGGCCAAGGGCCAGGCGCTCGTGAACTTCCTGTCGCTCGCGCCGGGCGAGAACGTGACGGCGACCTTGTCGATGGACGACATGGAATCGTTCAAGCACTTGCTCATGGTCACGACGAAGGGAACGATCAAGAAAACCGACCTGTCGGAATTCGAGAACGTCCGATCGAACGGCCTTATCGCCATCAAGCTGAAGGACAACGACAACCTGCAGTGGGTCCGCCCGACAACCGGGAAGGACGAGATCGTGCTCGTGTCCGAGGCCGGGCAGGCGATTCGGTTCAGCGAGAAGTCCGTCCGTTCGATGGGCCGCGTGGCTGCCGGCGTGCGCGGGATGAAGCTGAAGGGATCGGATACCATCGTCGGGATGGACATCATCGAGGAGGGGAGCGCCAAGAAGGCCGGACTGCTCCACCTGCTCATCGTCATGATGAACGGCTACGGCAAGCGCTCGGACGTGACCGAGTTCAAGCTCCAGGGCCGTGGAGGATCCGGCATCAAGGCCGCCGCCGTCACGAAGAAGACGGGACAGATCGTGGCCGGATTCATCACCAACGCCAAGGACGACCGAGACCTGCTCGTGGTCTCCGGCGCCGGACAGGTGGTCCGATCGTCGCTTTCGTCCATCTCCGTGCTCGGACGTGCCACGCAGGGCGTGCGCATCATGCGGTTCAAGAAGGAAAACGACACGGTGGCCACGTCGGTGATTGTGTAGTATAAACGGCCCGACGTTACGTCGGGCCGTTCTGATATGACCCAGATCGAACTCCATCAGTCCATCGATTGGCCGCGCCTGCACGAAAAGCTAGGCAGTTTTTTCCATCTGGGAGCCATCGGGGACGTTTCGCTCGTGCATGGGGGGTACATGAGCCAGAATTTTCGCGTGGAGACGGAGACGGGGATCTTCTTTCTGAAGCAGTACCGCAATCGGATGAGCGCGGGCGTTTACGAGGTGAAGGACGCGGAGGAATTCTTTGCCCTCAAGGGATTGCCCGTCATTCTTCCCGTGCGCGACATCTATGGTCGCGGCGCATTCTGGATTGACGGCAACTGGTACAGCCTGTTTCCGTTCGTCGATGGAAATCTCCCGTCGCTCGGCGCGTTTCATCCGAGACTGTTCTCGTCGCTCGGCACGATGCTTGCCAGGCTTCACGCGGCTGGAAGCGAATTGCCCGCGTCATCTCACCATCCTCTTTCCGCCTGGGATCGACAGGGCTTCGTCATGGAATTCGTGGAGCTGGAGAAGGAGCTGCTTTCGAAAGCCGGTCTGACGGGCGCCGAAATCCGGATGCTCGACGTGCTTCGGCTGAAGCTCCGCCTGGTGGAAGAAAACGATCTGTCCATCGGGGATTTTAACCTTCCGTTCGACTGCCTGCTGCACGGAGACTTCATTTATCAGAACGTATTCGTCGATGCGCACGGCCAAGTCACGCATCTCTTCGACTTTGAAAAGACATGCGTCGGCCCCGCTCCCTACGAGCTTGCTCGCAGCCTTTTTCTGAACTGCTTCGATGACGGATGGGATGAGCAAAACGTCGAGCACGGGCGCGAGCTGCTCCGAGCCTATCGCGCGGAGCGGCCGGTGACATTCGATGAGTTTTATGCCGGCGTGCGCATGTATGCCGTCAGTCTTTTCCATATGACATGGATCGAGGCGCGTTCGATCTTGTATCGAAATGGCGCCAGCATGCCGATCTACGAGCGTCACGCAAAGCGCGTCGAGATGCTGAGCGGCGACGTGCGTCCGTTGTGCGAACGGCTGTTTTCTTGACGAAGGGTTTGGATCCCGGTACGGTTATGGGACCTCACCGTTCTTTCCGTTGGTTTCAACCCGTTGCCGTGAGGAGGTGTCCAAACAGCCTAGGAGGCGATCATGGGATTTCTATTCTCCCTGGAGCGCGTCCGCAACGACGCGATCCCCACCCTGTCCGCGTTCCCGATTCTGCGGGATGAGATCATGCGTGAACTTCGTGCCTTCCCGGCGATCGTCGCCGGATCGGTCTACGGGTCCTCGATGCGCGGCGACGTGAGCGTGCGAAGCGACATGGACATGTTCCTGGTCTACGAGACCGCCGAGCGCAATCGAGTGAGCCACATGCTCCGCCGCCTGGGCGATCGGGCACGGTCCGTGCACATCTCGTTGCACGCGAGCGTCCACTCGGTGGACGCGGCCGCGCGGACCGACCGCTACGGCCCGTCGTTTCGAGAGACCTGGAATCGGATGCGTACCGCGGGCCTGCTCATCGGTGAGCCGGAGTGCTACTATCGCGCGCTGTTTCCGTACGACGTCCAGACGGAGATGCGTAACAAGATTCACCGATACGTGGGGAAGGTTCGGCGCCAGCAGCATCAGTTTGCCGGGCTGCCGCGCTCCCGCGGGTGGCTCGATCGCCAGCTTGAGCGCTGGTATGCCGACTCCGTTCGTCCCGCGCACGTGCACATCAACGTCGCCAGGTGGCTGCTGCTCTGGCGTGACGGCACGCTTGGAGACGATGGCAAGCACTCCGTGACCCGTCGCCTGCTCGCATCCAGCGAGTTCGCGTCCATTCACGAGACGTTCGAAAGCGTCCGACACCTGGATGCCGGATACAATCGCCTGCTTCGAAAGATGCGTCGCGGCGAAATCTCCGGCGCGGAGTACGCCCACGGCGTACGAGCCATCCTCAATGCGCTGCTCCCCGCGAACGTCTTCCTGCTTTCGGAGGCTCATCGCATCACGACCGGGAATCTCCGTCCGATCCACGTCGCCGCCTAGCCCCGCCACTCGCATGAGGCGGGGCATTTTCTTTCTCCTTGACCGTTTTCTTGGCGTTTGCTATAGTCCGGCTGTTATTTATTCGCACGAGCCTTCGTAATTCGGAATCGAATTTCGAGCTTTTCCTACCAATATGGGTCTTCCTGGACATCGCCGTACATCCTCCCACAAGCGCCGACGCGCCTCCCACTTTGCGCTCGACAAGTCCGTTCCGGGCGTTTGCGACAAGTGCAAGCAGCCGGTTCAGCAGCATCACGCTTGCAAGAACTGCGGTTTTTACCGCGGTCGCGCCGTGGTCGACAAGACCCGCGACACCGTCCGCCTTGCCAAGCGCATCGCTTCCAAGCGCCCGGTTGCCGCCAAGGCCGCCCCGAAGGCTGAGAAGGCCGAGAAGGCAGCCAAGCCAGCGAAGGCGTCCAAGGTTGCAAAGGCCGATGACCATGAGGACCACACGGGCCACGACCACGCATAATGATTCCAAAGGCATGGCGAAAGCTGTGCCTTTTGAGGTATACTATCCTTAACCTTCGTTCCTTACGCCCTTTCGATATGTCCAACCGCCACCTGGCCCGAACCATCGCCATGCAGTCGCTGTACCAGTGGGATTTCCTTGGACAGGACGACGCGCGCCTCCCGGAAGTGATTGCCTTCAATCGCTCGGAGTTTGCGCCCGACTTTGACGATGGCGGGTTCGTGGAGAGCCTGGTGGAGGAAACCCTGAAGAACCGACCGGCCATCGACGGCATCATCACGCAGTTCGCGCCGGACTGGCCGCTCGACTCGATCACCATCATCGACCGCAACATTCTGCGCCTCGGCTGCTATGAGCTGAAGTTTTCGGAAACCGTCCCGAGCAAGGTGGCCATCAACGAGGCGATCGAGCTTGCGAAGAGCTTCGGCGGGGAAGCCAGCGGCCGTTTTGTGAACGGCGTCCTTGGCGCCATCTACAAGGACATGATCGCAAAGAACGAGCTGAAGGAGGCGGATAAAGTTGTTAAAGAAAAGAAACAAGATTCAAGAATTCAAGAAACAGGGAAGTCTCAAGAGTAAAGGCACAGTAAAATTTAATTGTTAACCTGAAATTTTCCTGCCTCTTGATTCTTGCCTCTTTCCATCCCTCTATGCCCCCAATCGAGAAACTCGAACAAACGCTCGGCGTGTCGTTTCTGAACAAGGACACGCTGCGCCAGGCGCTTGTTCACCGGTCGTATCTGAACGAACATCCCGACTTCGCGCTCGGTCACAACGAGCGCCTCGAGTTTTTGGGCGACGCGGTCGTCGAGCTCGTGGTCACCGAACACCTCTATCACAACTACGAGAACCCGGAGGGTGACCTCACCAACTGGCGCGCCAGCCTCGTGAACGCCGACATGATGGCCGGCATCTGCGAGTCGCTCGGGGTCGACGACTACCTGTACCTGTCGCGCGGAGAATCCAAAGACGCCAAGTCCAAGGCCCGCCGCTACATCCTCGCCAACGCCTTCGAGGCGATCATCGGCGCGATCTATCTCGACAGAGGTTGGGAGGAGGCCAAGCAGTTCATCCTCCGCACGGTTGTCTCCAAGCTGCCGTCGATCCTCGAGGACCGCTCGTACGTCGATCCGAAGAGCCGCTTCCAGGAAGCCGCGCAGGAAAAGACGGGCATCACGCCAAGCTATCGCGTGCTCTCGGAAGAAGGTCCGGACCATGCCAAGATCTTCCAGGTTGGAATCTATCTCGACAAGGAGCAGGTGGCGGTAGGGACGGGAACGAGCAAGCAGGAAGCTCAGGTCGCGGCAGCCGCGGCAGGGGTGAAGGTGAAGGGATGGTAAATTGATGGACAAAAAATCACCCAGGAAATCCTGGGTGATTTTTGGTGCGGACGGAGGGACTTGAACCCCCGACATCCTGGTTCGAAGCCAGGCACTCTATCCAGCTGAGCTACGTCCGCGCAAGCTACGGCCTCAGAAAATATGAAATCTGCCGTTTCACGACTCCGGTCCTCGTCGTTCAACGACATCTTACACATTTTCTGAGGCCTCGCGACGCGATCATACCCGTTTTCTTGACAGGGGTCAACTGTCCTGGCATACTTCTGGCACATTTATCCCGGACGAAATACGCCTATGCGCGCGTAGCTCAGGGGTAGAGCAGGTGGCTCTTAACCACTTGGTCGGGGGTTCAAATCCCTCCGCGCGCACCAAAACGACCTCTCGTTGAGAGGTCGTTTTGTTTGCGTCGAGGATTGACGGATCGCTCGAAACCCGGTATAGTCCGCGTTCATCGGAGTTCATTTGAGTCACTTCGTCTTTCTCCTCCTCGCCTGCCTCATTGCCGCCGGCTCGTCCCTCTACTACCTGCGGACGATCCGCGCGGGGCTGACGAAGCCGTCGCGGTCGAGCTACTGGATCTGGTTCGGCCTCGGCGTTCTGATCTTTCCGTCGTACGTGCTGTCGGGCGGGGAGAACTGGCCGCTCAACGCGGTCAACACGGTCTTCTGCGGAGCGATCGCGTACCACTCGATTCGATACGGCGAGGGAGGATCGCTGTCGAAGTGGGACTGGCTGGCCGTCGTCATCGCGCTGCTGACCATTCCCGCCTGGATCGCGCTTGCCGTTACGCTGCCTACCAAGGAGGAGGCGTCCCTCCCCGTGTTCGTGGTCCAGATGATCGCCGACGTGTTCGCCTCGTTCGTCATCTACGAGAAGGCGTGGAACCGTCCGGAAAACGAGGACAAGACCGCGTGGTTCCTCTCCGTCGTCGCGTTCATGTTCAACTCGCTCGCCGTCACGGACTGGAACGTCCAGAACCTGTTCATCAACGGCTGGATGGGCGGAACCGCGGTTGCGATCACGGTCATCCTCTATGTCCGCCCGCATTCGACCCCGGTGCCCGACGAAACCCCGATCGCCGCTCTCGAGACCTAGCCGGTCTCTTTTTCTTTTACCCGCCTCTTGACACAATGTATAACTTATTTTACATTATGAATGTAAGATATCTTTTACACCCCGCATGTCCGAAATCCAATCAAAATTGAAAGACTTTCGCGCCAAGCTCGACCTCACCCAGGAGGAGCTGGCCCAGAAGCTTGGCGTCACCCGCCAGACGATCATTGCGCTCGAGCAGGCGAAGTACCAGCCGTCGCTGGAGCTGGCGTGGCGGTGCTCGAGGCTGTTCAGGGTGCCGATCGAGGACGTGTTCTCATTCATCAACTAACGTTATGCTCAAGAAATTCCTCTGGTTTTCCCGCCATCCCGCCGACGAGCGGGAAGCCGTCATTCTGTCTGCCGCCTATCAACGCGCCCTTACGGCCACCTGGGCCGGGCTCGGGTTGTTCCTGTTTTTCGTCTCGCCCCTGAGCGGGGTGATGCGTTCCGTTGGTCTCGACCATGCCGTCGTGCTTCTCGAAGCCGTGCTGTTTGCCAGCATGTTTGCGGGATGGACCGCGGTGCGCCGCGAGCACCTGGAGTTCGTGCCCGTTTCGCATAAAGGACGCCTTGCCTTTTGGAACCTGGCCCTTATCTGGCTCGCCGCGACGTTCGCGGGAATGCTGCCGATTTTTGTCGCTCCGCGATTGTTCTATGTTTCCATCTTTGGCGTGTTCGTCGTTTACGTGTTGAGCGCCATGGTTTGGGCTGCTAACTGGACGAAGTCATACACGCTTCACAGTCGGATCCTCGCGACGTTCCTGCTCCCGTTCCAGACGGTCGGCTTCCTGCTCGAACCGAAGGCCGGTCTTGCGCGGCGAATGCTGCTCACGTTGGTCTTGACGGTCGGCGTCATCGGCGTTCCGCTGGCAATCTGGGTTCCATTCATGAACAACGTCGCCTCGGCCAGTGGATTTTCCGGGCCGATCGTTCCTGGCATCGGGGACGGCCTCGGGTTTCATCCGATCATCGCGGATTATCGCCTGGTCGGCGGGTTGCAGGAGGGGGATATCGTCGAGTTCGGGAGCTATTATCCGGAGTCGAACGTCAAAATGCAGATGCATGATAACTTCCTCTATGGCCGCGTGAACTCGATTACCGGAGATTCCGTTTCGGTGGAAGTCGAGGACGCGCACGGCACGTCGAGCGACGGGCGCGAACCGGATATCATTCGGATTATCGACGATCATCACACGCAAGAGGTTTCTCGCGGGGATATCTTTGCCAAGGTGATCCTCGATGCGCCGCTGTCACACTGGCTGTATCGGTAATAAAAAATCGACCCTGAGCAGGGTCGAAGGGTCGATGAGACTCAGTTCCGCGGATCGATGACGATCGGGAGCGGGGCTGGCGGGCCGCGGTCGTAGACGGTTCGGGGCGGCGGTGCTGGCGGGTCCGTCGAGACCGGCCCGAGCGAGAAGCCCGACGTGGCGAACATCGTGGCGACGAGGTCGTCGCGCGGATGGTCCCACGGGCGGGTGAGCTGGAGGGAGAGGAGGAACGGGATGGCGATCATGGGGTGCCTACGTAGAGGGTGGAAGGGTCGCTCGGAAGCGGCGCGAGCGTGTTCGCGTGGAACACATAGTCGCTGAACGACTGCGTGGACGGCGCGGCGACTGCATACGGGCCCTGCTCGTTCCATGGCTCGCCGGACCGGTACAGGCGCAGCTCCGAGATGGTCGCCGACCGGATTCCCGGCATGTAGTCGAAGTAAACGGGCGTCCCGTCGCTGCCGGGAACGAGTCCGAGGCGCGCGTCCCCGCATCGGAACGGCGTGGCGTCGAAGGCCGTCAGCTCGGCCTGCGCGTCCACGCCGTTGCGGTCGGTCTTGTAGAGAAAGACCAGCCGGTTCGGCGAGGCGGGAGAGTCCGCGGCAATGACGGCGCAGACCCGGACGGTCACGAGCTCGAGGCGGGTCGGAACGGCGTCGGCCGGTCCGACCTCGATATCTGGGTTTTCCACGGCGCTTGCCGTGCACGAAAGAAGGGAAAGAAAGAGCATGGAGGCCTCCGTCGGACGACTTTACCGACTGTTTCAGGGGTTGGCAAGAACCCGCGCATTTGCTACGATCTGCCCATTATGGCTGACAAAAAAATCACGACGCGGCAGGAGGATTATAACCAGTGGTATCTCGATATTATCGAGGCTGCCGACCTTGCCGAGCATTCGCCCGTCAAAGGCTGCATGGTCATCAAGCCGTACGGCTACGCCATCTGGGAGATGATGCAGAAGGTGCTCGACGCCAAGTTCAAGGCGCGCGACGTGGAGAACGCGTACTTCCCGCTGTTCGTTCCGAAGTCGTTTTTGGAAAAGGAGGAAGGCCACGCCGAGGGGTTCGCGAAGGAGTGCGCGATCGTGACGCACCACCGGCTCAAGGCCGACCCGAAGAATCCGGGCAAGCTGATTGCCGATCCGGAGGCGAAGCTCGACGAGGAACTTGTGGTCCGTCCGACGTCCGAGACGATCATGTACGCGACGTTCAAGAACTGGATCCACTCGTACCGCGACCTGCCGCTTCTCATCAACCAGTGGGCCAACGTCGTCCGCTGGGAAATGCGCACGCGATTGTTTTTGCGGACGACCGAGTTTTTGTGGCAGGAAGGACACACGGTCCATTCGACGGGCGAGGAGGCCGACGCGTTCGCGAGGACGATGCTGGACGAGTACGTCTCGTTCGCGCAGGACTGGCTTGCCGTTCCGGTCGTGCCGGGACAGAAGACCGAGAGCGAGAAGTTCGCCGGCGCACACACGACGTACTGCGTCGAGGCGATGATGCAGGACGGGAAGGCGCTGCAGTTCGGGACGTCGCACTTCCTCGGGCAGAACTTCGCGAAGGCGTTCGACGTAAAGTTTACCGACGACAAGAACGAGATGCAGTTCGGCTGGCAGACCAGCTGGGGCGTGTCCACGCGCATGATCGGCGGGCTCATCATGACGCACTCCGACGACAAGGGGATGGTCGTTCCGCCAATGATCGCGCCGATCCAGGTCGTCGTCATCCCGCTCTGGTTCAAGCCGGAGCAGAAGGACGAGGTGCTTGGCGCGGCCGAGGAGCTGGCGGAGAAGCTGTTGGCCGTCGGGATCCGCGTGAAGACGGACAAGCGCGAGCTGCGTCCGGGAGAGAAGATTTTCTCCTGGGAGAAGAAGGGCGTGCCGGTGCGCATCGAGCTCGGGCCGAAGGACCTTGCGGCCGGGACGGGCGTCGTCGCGCGCCGCGACGGGGGAGAGAAGGTCTCCGTCGCGCTCGGCGACATGGAGGCGCAGATTCCGGAGCTGCTCGTCGAGATTCAAAAAGCGCTGTTCGACAAGGCGAACGCGATGCGCGAGACGCGGACGGTTTCCGCGAACACGTGGGCCGAGTTCACGGGGGCCATCGAGGCCGGCAACTTTGTCCTCGCGCACTGGGACGGCGACGCGGAGACGGAGAAGCAGATCAAGACGGAGTCGGGCGCCACGATCCGCTGCCTCCCGTTCAACCAGCCGAACGAGGAAGGGACGTGCGTCAAATCGGGCAAGCCGTCGTCGCGCCGCGTACTCTTTGCGGCCTCCTATTAATTTCAACCCTATGAAAAAACTCCTCATCGCCGCCACGCTCCTGGCCCTTCTGGGCTTTGGGTGCGCGAAGGCTCCGGCCGCGACGAACGTCGCGATTCCCGAGGGCGGGAAGGCATATGACAACGCGCAGTATGGCATCTCGCTCGCGCTTCCGAAGGACGTGGAGATGCACAGTCGCGAGGACGCGGTTCGCAAGACGAAGTATCTCGGGCTCGACGTCGATTTCTTCGCCTCGCTCCGCGACCTTGTGCGCGACGTCAAGCCGACGAACCTCGCGTTCCTCTATGCCGTTCCAAAGCTGTCCACGGACGACTTCGCGAAGGCGCTCGAGGCGAGCAACGCGGACGGGGCAGTGAAGGTGAAGGCGACCGAGGACCTGACGATCAACGGGGTCGCCATGAAGAGGATTACGAGCACGACCGAGATGGGCGAGGACAAGGTCCATTATCTCTTCGACGCGAAGGACTGGACGATCATCGTCTCGGAGTTCATCGGCGAGAACGAGGAGTTCGAACCGATCCTCGGGACGATATCGGTGAAGTAATAAAAAGACCCCGCCGAGAGATTGGCGGGGTTTACGTTTGCCGAGGCTTGCCGCAGGTGCCGCAGAACTTGTGCCCGCGGTCGAGGCCGGTGCCGCAGTGGCAGAGGATCGCTGGTTCTGGTCTGCCGGAGATGGGGAGGCGGCAGTAGGGGCAGACTTTGAACGTTGGGTCGAGCTGCTTGTGGCAGCCGGAGCAGCGGTGGGTCGGCTGGGACTCGTTGGCGACCGTCGCGACCTCGGTGGCACACTGGGGGCAGCAGCCGTAGTCGGGCTTGAGCGGCGCGGCGCACTGGACGCAGAACGCGGCTCGCTTGGCGGACGACGGGCGGTCGCGGACGAGTTGGACTTCCGTCGGGCGGACGTACGGGGCGGTGGACGATGAGTAGCCGCCGCTAAAGCGCTTCCAAGCCATGGTGCCTCCAAACGTGGTGGGGATCGGCTCCGCACTGGTGGCAGAACCGGTAGGTGGGATCCGAGAACGTTCGCTGTCCGCATGCCGGACAGAAGTCCGTTCCCGGGGAGAACCGGCCGACTGCGTCGGACCAGTGTTGGACGGTGACGAGTCCTTCGTCCTCTCGCCACGCGCGCATGATTTCCTCCTCGGTCATGCGCGGCGTCAGCAGCGCGAGCTCGTCGTCTCCGTCGACGATCGAGCGGTCGATCGCCTTCGCGACGAGCGCGACCTCGAGGGCCGAGGTTCCGACGCCGATGGTCGGCAGGTCGCCGGGTGACCAGTCGATGCCGAGGATCGCGCGACGACGGCCGTCGAGCGGGACTAAAGTCCCTGTGAAGAGCACCCACCGGACGAACCCGCCGAAGCCGACGGGGGCGTCGCGGTCGTAGCAGCGGGGCGTCGGGTCGACGTTGCCGAACGGCTGGATGAGCGTGCCGTGCAGTCCCGAGAGGGAATCGTCGCCCTTCGCGATCGCGGTGATGCCGCGGCACGGATGCGTGACGCCCTTGCGGAATTCGCATCTGACCCAGCGGCACGTCGCGGCCTCGTCTGGGCGCATCAGCGACGCGTCCATTACAGCCATCCGATCCTCCACAGGATCACGCGCACCGTGAGGTGGCACATCTGGTCGAGCCAGACGGACGGGATGACGCGGACGCCGAGGAAGTCGCGGCCCTTCAGCCGGTCGATGACGAAGTGTGTGGTCGCGTCCGCCACGATTCCCTGGGGTGTCGGGTGGTAGCCGAGCAGCCGCATGAACAGGAGCATCGTGGAGACGTACACGAACACGTGGTAGCTGAGCACCTCGTACCATCGGGTGACGATGGCGGCCGTGCCGTCCGCGCGCGCGACGATCATGTCCTTGGCCTTGAACTCGGCCATCCAGGCGCTCTGAAAGCCGAAGTCACCGACGAAGTGGGAGGCGAGGAGGACGAAGAGACGATCCATGGGAAACCTCGGGTATGGGTTGTGAATTGTCGAAAGATCTATGCTCACCATACGCCGTCCAGAAAATGCTCCCAGAGCGAGTGTCTAGATTTTCGACGACACATTGCCATTTCCTATCTTCGTGATAGCCTGATACTCATATGCGTATGGATTACCCCAAACATGTTCGCGACGCGCTCGTGGCCTACGGCTTCGACGAGAAGGAGTCGCAGACATATCTCGCCGGCCTGGAGATCGGTTCCGCGTCGGTGCTCGAACTCTCGCGCAAGTCTGGCCTTCCGCGTACGACGCTGTATCCGATCCTCGAGCAGTTCTGCCGTCGCGGATTTTTCAGCGTTCGCATGGTAAAGGGAAAGACCCAGTACGTGGCCGAGCCGCCGGCGACGTTTCTCAAGAAGCTCGAGGACCGCGAGAAGACCTTCCGCGACATCCTGCCCGACCTCGAGTCGCTGCGGTCGACGGAAGGGGAGGCGGTGGGCGTCACCATGTTCGAGGGGTCCGACGGGTTCCGCCAGTTCTGGCAGAAGCTGTTCCGCTCGGGAGTGAAGGACTACTGTCTCCTGACGAGCGCCTCGGGGCTCCGTGAATACGTCCATGAGGAATACCTCATCAAGCACGTCATCGCGACGCGGCTCAAGCTCGGCATCAAGAGCCGCCAGTTGCTCCCCGAGAATTCCGCGACCAAGAAGGTCGTCGCGACGGACCCGCAGCAGCTCCGCGAGTCGCGTTACCTGCCAGCCGACGCGAAGCTCCCTGCGACGGTCCTGATCTTCGGCAGCGAGGTCGCGTTCATCACGACGCGCAAGGAGAACTCGGTCATCCTCGTCGCGAGCGGCGACATCGCGGTGACGTTGAGAACGGCGTTTGAGATGATGTGGATGGGGGCGAAGAAGGCTGCATGAAAAAAAAGACACGACTCGCTCGAGCCGTGCCTTTTTGATTTATGCGACGACCGCCTTCTTCTTGAGCGCGTCCTTCAATGCCTTTCCCGCCTTGAACTTCGGAACCGTGACCGATGGAATCTGAATCTTCTCCGTCGGCCTCTGCGGGTTCACGCCCATGCGGCCCTGGCGGACGCGGGCGGAGAAGGTGCCGAAGCCCGCGATGGTAACTTCTTGGGCGTTGACGAGCGCGGCGGTGACGATGTCCTCAAACGCCTCGATGACGTCCTCGCCGATTTTCTTCGAGAGACCCAGGCGTTCGGCAATGCGGGATGAGAGCTCAGCTTTGTTCATATGAGAAAGGGTTACGAACCTACGAACTGGCTACGAACCTACCAAAAACAAATTAACACATTAATTATAGCAACTCTAGCCAAAAACAACAGGCGGGGTCAATCGACTCCGCCCGTTTTGTAGCCATTTCGTAGATTCGTATCCACTTTCTCTACCTCGCGTACTCGACCACCCGCGTCTGCCGAATCACCGTCACCCGAACCTCTCCCGGATAGTTCAATTCCGCCTCGATCTTGTTGGCGATGTCGCGGGCGAGCTTGTAGGCGGTGAGGTCGTCGATCTTTTCCGGGGTGACGAACACGCGCACCTCGCGGCCGGCCTGGATGGCGTACACCTTTTCCACGCCGTCGAAGCTGCCGGCCGTGCGCTCGAGCTCCTCCATGCGCTGGACGAACTGCTCGTAGCTGGCCTTGCGCGCGCCCGGGCGGGACCCGGAAATCGCGTCCGCGGCCTTCACGATGGCGCCCTCGATGGTGCGCGGCTTGTCCTCGTGGTGGGCGACGCTCTGGTAGGCGATCTCCTCCGGGAAGCCGAACTTGCGCATGATGTTGTATCCGATCTCCGGGTGCGCGCCGGCCATGTCGTGGTCGACCGCCTTGCCGATGTCGTGGAACAGCCCGCCTTTCTTACAGATGAATACGTCGGCTCCGATCTCCTCGGCCATCATCATGGAGAGCTGGGCGACCTCGATAGAGTGCTGGAGCGCATTCTGGCCGTAGGACGTGCGGAACTTCATGCGGCCGAGGATGCTCACCAGCTTCGGGTCGATGGAACCGACCGGGAGCCCGACCGTCACGAGCGCTTCCTCTCCGGCCTTGCGGATCTCGGTGGCGAGCTCCTTCTTCGCCTCGGTCACGGCCTCCTCGATGCGGGCCGGGTGGATGCGGCCGTCCTTGATGAGCGCCTCGAGCGCGCGCTTGGCCACCTGGCGGCGGATGGGGGAGAACCCGCTGATCGTGATCGCGCCCGGTGTGTCGTCCACGATGATCTCCGTTCCGGTCTCCATCTCGATCGCCTTGATGTTGCGCCCTTCCTTGCCGATGATGCGGCCCTTCATGTCGTCGCTCGGGAGGATGACCGCGGTGGTTGTCGTCTCGACGCACTGGCTGGACGCGAAGCGGGTGATGGCGAGCGACAGCAGCTTGCGGCTCTGCTTCTCAATCTCCTCCTCCTCGACCTGCTCGCACTTGCGAAGCCGGGACATCAGCGCCTCGGACGAGGTCTTCTCGACCTCCGTGAGCAGACGCGTCTCGGCCTCTTCCGTCGAGAGCTTGGCAATCTCCTGCAGCTTTGCGCTCTGCTCCTCCTTGATCCCCTGGATCTGAACCTTCATGTCGTCCACCTGCTTCGTCTTTTCCTCCAGCTTGTTCTTTCTGTCCTCCACCTCCATCAGCTTGGTGTCGAACATCGTCTCGCGCTTCTCCAGGCGCTTCTGCATCTCCGACAGCTCCTGCCTCCGCGCCGATTCCTCACGCTTGGAGTCCTCGATCGTGCGCAGCGAGCGCTCCTTGGCCTCCATCACGATCTCCTGCTGCTTGGTCTTCGCCTCGTTCAGAACCTCCTGCGATTTCTCCTTCGCCTCGGCGAGGATCTTCTCGGCCCGACCTTCCGCGTCGCCAATCGACCGTGCCGCGACCTTCTTTCGGATCACGTACCCAGCCCCGCCGCCGAGCAGAAGGCTCACGACGAACGTCAGCAAATAATTCAACATAAAACTTCTCGAGATTACTCATCCCCAGAAGATACAGCCGCCAAATTCCGGTTACGTCAATGAGTGCCGTTTCAGTTGAAACGGAGAAATGACGAGAGAAATTGACGAAATCAAGCGAGAAATCATAGGGGAACGCCTGCAACTGTAGCTCTGAAGGGTTCGATTTACCCTTTGACTGTAGCAGATGCGCCAACCCTTGACAAGACACTTTCCACCGGAAGCAAGGCCGCCTCGACCGTCTCCGGCGTCAGCGTTTTCAGCGGGATCGCCTCCTCGATGCGGAACGGACCGACGGACGTCCGACGCAATTCCTGGACGTACCCGCCGACCCCAAGCTTCGCCCCGAGGTCGCGGGCGAGGGAACGGATATAGGTCCCGGTTGAGCAGGCGATGCGGACATGAAGACTCCCATCCCGCACAAGTTCCCCCTCCTCATAGGGAGGAGGGGACAGGGGTGGTCGTCGCGCCTCGTCGACGATCTCGAACTTATAAACCGTCACCTCCCGAGCCTTCGCCACCATCGGCTTGCCCTCCCGCGCCGCCTCGTACATCTTCTTTCCGCCGATCTTGATGGCAGAGTAGTTGGGTGGAATTTGGGAGATCGGTCCGGTAAGCTCGGCAATAGCCGAACGAATAGAATTCAGAGGGACTTTAGTCCCGTCCCCGTCGAGTAGAACGTGGCCGTCGCCACCAGTCGACGGAATTCCCGACGGCTCTCCTGCGGGAACGCCACTGAAGTGGCTCTGAATTCTTGGGGTGATCATCCCCGTACGGTCGTCCGTATCGCTCGTTGCCCCCAGCAAAAACTCCGCCTCGTACTCCTTCCCCAATCCCACCAGCTTCGGAAACTCCCGCGTCGCCACCCGCCCGACGCCGACGACTAA
>Ga0194060_10001543_pt1 | contig 16427 bp, 14 predicted proteins | sample SepL225m_MetaG_FD_163427 | JGI IMG/M metagenome (GOLD analysis project Ga0194060, IMG submission 163427) | Anoxic zone freshwater microbial communities from boreal shield lake in IISD Experimental Lakes Area, Ontario, Canada - Sep2016-L222-5m | ecosystem: Environmental > Aquatic > Freshwater >...
AAATTGAGATGGGAATCGCTCCAACAGCGCCACTGTCTGATCACTCAAATCCAAACGGAATTGCCCGTCATAGTGATGCACCGATGTGCATGATGTGTGGCGTACAGATGCAGCGCGCGGGTTCATGCCACGCGTGCCCATCTTGTGGTTCCACCAGCGGTTGTAGCTGATTTGGCGCGACGCATGCGTCGCTAGAACATTAAAAGGACCCCGGGCTTCTGCTCGGGGTCCTTTTGTATTCAGGTGTCAACAGCGGCTGGGGCGGTGGTCGGCTGGTTGCCTTACTATTGACTCACTATGACTCGCAGCTTTGACACATCAGACACAAACGTCGTTACCACCTCAGGTGGCCAACGAGTCCATAAGTGGCATGCAGCCCAAAGCGAAGTGGTGCGAGCAGATTTCTATGAAGTTAGATCTGGTGTGTGGTGTCTGGTGGGCAACGGTTTGTCGAACCAAACATTCATCGAAGCACCAGAGGGAATCATTGCTGTTGATACCGGTGAGTCGATTGAGGAGATGCGTGAAGCATTGCGCAGACTCCGTGAATTCACGTCAGCACCAATTGCAGCAGTCATCTACACGCACTTCCATTACGTAGAAGGCACCAAGGCAATTCTTGACGAAGGAAATCACGCGATGCCTTTGCCAATTTATGGGCACGAGAAACTTGCGTTCAATAAGGAACGCACGCTGGGCGAGATCTCACCTGCGTATGCGCGCGGCATTGTTGAACAGTTCGCAGTAGTGATGCCAACGGAAGGTCCTGATGCAACAGTGAATGTTGGACTTGGTTTTTTCTATAAGAACCCCGTCCATGCTCCATTTACGCCAGGGCATATTCCTGTTACTGAAGCATTGGGGGACAAGGGATCAATCACTGTTGCAGGTATGCCGGTGCAGTATTTACATTCGCCGAGCGATTCAGATGACTCAATCAACTTCTATTTTCCAACTATTGGCACCTGTGTTCATAACTCTGTATGGCCAGTGCTGTTCAATGTGTTCGCTATTCGTGGCGAGGAATACCGTGACCCTCGCGTTCTGATTCCAGGAATCGACAACATCATTAAATGGGCGCCTGAATATTTGGTTGCTACTCATGGGCCAGCGCTTACGGGTCAGGACAATATTCGCGAAAAGTCGACTCGATATCGCGACTCAATTCAGTTCATGTGGGACCAGTCAGTTCGGGGCATAAATAAGGGCTGGACAGCAGACGAACTGTCTTCGCGCATCACGTTGCCAGAGATGTACGACGTTGATTACCTCACCAGTGAGCGCTACGGCGTTACTGAACATCACTTGCGCCAGATCTTCATGGGTCTACGCGGATGGTTTGATGGCGATGAAGCAAAGCTGTTCCCTGAAGAACCTCAGTCGCGGTACGAAAAGTTGATTGCCGGTTTTGGGGGTCGTGCGGCAGTAGCGCAACAGTGTGCTGCAGCTCTTGAGTCTGACGATGTTCGCTGGGCAACAGAGCTTGGAACATGGCTTGCAAAGTCCGAGGGTGCAACTCAAGACGAGAAGAACCTTTTGGCATCGTGTCTTCGCGTAATTGCGCAGCGCACACCGGCTGCCAACATTCGCAACTGGGCTATAACTCGTGCGCGTCATCTTGATGGGTCATTCCCAATGGACCGCTTTATGAGGCACGGCTTTAATCCAAAGTTCCTCGGTGAGGCATCAGCAGTGGGTCTCATCCATACATTGCGCGTAGTTGTTGACCCAGACAAGATTGCTGGCATTAATCACCACATCGCATTTGTTGTTGGTGATGAAACTGCTGGGCTACATGTTCGAAATTCGGTAGCAGTGCCAACAGATGGTTGGGGAGCTACCACCATGGTGAAGATGTCGCGTGCAACATTGCTACTTCTTCTGTCCGAACGATCCACATGGGCTAAAGAACTCAGTGACGGCGCCATTGTCGTGTCGGGAGATACTGCAATTGTTGATCGTGTTCGCGTGGCATTCGACAATAAAGGTTTCGCTGGCTGATGACGTCGTCTCTGCCTCAACCCACGACCCCTTTTGAGGGAACTCAGGGGTACATCGTTGCGGACTCAACTCCGAGTCCGTTGATGATTACGAAGGCACCCAAAGGCGCACCCAACATTGTGCTGATTCTTTTGGATGATGTGGGTTTCGGAACATGCGGCACATTCGGCGGACCTGTACCGACGCCGGCTCTTGATCGAGTTGCGAAGAACGGTTTGCGCTTTAACCAATTTCATACAACAGCACTGTGTTCACCAACGCGCGCAGCCATGTTGACAGGGCGTAATCACCACACTGTGCACATGGGTGGTATTCCTGAAGGCGCAAACGTGTTTCCTGGGTACGACAGCATTATTCCGAAAGAAGCAGCGAGCGTTGCCGAAATTTTGAAGCAGTCCGGATATTCCACTGGAGCATTCGGTAAATGGCACTTGGCTCCATTGTGGGAACAGACACTTGCAGGACCATTCGATCGCTGGCCAACTGGTCTCGGCTTTGAACGTTTCTACGGCATTTTGAATGCAGAAGCATCGCAGTGGGAACCACCGATGTTCGACCAAACAACGCCCGTGATGCCGTATGAGGGTCGCGATGACTATCACATGACTGAAGACATTGCAGATAAAGCGATCTCGTGGATGCGAGTGCAGAAAGCGTCGCAACCAGAAAAGCCGTTCTTTACGTACATCGCAACCGGGGCTATGCATTGCCCACATCATGTGGGGCCCGAGTGGATTGAAAAATTCAAGGGTCAGTTTGACCAAGGGTGGGATGCGCTACGTCGAGAGATTTACGAACGTCAGTTAGCGCTCGGAGTAATTCCTGCGGGTACAAAGCTCACAGAACGACCTGACGAAGTTCCGTCGTGGGATGAATATCCTGACCGGTACAAGCCAGTCGCATCTCGTCTGATGGAAGTGTTCGCAGGGTTCCTTGCGCACACTGATGCACAAATTGGTCGAGTCCTTGATGCTGTTGAAGCAATGGGTGAAGCAGACAACACGTTGTTCATGTACATCACTGGTGACAATGGTGCATCTGCCGAGGGCACAGTGCACGGAGCATGGAGTGCACCATCATTTCAGAATGGAATTCCCGAAGACCCCGAGTGGCTGCTTGAGCACATGGACGATTTCGGTACTGCTCGATGTGAAAACCATTACAACTTGTCGTGGGCATGGGCTCTTGATTCTCCGTTTCAGTGGATGAAGCAAGTGGCGTCACACTTTGGTGGCACACGAAATGCAATGGCGGTTCAGTGGCCAGAGCGATTCACCGATGGCGGTGGACTTCGCACACAGTTTCATCATGTGGTTGACGTAATGCCCACACTTCTTGCTGCTGCTGGCGTGGAAATGCCAACAATGGTGAACGGACTGCAACAACTTCCAGTTGATGGCGTTTCGATGCTGTACGCAATGGATGGCAAAGACGGGCCGTCAATACGCACCACTCAATATTTTGAGATGTTCGGTAACCGTGCGATTTATCACGACGGCTGGATTGCTTCGTGTTTCCATGGGCGAGTGCCATGGAACAGATTCGGAACAGTTCCCTTTGATGGCCCGCAGGAAAAGTGGGAGTTGTACAACATTGCAGACGATTTCTCGCAAGGTGTTGATCTCTCTGCACAATTCCCAGACAAGCTCGCCGAGTTATTGCAGGTATTCGATTCTGAAGCGAAACGTAACAACGTGTACCCATTACGCGAACCTGGTTCGACTCTAGGAATGACCGTCGTGCCGCCGGAGAATCTTGGTGGACTAAAGAAAATGACGTACACCGCAGATCACATTCGTATGCCGGAGCGTTCAGTAGTGAACCTAAAGAATTGCTCGTTTCGTATTACTGCTGAAGTAGTTGTCCCTGTTGGCGGATCACGCGGTGTGATTGTGTGTCAGGGCGGCAATATGGCCGGGTGGACTTTGTATATCAATGACTCTGGTTGCCCTGTGTATCACTACAACTGGATGGGGCACGATCACTTCGTTGCTACGTCTGCAACGCCTTTGACCCCAGGTCGACACGAAGTCATTGTGGACTTTGTCTACGACGGTGGTTTCGGCGCGGGGGGTCACGCAGTGTTGTTAGTTGATGGTTCGCCAGCGGCACACACGTATGTCGAACGAAGTGTTCCCATTGTTTTTTCAATGAGTGGTGAATCATTTGATGTCGGCATGGACACCGGGGCGCCAGTGGGGTTCTACCCACACGTGTATCGATTTGAAGGCGACATTGTTGGTGTCACGCTTGAACGACTCAGTGAACCATCACCTGAAATAGCGGCTCTTATTGTCGAAGGCGAATTCCGCGCCAGCCTTGCAACGCAATAGCAGTCACTATTTACGAAAACGTGAGGTCGAATGTTTTCGCTTCTTCGCGACCCAAGTTGTAGGCCTCAATTGCGCGGGCTTTGTCAAATAAGTGCGCTGGGTTTCGTGCGATGGAAGCAGCAATGTTGTGTGGCGTGAAAATCAGTACTTTGCCACCGGTGCGCTCTTTCCAGAGTGCAACTTCCTTATGCATGCCATTGTCCACGAACCGAGCAAATGGTCCCCACATTGCTCCCGCTAATGGTGCAATGACAACGAGATTCTTTGCGACAGGTCCGTAATCAACACTTGTGCCAGAGCGCACGCCACCATCGACGTATCGGGTGCCATCAATGACATGGGGAGACAACAGGGCGGGTACCGCAGACGATGCTGCAACTAACTCGCTGAGTGGATATTTCCCGCCGTCGAGGATGGTGCGTTTTAGTCGCGGTAGGGAACACGCCATGACATGAATGAGAGGATCTGTTTGATCGCCGAATATGTCTCGAGCGATAGCAGCAAGAAGCCCCGGTTTTGGATTGGGGAAAGACGGTACGCGCATGTCGGCCAATACTTGGAATGGCACTTCAAGGGCGGTCGCTGCAGCGGCCCATGAGCCTGCAGACGTGCCGAGTAACGGCACCTCAGAAAGGTCGATTCCTCGGGGCTTGAGACCTTCAAGGACTCCCATCGCAAATCCGATACCGAACAAGCCTCCGCCACCAAAGACGCCAGCGAGAGAGGGGACACGGGAAGTGGGCACGTCTCCAGTCTCGCCCATGTGGTTGTACCGTATGCGCCATGGAGGCACGTATTCTCACCTGGAACCTGTGGTGGCAGTTCGGCCCCTGGCGTGATCGTCAAGAGGCCATCCTCGCCACGTTGCGCAACGAGAACGCCGACATTGTTTTCCTGCAAGAGGTCTGGGCTCAAGAAGGCGGCCTTGATCAAGTGCAATGGCTTGCCGATGAATTGAATATGCATGTCGCGCGTACAGAAGGACCCTGGTACGACAATGGTGTCAGTTTGGGAAATGCAATTCTGTCGCGGTGGCCGATTGTGTCATGGGAAGTGCATCGTCTTCCTGACGTAACAGGTGCGCCGAGTTACCGACGTGCAGTCGTCGCTCAACTCGAAACTCCCTATGGTCGCTGGTGGACAGTATGTACTCACCTTGATCACAAATTCGATGCGTCAGCAACTCGCATCGCACAATGTGAAGCACTCAGCGGCATCGTTGATCAACTGCGCAATGATCCAGAAGTCGATGTTCCGGTTCTGATGGCCGGAGATTTCAACTCGGTGCCTGACTCAGATGAGATTCGAATGTTGACAGGTCGAAGTGCACCTGCAGTACCTGGGCTTGTCTTTACGGATCTGTGGGAAATAGCTGGCGAAGGCGCAGGGTTTACATGGCGGCGCGATAATCCATACATCGGTGATTCAACATGGCCGAATCGTCGACTTGATTATCTCTTTGTGTCGTGGCCACGCCCACGGCCAATTGGTAACCCATCACGAATCTGGCTTGCAGGTGTGGACGCTGTTGGCGGCATTCAGCCAAGTGATCACGCAGCAGTTGTCGCTGACATCCGCATGATCGCGGAATAGCGTTCGGTTTTTCCTACATCGCAAGCGAACCCACCGAACGAAAATGTTCGGAAAATCGAACACTTTTTCGAAATTGGGTGGCGGATTTCGTATGAAATTCCGAACAGTCCTGCTTCATGCACACATCGGGGCATGAGATTTCCGCATGTCAGTGATGACAACCCCTTCAAAGTTCTGAGCCCTGGTGTTGAGAGCGATGTCTTGTGCATTTTGGGGCGCAGCCCCATAGAGAATTCTGCTTCCAACATTGCCGGTCTCACCAATCGTTCTCGTAGTCAAGTTCATATGGTGCTACAGCGATTAGTTCAGCAGGAACTAGTGCTGAGGTGTGTGCTGGAAAACTGGAGTGGCTACAGGCTGAATCCGCAGCACCCATTAACTGAACATCTGAAGGCAATTGCGCAATTACGGATTACCACGAGCACTGAAGGCGCTTGATGCCGTTGATAAACGAACTCTGCAGGTAAGCAGGTTCGCCCTCTGCGCGCAATGTCGGCATACGGCGTGCGATTTCGCCGAACATTACGGATACTTCACGACGAGCGAGGTTTGCACCCAGACAGAAATGAGGGCCGCCAGCGCCGAAACCTATTTGAGCTGGTGCAATCTCTCGTGTGACATCGAATTGATGTGGGTTGGCAAAGATGCGTTCGTCACGGTTGCCCGATGAATAGAACATGACAACTTTTTCGCCTTCAAGGATCTTCTGTCCATTGATTTCAGTGTCTTGTAGTGCAGTACGACGGAAGTGAATCACTGGAGTGGCCATGCGAACTATTTCTTCAACGGCAGTGCGGTTATGTGTGTCAAAGTCATCGAACCAGATCTTCTTCTGCTCTGGATTGTCCGTGAGCAATTTCATACCGTGGCTGATGGCATTACGTGTCGTTTCATTTCCGGCAACAACTAGCAAGATGAAGAATGAGCCGAACTCTTGAGCAGTGAGTGATTCGCCATCAACTTCGGCGGCCATCATGACGCTCGTGATGTCGTCGCGAGGGTTTGCCTTGCGGTCTTCACCAAGTGCTTGTGCATACGCAAAGATTTCCATGCCAACTGTGATGAGGTCTTCGTATGAAGTCACGAACTCTGGGTCACCAACTCCGAGGATGGTGTTTGTCCAACGGAAAATATCTGAATGGTCTGACTCTGGAACGCCCATCATGTCGCAAATGATTTGCAACGGCATTGGGGCTGCTACCTGCTCAACGAAGTCACACGTACGCTCGGAAAATTCCGCCATTAAACGGTCAACTACTTTTGCAGCACGAATCTTGACTAGGTCTTCCACGCGACCAATTTCGCGAGGTCCAAAACCTTTAGCCACGATGCTGCGAAGGCGGAAGTGTTTCGGGTCATCCATGTTGATCATGGAGCCGAAGAACTCATTGAGCTCGACTGGTAGGTCACCGATGTTTGAGCCTTGACCACTGCAGAAAAGCGAAGCGTTGCGGCTCACATGCCAAATGTCGTCGTGACGGGTCAGTGCTCGGTACCCACGGCCAGGAGGGAATGGAGAGTCTTCCATGACGTATTCATCAAAGAACTGAAATGGAGCTTCATCGCGCAGGGTCTTAAAGGCCCCTTCGCGCCAGTCGCGGGGCTTGGCCCAGAACTCTTGTGAGGAAAGGTCGATATCGGCAAGTGAGACAACAGGGAAATCCATAAAGCCCGACCCTAATAGGCGGAAATAGCCTGTGCTCAGTTCGAGGGCTGATTTTGGTTGCAAGTTGACTACTCTCGTGGGGTCGGTTCGATACGCGAACCACAAACAAGGGAGACCCCATGCCTGAAGCAGTTATTGTCGCCACAGCCCGCAGCCCAATTGGCCGCGCCAACAAGGGTTCGCTCAAGGACATGCGTCCTGATGATCTTGCAGCCCAAATTGTGCGTGCACTAATGGCCAAGGTTCCTCAAGTGAAGGGTTCCGACGTTGAAGACCTCATGATGGGAATCGGTCAGCCTGCAGGTGAAGGTGGATTCAACATCGGTCGTATGGTCGCAATTCTTGCTGGCCTTGACGATGTACCAGGTGTAACTGTTAACCGTTACTGCTCATCGTCGTTGCAGACAATTCGTATGGCTGCTCATGCCATTCGCGCCGGAGAGGGCGATTGTTTCATCGCTGCTGGTGTTGAGACAGTGAGCCGTTATGCATCAGGTGCAAGCGACTCGGCTCCAAACGCAATCTTCAAAGACCCATCAGTGCGCACACGTGCGCGCGCAGAGGGTGGAGCTGCAGTATGGACACCACCAACTGGTTTGCCAGACGCATACATCGCAATGGGTCAGACTGCTGAGAACGTTGTTCAGATCGAAGGCGTGAGCCGCGAAGATATGGACCACTTCGGTGTTCGTTCACACAACTTGGCTGTTGCTCACCAAGAAAATGGTTTCTTTGAGCGCGAGATCACTCCGATCACGCTTCCAGACGGCACTGTTGTCTCAAAAGATGACGGTCCTCGTGCCGGAACAACATACGAAGCAACGTCACAGTTGAAGCCTGTGTTCCGTCCAGACGGTTCAGTCACTGCAGGAAACGCTTGCCCACTCAATGACGGTGCTGCTGCAGTACTTGTTATGAGCGACACTCGCGCAAAGCAACTTGGACTTACTCCACTTGCTCGCATCGTGTCATCAGGTGTTTCTGGTTTGAACCCAGAGATCATGGGCCTTGGTCCAATCGAAGCATGCCGTCAAGCTCTCAAGCGCGCAGGCCTGACAATCGATCAGATCGACCTTGTTGAAATCAACGAAGCATTTGCTGCTCAGGTTCTTCCTTCAGCAAAGCACCTCGGAATTTCAATGGACAAGCTCAACATCCACGGCGGTGGAATTGCGCTTGGTCACCCATTCGGTATGACCGGGGCTCGCATCATGACAACCCTCATCAATGGTCTTCAGTGGGAAGACAAGACCTACGGCATGGAGTCCATGTGCGTCGGTGGTGGCCAGGGTATGGCAATGATCATTGAGCGCCTTAGCTAAATAACCAAAACAAGAATTGCGACTTAGGTCGCAGAACGCGAGTCGGCGGTGGTTCTCAACATGAGGGCCACCGCCGTTCCACATATCACCATCAATACGGCAGCAAAAGTAAACGTTGCACCTGAGCCATGAGAGCCATAAATGACGGGTGCGATGAGCGACATGATGGAACCTGCGATGAGGTCGCCGGTTCCGTTTAATCCTTGTGCCGCACTTGCGCGGCCATGTGGTGCAACTTGAGCCATAAGAGATTGCGTGGCGGGAATAGATAGTGCACCGATCACGCCTTCCAGCAAGCTGAAGCTGACAAGAAGAAATGCGCTCGGTAAGAAGCCGTACAACATCACCAATGGTGCAGTCATGAAAATACCAATCACGGTCATGCGTGCAGCACCTTTTGTATCGGCGAGGCGACCGCCTTTTGCACCAAGAAGGATGAACGGAATTGTGTATAACAAGAACGTCATGCCCACCATGAAGTTGTTTCCGCCGCGATCCGTGATGTATCGGTCCCACAACGAGTCGTAGATACCTACAGGAATAAAAAGCGTGAGAGATGCAAGTGCAGCTGCACGAATGGGTCGATACTTCAACAACTCGATACTGAGTCGTTTTGATTCTTCAGTCGATGGAAGTGATGGCAATTCACGTGGCGCAACAATGACAAAGGCAATCAATGCAAACACGGCGAAAATAAGAAATGCTCCACGTAATCCAAACGGCGAGATAAGTGTTGCGCCAATTAGCGGGCCACCTGTGAAGCCTGCAAGTTCAACACCACGTAAACGGCCAAGACGTTCTGCTGCGCGTGCTTTATCGATGTTGGCTGCAATTGCTTTGATCGCTGGACCACTAGTACCTAATGCTGCGCCTGAAATCGCGCGTGCAAGCACGAACATCCACAATGAACTTCCGAATGCAAAAAGTGTGGAACCAAGTGAAGCTAAAACCAGCGCAGCAAGTACCAGTTTCTTTGGTTTGCCGCGGTCCGCAAATGGCGCCACAAACAATGACACCAAGAGTGAAGCAAAGAATCCGGCTGCTGCAATAAAGCCGAGACCAGAATCAGAGAAGTGGTATTTATCTTGAAGGTCGCTCAGCGCGGGAAAGATCATGCTCACTGACATCGGCACACTGAATCCGCAAATAAGCAACGGACCAATACCCATGGTGAAGGTGGCGAGTTTGCCTGTTTTCTCAGCGGTCATAGTTATCGGCCGAGGCAGGAGAGAACTGCGTCGTTGAAAACGGGCCAATATTCCATGCCCCATTCATCGAACTCACGCTCAGCAGTCATGACACACGCAACATCAGCAACAGGGTCAACCCACAGGAACGTGCCGATGCCACCAAAGTGGCCAAAGGTTGAAGAAGAGTTTCTGGTTCCTGTCCAGTGCGGTGTTTTGTGTCCGCGTATTTCTATGCCAAGCCCCCATGGGCATGGATCAAAACTCCCGATGCCAGGCACGACGCCGGCAAGGTCAGGAAACGCTGGAGAAATGGCACGCAAGTATGTTTCAGATGCAATCAATGTGGGGGAGCGGAGTTCTTCAAGAAACAGCGCCAGATCACCAACAGTTGAGTGCACATCTTTTGCACATGATCCTTCAAGTGCCGTGTTGTGCATTCCGAGTGGAGCAAACACTGCATCGTCGATGTATTCAACAAATGCGATTCCGGTGGAGTGTTCAACATGTTCTGCCAACATCTCAAACCCAGTATTGGAATAGATGCGTTTGGTGCCTGGTCGATTAAGTGGCTTCACGCCGTCGAAGCCATAGCCGCCTGCATGAGCAAGTAGGTGCTCAACGGTGCATCCGGTTTGTCCTACTGCGTCAGAAAGAGAAATGCTTCCTTCTTCGATTGCAATAAGCGTGGCCCACGCAGCGAGGGGCTTGCTGACAGAAGCAATACGTTGGCGCCTGTTTTCATCGCCATGAAATTCAGTTCCGCCTGCGTGAATAACCGCAATGGAAGATTCTGCAACGGGCCATGCATCAGCAAGGCCAAAGGCCGGGTCTAGAACTGACATGTCAGACTGCGTCGCGAATAAGTTCAGCTACTCGGAATGCAAGGTCAAGTGATTGACGAGCATTCAAGCGTGGGTCACAGATTGTCTCGTAACGATCATCAAGGTCGTCATGAGTGAGGTCGTCGGTGCCGCCGGTGCATTCTGTGACATCATCGCCAGTGAGTTCGATATGAATTCCACCTGGCCATGTGCCTTCAGCCTTGTGTGCGCGAACGAAACCAGAAATCTCATCAACGATGGATTCAAAGTGGCGAGTCTTACGGCCATTTGGCGCGGTGAACGTATTGCCATGCATTGGGTCACATGCCCACACAACAGGATGTCCTGCATCACGCACTGCATGAAGAAGTGGACGCAATGAATCTTCGACTTTGTCTGCACCCATTCGACTAATCAGTGTGAGGCGACCAGGTACTTGTGCTGGGTTCAGTGCTTCGCATAATTCAAGAACAAATTCGGGAGACGTGGTGGGGCCAACCTTGCAACCAATGGGGTTGCCAACGCCACGAAGGAATTCAACATGAGCACCATCAAGCTGACGTGTACGTTCGCCAATCCACAACATGTGTGCTGAGCAGTCGTACCACTGACCAGTGAGTGAGTCTTGGCGAGTTAGTGCTTCTTCGTAGCCGAGCAACAAAGCTTCATGGCTTGTGTAGACATCTACTTCATGCAGTGATGAGTAGTTCTCTGTGTCGATGCCGCATGCACGCATGAAGTCAAGTGCACGTTCAATCTCTGCAGACAATGCAACGTAGCGCTGGCCTTCTGGGCTTGATGCGACGAATTCTTGGGTCCATGCATTCACTCGATTGAGATCAGCAAATCCGCCCTTAGTGAAAGCACGAAGAAGGTTGAGTGTGCTTGCTGATTGATGGTACGCCTGCACCATGCGTTGCGGATCAGGGATACGAGCTTCAGCGTTTGGATGCACGTCATTGACAATGTGCCCACGGAACGATGGCAATTCCAGATCACCAATTTTTTCAAACGGTGATGAGCGTGGTTTTGCAAACTGGCCAGCCATGCGACCAACTTTTACAACGGGGACTCCCATTGAGTAGGTGAGTACCACTGCCATCTGCAAGATGACGCGCAATTTTTCGCGAATGTTGTTTGCAGAAAACTCTTCGAAACTTTCCGCACAGTCACCGGCTTGCAAGAGGAACGCATTGCCTGCAGCTACTTGAGCAAGTGATGCCTGCAATGAACGGGCCTCGCCAGCAAACACCAATGGTGGATAGCCAGCAATTTGTGCAAGGGCACGTTCGCGCGCAGAAGCATCAGGCCATTGCGGCTGCTGTTCGGCAACACATGATTGCCATGAAGAAGGTGTCCAGCTACGAGCCATAGTTTCCTAGCCTTGCGCCAAATGAGGGGTCAGCGCAATGGGAATTAATAAGTAATTACTGATCAGACTGCGAGGATGCGCTCGGCATCGTCACGCAGACCTTCAACAGCACGGCTCACAAGGCGACGAGCAGCTTCGGCTGTGACGCCCAAGTCTTCGCCGACTTCGCGGAAGCTCTTGCGCTCACCGTCAAGAAGTCCGAAGCGGGCTTCAACGGCGTAACGGGCACGATCATCGAGGGTGCCAAGAAGTTCGTCGAGAAGTTCGGTATCAACCATTGCCATGACGGCGTCTTCAGGAGTTCCTTGGCCGTTAGCCATGAGGTCACCAAGAGTTGCATCGCCGTCGTCGCCCACGGTCTTGTCAAGAGAGACAGGAGTGGTGAGGCGGTGAAGCTCGGCGTTGCCGGCATCAAGTGTTTCGCCGTCGCCTGAAGCCTGGCGCAATGCTGCACGAAGGCTGGCGGAACGATCACCAGGAATACGGATGAGGCTTGCCTTTTGGTCAAGTGCGCGGCCGATGGCCTGACGGATCCAGAAGGTTGCATAGGTGGAGAACTTGAAACCACGGCGCCAGTCGAACTTGTCAACTGCGTGCTCGAGACCAAGGTTGCCCTCTTGAATGAGGTCAAGAAGGTCCATGCCCTGTGGCAATGGGTAGCGACGTGCAATGGACACGACGAGGCGAAGGTTTGAACGGATGAAGCGATCCTTTGCTGTGGCTGCATTGCGCAGGTCACGGCGAAGGGCTGCTCCGCGCTCGCCAGCTTCAAGGCGTGTAGCGGCATCACGGCCGGCTTCGATGGCCTTAGAGAGTTCGCGCTCGTCTTCAGCAGTAAGAAGGGCAACTTTGCCGATGTCGTTTAGATAGAGACCAATGGAGTCATTCATGATGCAGTGTTCAACCGTGTATTCGTAGGGCTTGTTCCCATGTGTTCCGTGATATCGGGCACATGAGACCAACAAGGAGGGGCTCCTAGTCGGGGGGATTGGAGACATTACCAGTGTTAGTTGCCCTTTGCTAGAGGCGGAGCAAGAAATTTCTTTTATGCGGACAACCGCCACCCGATTGCTCCTACACTCGCCACGTGACTAGTGCTGCGCCCCGCCGTTTGGGGATCCTCGGGGGGACCTTTGATCCACCACATGCGGGACATATTGCTGCAGCTGTGGCGGCGCAAACCCAAGTGGGGCTTGATGACGTAGTTCTGATGGTGGCAAACGAGCCGTGGCAAAAAGTGGGCGACCGTCAGGTGACGTCAGCACAGGTGCGATGGGAAATGACCGAGGCCCTTGTTGCGGAAATATCAGGATTGCGGGCTGATGATCGAGAAATTCGACGGGGCGGTCCAACATTTACTGTCGACACCCTGGAAGAAATCCTCGCTGAACAGCCAAACACCGAGATCTTTCTCATTGTGGGGGCTGACACGGCCGAACGCTTGGAGACATGGCATCGTGCCTCTGATGTAGTCAGGCTCTCTACGATCGTCATAGTGAATCGCGATAACTCAACCAATGCGGCCCCAGGGTTTCTTCGTGATGCACGAGTGCTGAATGTGACGATGAATCCTGTTGACGTCTCAAGCAGTGGTATCCGTGATGATGTTGCACGTGGTGAGTCGATCGATTCATCAACGTCGTTGTCGGTTGCATCACTCATTCGTGACCATTCGTTATATGTAGGTATTCAATGACCGCAATTCCTGCGCGCCGACGTCGGCGCATGATTGCAGCCATGGTGACATCTGGGTTATCGGTTATCGCGCTTCCTGGTGGTTTATTTCTTGGAACAAACTCGCTGCTTCATGCATCGGGTGGAAACAGTATTGACAGTCGCGGCACTGTAGACATTCCATCGTCGGTGGTAGAGATGCTTGCGGTTGTTAACTCGCGTAATGAAGTTGCATCTCTTGCATTGCTTGCAGTGACTCCCGAAGGAAAAGGCGGAACAATCGTCTCCATTCCTGTTGGTTCCATGGCCGATGTTGCAAAGACAGAACAACCACGCCGCATTGGTGATTCATACGCAACTGGCGGCTTGGAAGCGTTAAAGACTGACGTTGAGAATTTGATGAACATCACTGTTGATTTTGCTGACGATATGACGGCTACCGAATTTGCAGCAGTGATAACAAGTGTTGGCACGCAACCTGTGGTGTTGCAGCAACCAGTGACCGATACTGGTGCTGATGGCACAGCGGTTGTTGTTCTTGAAGCTGGTTCATCCACTGCGACTCCAGACCTTCTGGCAGCAGGGCTCGCATCGTCTCAAACCGGAACACCCGAATCTGCACGCTTGCCTCAAGTAAAAGCATTATGGAATTCCATTGCTCGTGCTGGCGTGACTATTCCTACGCCAGAAGTCAACGGGTCAACGTCATCTATCTCACCACTTGATGCGAGTGTTTTTACGTCGACTGCTGCTTTTGTGAGTGCACTTTTGAAGGGGGAAATTGACGTATGGCAATTCTCCTCAACATTGTTTACAGATGCAGTTCGTAATCCCAACCACGTTGATTTATACGGACTTGATGGTGGCGAAGTCCTAATGGTGATGGCAAGTGTTGTTCCGAGCGCATTAACAGTGACCTCGAGCAACGTGGCTGTCATGGTTGATATTCCGTTTGCGAGCGCAGTAGTGGCAAAAGAAGTTGTCACTCGTTTGGCTTTTTTGGGCGCCAATGTGGTGTTGATTCGTCAATCTCCTGATCTGGCGACCGAGCGCACAACGGTGTACTACAACGATTCCATTGCAAAAACGGAAGCCGAGGACTACTCAACACTTCTCGGCCCACTCGAGTTCACGGAAAGCAAAGATGTCATCTCTGGCGTGAACCTCCGTATCGTCTTGGGTAACGATTTTGTTGCGTTCCTTGGCCAAGGGTCATCGACCAGCACCTCGACCACCAGTACAACGGAGCCCAAGTGACCGACACCACCAATACAGATGCTGCAGCCGCGGACCTCAACTCTCTTGAACTGGCAGTCTTTATCGCCAGAGTGATTGATGAAAAGCAAGGAGAGAACACCATCGTTCTTCCCGTTGGCCCAGTCGTTGGCATCACCGAATACTTCATTGTCACTAGCGCCTCAAACCCGCGGCTCGTTCGTGCGATCACCGACTCTGTGCTCAACAATGTGCGCGAAGCAGTGGGCAAGGGGCCGCTTCGCTCGGAAGGGGCCCGCGAACAGCAGTGGGTCTTGATCGATTACGGCGACGTCGTCGTGCATATTTTTATTGACGAAATGCGCCGGTTCTACGAAATCGAGCGCCTGTACAAAGACATTGTCCCAACGCCCTGGGCATAACGGTGTGTAGAGTTATGAGTTCCGGATACGGGGCTGTAGCTCAGTTGGCAGAGCGCTTGCATGGCATGCAAGAGGTCAGGGGTTCAATTCCCCTCAGCTCCACAAAATGACAATGATCACCGTTGTAATGAGGACGTATGAACGTCCGGTTCTGCTGGCGAGAGCTATTGCCAGTGTGCAGTTACAAAAATTCACCGACTGGGAATTAGTTGTTGTAAATAATGGTGGTCAATCAGCGGTGGTTGATGCCGTTGTGCGAACTGCAATGAATGCAACTCCGAGCGGGACAATTCGAGTGCTTCACTTGCCCGATCGAGTTGGAATGGAAGAAGCTTCCAATGCAGGTCTTGTGGCTACCGATTCAGAATTCTTTGTGATTCATGATGACGATGATTCTTGGGACGAGCGTTTCCTGGAAGTTGCAGTAAGTACTTTGAGTGGCACCCCATCGGCAGTTGCTGCAGTGACAGGCGTAACTCGTATCTACGAAACGTTTCGTAGTGGAAAAGTGTGGCCAGTCTCACATGAAGACTTTCCGTTGTCTCAAGGTCGTCTTACATATCGTGGAATGATTGGCGGAAATACGTTTCCACCGATTGCTGCTGTGTTTCGCCGAAGCGTTCTCGCGGCGATTGGAAATTTTGATTCGTCATTGCCGGTGTTGGGTGATTGGGAATTTAATTTACGTGCCGTAACTGTTGGCGAGTTTGTCTTTGTCGCTGAACGACTTGCTCGCTATCACACACGCACTCAGGACAGTGATGCCGTGTCTGGTAATTCAATAACTATTGGCGAAGAATTACACCGCAGTGTAAAGT
>Ga0194060_10001544_pt1 | contig 16421 bp, 19 predicted proteins | sample SepL225m_MetaG_FD_163427 | JGI IMG/M metagenome (GOLD analysis project Ga0194060, IMG submission 163427) | Anoxic zone freshwater microbial communities from boreal shield lake in IISD Experimental Lakes Area, Ontario, Canada - Sep2016-L222-5m | ecosystem: Environmental > Aquatic > Freshwater >...
ATTTTGTGCCGACCGTGCCCCCTCACCCCCTGCCCCTCTCCCTAGGGAGAGGGGAGTAGATCGCGTTCTGGTGCGGAATACTCCCCCTCTCCCTCTGGGAGAGGGGGCTGGGGGGTGAGGGCTGAGCGGCGGTAGATTCCTTATGTGAAAGGTATTGGGGCTAAAGCCCCCGGCTCTGGTCTGCGAAGCCCGCCTGCGCGGGCTGTCCGAGCCCGCGCAGGCGGGCTTCGTAACCGTAGCCGGGGGCTTTAGCCCCCCGGTGGCGGCGACATTCGCAGAGATGTGGGTAAACATATGCCCTAGGGAGAGGGGAGTAGATCGCGTTCTGGTGCGGAATACTCCCCCTCTCCCTCTGGGAGAGGGGGCTGGGGGGTGAGGGCTGATCGGCGGTAGATTCCTTATTCGAAAAGTATTGGCTTTAGTCCCCCGGATTCAACAACCTGCGTAGGATTGCTATAAGGGTCGTTTGTCTGCGGAAAAAGGAACCATGATGAGCAACACCACGAGTGAGGGGCTAACCCACCTGGACGCCCAGGGGCGGGCGCATATGGTGGATGTGGGGGCGAAGGCGGAGACCCAGCGTGAGGCAATCGCACGCGGGCGGGTGACAATGCAACCCGAGACACTGCGGATGATCGTGGCGGGAACGACGCCGAAGGGCGATGTGCTGGCGGTGGCGCGGGTGGCCGGGATTATGGCGGCCAAACGTACTTCTGATCTGATCCCGCTCTGCCACACCCTGTTGCTCACCTATGCGAGCGTACAGATTGAGCCTGATGCGGCGGGGGGCGGCCTGGACATCGAGGCCACGGTGCGGACGTGCGGGCAGACCGGGGTAGAGATGGAGGCTTTGACGGCGGTGAGCGTGGCTGCCCTGACGATCTACGATATGTGTAAAGCAGTGGATCGCGGTATGCGGATCGGCGAGATCCACCTGGCCGAAAAACGTGGCGGGCGGAGCGGGGACATCACGACGCGCCCCCCTTCTTCCGGCGAATCTCATACTGCACCGGCTTGAGCAGGCGCACGGCCAGTACTAGGAAGAGCGTGGTAGCCAGGAAGGTCAAAAACAGGTAGACCAACCAGGGCGAGGGCACCCAGACCTTCGCGATATTTGCGGCGGGGATCGCGAAGTAGAAGGGGTTTTCGCCGCTGCTCAGCGACGCCTCGGTGATGCCGAGGGCGATAAAGGGGTGCGTGCAGAGCAGCAGGCCCATCGTGTAAATGTAGAACACCCCCGGCATGCCGTTGAACGCGCCGCCGATCACTGAGCCGACCACAAAAATGAAAGGGACGAAAAGCAGCAGGAAGATAATACTGCCCAAGGACATCACGGTGGCCGCCAGCGTACTGCGCATCACGGTGGACCAGAACACCCCAATGGTGGCGTAGCAGATCGCCGTGGCGGCGAGGCCGATCACGCCGATCACCAACTCGGTGCCACTGACCCCACCGAAGAGGAAGGAGAGGCCCGCCATCGGCAGCGACGCGAAAATCAGCAGCATGGCGAAGGCCAGGGCCGATGTGAGCTTGCCGAGGATGATCTGGAGCGGCGAGAGCAGCGTCGTAATCAGCAGGTCGTAGCTCTGGCGCTCTTTCTCACCCGAGATCGCACCGGCGGTGAGAGCCGGGGTGATCACGCAGACCTGCACGAGGGTGGAGAGCATCACCGTGATGAAGATCGCCTTGCCAATGCCCCGGCCCGCCTCCACGTCATTTACCCCGTTTGAGAAGGAACTGGCGCTGGCCGTGTACACCAGAAAAGTGATCAGGCCGGTGATCGACAAGTAGACAATCAGAATGATCATCGCACGCCAGCCACGGATGCGACCGCGCAGTTCGCGGGTGAGTACCGGGTTTGCCAGCAGGTTCATCGCCACGCTCCTCTCACAAGGAAGTTACCCCAGCAGGCGCAGCGCCCAGTAGGCGGCCATGCCCGCAATAATTGTCGCCAGGGTATTGCTGGTGCGCCAGGCGACCAGCGCACCCACGACTCCGGCGGCCAGGGGTGCGCCCGCCATCAACTGCGGCACATCGCCCGAGGTGACGGCCAAGGGTCGCAGGGCCAAGGCGGTGAACACGGCCACCGGCACGTAACCCAGCCAACGCCCCAGCCAGCCCGGCAATTCGCCGCGCATCGCCAGCAGCGGGATGGCCCGCACGGCCACCGTGACCAGGGCCATGCCCAGGATGGTCAGCCAGGTGATCATCTTTTTCCTGAGGCATCCTGTCATTCTGAGCGAAGACAAGGTTTCAGAATGCCCAATTTTACATGACAGTCTCGCACAGCCCTCACCCCCCAGCCCCCTCTCCCTGAGAGGGAGAGGGGGGGGCATTCCTCACCAGGAAGGGATCTACTCCCCTCTCCCCGTGAGGGAGAGGGGCTGGGGGTGAGGGCTGCCCGGCGACAAACTGTAAAGTATCCGCGAACCTTGTCGAAGCGAAGAATCCCGGTCGGAACCCTTCGCTTCGCTCAGGGTGACAGTCTACTTTTACTCTACGGTAAATCAACAATCAACAATTAACAACCCACAATCGCAGGAGCGCGCCCACCGCACTGGCGGCTACCCCGGCCAGCAGAATGTACCAACTTCCCGGTAGCCACAGGGCGCCCACCAGGGTCAGGGCTGCCGCCGCCGCCGCGACAACGTGGCTGTCGCGCTTGCGCAGCAACGGCACCAGCAGGCCCACGAAGGTGAGCGGGAAGACCAGATCCAGCCCGTAGGCTGCCGGGTCGGGCAGCACCCGCCCGAGCAGCACACCGACCAGGGTGCTGCACTGCCAGACGAGGTACATGCTGATGTTTGCCCCGAACTGGAAGGCGGGGCTGCCTCGGCCAGCGAGGAACTGGCGCACCCCGATGGCGTAGGACTCGTCGGTGAGTTGGGTGGCCAGACCGAGACGTACCCAGGCACCCTCACGGCGCAGATAGGGCGACAGAGAGGCGGCCAGCAGCAGGTGACGGGCGTTGACGATCAGGGTCGTGACGATAATGGCGGTCGGTGTGGCGGCGGCAGCGAACATGCCCACCGCAGTGAACTGCGAGGCTCCGGCGAAGACAAACAGCGACATCGCCACTGTCTGAGCCGGGCTGAGGCCAGCGGCCACGGCGCTGACCGCGTAGATCACGCCGAAGGGCGCGGCCCCCAACCAGAGCGGGGTCAGAGCCAGGAACCCGGCTCGCACATCGGTCAGGCGTCGTGGCATGGAGGGCTCAATCACTGGCTAAGTGCGCGCACAGCGCGCAGGCTCACCGTGGCATCAATGCGCGGGTGATACTCTAGGCCGACGAAGCCCTTGTAGCCAAGCTCCTGGAGCAGCCCAAAGATATGCTCGAAGTTGATCTCGCCGCTACCGGGTTCATTGCGACCAGGCACATCGGCCACCTGAATATGGCCGATCAGATCAAGGTTCTCAGTCAAGCGATGGGTCAGGTCGCCCTCGCTAATCTGCTGGTGGTAGACATCGAAGCAGAGTCGGACATTCGGGCTGTCCACGGCGCGCACAATCGCGAAGCCCTCGTCGGAGGAACTGAGGAATGTGCCGGGGTGATCGCGCTGGTTAAGCGGCTTGAGTACCAGGGTTACATCGGCATCAGATGCCGTCTCGGCGGCGGCCCGGAGCGCCTCGATCATCGTAGCCTGCTGCTGTTCGCGGGGCACATCAGGCAGGGTCAGGCCACTGGTGACAATCAAGTTCGCACAGGAGAGGTCGAAGGCCAAGGCGGCGGCGCGATTAATATCGGTAAGAAACTGCTGGCGCTCAGCCGGGTTTACGAGCGAGGCGCCGCTGCCCACAAACGCGCTCACTTCTAGGCGCAGCGCCAACTTCAAGGCAAGGGTGATATTCATATCCTTGCCCTGGCGATCCCAAAACTCAAAGGCAGGGAATCCGAGATCGCGGACATATTCCAGGCGCTGCTCGAAGGGTTTGTCTTTAAAAAGCGTCTCGACACAGACCGAGAAGCGAAGTGGTGGGATCGCCATAGTCGCACCTCGTCAATCCAGCTTATCCTGCGAACCCCGTAACACACCGACACCCGGCGCACACGCATCGGGTGTTGGCTGAAGTGTCGCTACGCTCTATTGTAGCGCACATCGATAGATTCGCCAGCATGGGAGAGATCACCCTTGCTCCCAGCCAATGACACGGGCCAAGGTGGCCTCGACGATCCCGGGAGCGATCCGGGCGACCATGAGGGCCAACCTATCGCCGAGAGTGACGTAAGCTAGGCGCGGCTCACGGCGGGCTACGCGCAGCACAGCCAGGGCCACGGCCTCGGGCGGCACGCCCCTGGGCATCACCCGGCGGCGCTCGCTGCCCCGACCGAGTCGTCGCCGGGTGAACTCGGTGCGGGTGGTGCCAGGGCGCAGCACGCTTACCGCCACCCCCGTGCCGCGCAATTCCATACGCAGAGCCTCGCTCATCCGCTCAAGGGCAGCCTTGGCGGCGGCGTAGCCGCCCAGGTAGGGCAAGGGCTGTTCGGCCAGCACCGACGAGATAGTGATGATCTGGCCCCGGCCCTGGCGGCGCATCAGCGGGATGACGGCCTGGGCCAGACGCAGCGGCCCGAGTAGATCCACGGCTAAGGTTCGCTCAAGGTCGGCCAGATCCAGCTCGGCCACTGGCCCGGCCAGCCCCACCCCGGCGTTATTGATCAGGATGTCCACACGCCCACAGGCGGCGGCGGCACCCTCGATCAGGGCGCGGCACTGGGCCGGGTCGGTCACATCGGTGGGGATGACCACGGGCGCGCCGGGTAGCGTGGCCGCCAGACGCTCCAGCGCCTCGGTTGAGCGTGCGGCCAGCACGACCTTCGCTCCCGCCCCGGCGAAGGCCCGTGCGGTCGCTGCCCCGATTCCCGCTGAGGCTCCGGTGATAATGACGACGCGGTTGTGTGGATTCATAGTTCGGTGTACATCAACACGTAGAGACGCCCCGGCGGGGCGTCTCTATTCTACCGTGGGCGCGTGTATTCTATTGTTCCCTACTCAATCGTTGGGTCGTGGCCCGCAGGTGTGGTGGGGGTCGGCGCGGCGGGCGGGGCACTGCGGCGCTGCATAAACGTGCGCAGCAGCAGCCACGCCAGCAGGCCAAGGGCGATCAGCTTGGCCAGGCCGAAGAACATGGCGACGATGCCGAAGATGCTGCAATGGCTCTGTCGTCCCATCATACCCTGGCCCATCATACCCTGGCCCATCATACCCTGAGGAACCCCTTGGCCGGGCATAAATCGCTGGCCGCGCTGATTGTCCTGTCCACGCTGGCCGCGCTGGTCGCGTCCCCACGCGGGAACATGGGCCGCCTGAGGTGCCGCCTGCGCCGCCTGCGGCACGTTGCCGAAGCTGGGGCCGCCTTGCTGAGCGCCCATCGTTCCAGCAGACCACATCATTTCGTTCGATTGTTGGTTGCCCCAGGGGGATCGCCCGCTTAGGGCCACAATGAGGGCGAGGCTCGCCAAGGCGATTGCCACCCAGCCTTGCCAGTTACGGTTACGCTCCATTGCTGCCATCTGCTACTTTCTACGTACCCGAAAGTACGCGCTAGAGATTCCTACTTCATCCCAACGTACCATATTTGTTGTTGCGGATAAGGTACGGTATCGGAGTCGGGGCCGCTCCCCGCCCATGCCACTACAGCATACTGAAGTACTATGAAGAGATAATGAAGAATCTGGGGAAATGTGGTGTAGAGACGACCCACCGGGGCGTCTCTACACGGGTGGCCAGGGGACGTTTGGGCCAGGGCCGGGCGCGGGAAAACAGCCGTCATCGATCAGGGTTTTCAGGCGGCGGCGCAGGGCGCGCAGTTCCGCCTTATCCAGCAACTCGGCAAGCATCTGGGCCAGCGAGTCGTTGGCGTCGAGGCGGGCGCGCATCCCGCAGAAGGCAGCCGTCACCTCGGTAGGCAGGGACTCGCCCACGAAATCCCAGAGTACCGTGCGCAGCTTCGGCTCAAAGTGAAAGCAGATCCCGTGGTCAATCGCCCAGAGCCGACCGTCAAGCCCTTTGAGGGCGTGGCCGCCCTTGCGGTCGGCGTTGTTCACCAGCACATCGAAGGCGCAAAGCCGCCGGATCACACGCTCATAGCCGCCCGCCTTGAGCATCGTGAACAGGTGTGACTCCTCATCGTTCTCGATAAAGAGTTGGAGCATCCCCACGCCGTAGGGGCCATCGCGAATCACCGTGGGCGGCACCAACCCGAATCCGAGAGCCTCGCTGACCAGATATGCCGCCACCTCACGCCGGTAGAGCGTGCCACGCGGGAAATCCCACAAAGGTCGCTCGCCCCGCTGCGGCTTGTAGATACCGAGCAGACGCAGCCCCGCATAGCTCACCGTGGTGAGTAGGGTGTAGTTACTGCTGTAGGGCATCGACGCCTCAACCGACAGTTCACCGCAGGTGAGGACATCGAGGACACGGGAGGCTTCCATAATCCACAATCCACTCAGGTGCTGAAGATTGGCCCATGTCCATTACGCTGGGGACAGAAGTGACCGACGGGGTCAATCGGGCGACCGCAGTTGCCGCAGATCGGGCGACCAGCGGCCACCACCTGAGCGGCGTGGCTGCTCAGGGCGCGCATCTGCGGGCGTGACGCCGCAAAGCGGGCGCGCAGAGGTTCGTCATCATCTTCGACTGCGCTCTGCATCAGCAGGATGACCATATCACGCTCAGCGTCGTAGCCCAGGCCCATCTGGCCGATACGGAACTCCGGCTCAATCGGCTCCTCCAGACTCATATCGGTGATGAGCATATCGTCCGAGGTGATCAGGCGTGGATCCTTCTCGGCCAGGCTGTCAAGGAGGTGACCGATGGCATCAGCGAGGGCGCGCACCTGCTCCTTCTCGACCGTCAGCGAAATCAGGCGGTTGCCTCGGCGCACCTGCATGTAGAAGACTCGTTGGCCGCGTGGACCAACGGCCCCAGCGGTAAGGCGCTGGACGGAGTCCAGATCGATGTTAAAATCCGACATGGGCTACTCTGGTTTCTCTGTGTCGGGTAGGATTGCCACCGCTCCCTCGGTAGGCGGTGTACCATCAGCGCCGGGTATATCGGGGCTGGCCGACGTATCGGCGGGCTGCGGATCGGGGTGGGGCCGCAGGTGTTCGAGCGAACCTGTGTCGTTAAAAGCTATCAGCCGTGGCCCCATGCGTTCGAAGGCCAGGGCGCTGAGCGAACATGGGTTGATCGTCAATCGCTGGAACAGATCGATGTGCATTCCGATATAGTAGGCAAGCGCCAGCTTGATCAGGTCGGCGTGCGAGAATACAGCGATGATCTGCGTGGGGTGCTGAGCGCGCAGGCCGTCGATAGCCTGGACAACGCGCATCTGGGCCTCGCCGAGACTCTCGCCATTGGGGAAGCGGGTGCCGCTGGGGTAGAACTGCACGCCGATCCACAGCTCGTGCGTGTACAGATTCTTCAACTCTGCGCCTTGCCACTCACCGTAGCGCACCTCGCCCACCTGATCGACGAGGCGCAGCGCCATCCCACGCGGCTGGGCCACGGCGGTGGCCGTCTCGACGCAGCGATCCAGCGGGCTGCTGTAGATCGCCGCGATCGGCAGATCGCCGAGGCGTTCGCTCAGGCGCGCCGCCTGGAGTCGGCCCTCCTCATTCAGGTGGACGCCGGGAGTCCAGCCAGCCAGCCGTCCATGCACCCAATCATTGGTGCCGTGGCGGATCAGCAGCAAGAGCGTCACGCGCTTCTCCTTACATACAACCACATTCGTATGCATGATACCACAAGTCGTGGGATTCCGAGGGTGTGCGGCGACAGTGTGCAGGGCCGGTGCAACGTCGGCCTCGGCCCTCACCCCCTGCCCCTCTCCCTCACGGGGAGAGGGGAGATTCCGCACCAGGACGCATCCGACTCCCCTTCTCCCGCTCAGGGAGAGGGGGCTGGGGGGTGAGGGCTGCCCGGCGATCACACGACGTTGCATCAGCCCTGCGACAGTGTGCAGGGCCGGTGCAACGTCGCTGAACACCTCTGGCAGGCGACGGAAACGCTTGGTGTGAGATCACCGGAGCCGCATTGGGACACCATCGGCAGAACCGTGATTCGCCCGATCCGGCAATGCCGCGTTGGCGTCGAGCGCATTCTGATACAAAACCGTGTAGGAGAACTCACACCAAGCGTCTCAATCGCGAGCGACTATCCCCCGTGTGAGGGTGCTATAATGCCCGCCATGTCGTCTAGATTCACATGCGCCACAGGTGCAAGAGCCGTATGATCGATCCGCCCGCCGACGATGCCGATCTGGCTACCGCACGCACACGCGGGCAACGGCTCTACCCAGGCCAAGGAGTACCCGATGTCGTCACCGCCCGCTGATGCCCAGCCCGTCAAAGAGCGCACGATCCCGCGTCGACTGCTGTTTGCCATCGGCGCGATTGTTGTGCTGGTGATCCTGATCATCCTCACGCTGACCCGCAACAGCGGCGAGAGTGTGAGCTACCTGACCAACGGCACCAGCGTGCTGGTGCTGGCGCTGCCGGCCTTCCTGGCCGGTGTACTCAGCTTCCTCTCGCCGTGTACGCTGCCGATCCTGCCAGCCTACTTCGCCTTCACCTTCCAGGCGGGCAAGCGCGGCGTCTTTATGATGAGCGTGGCGTTTTTTCTGGGCCTCGCGACCACGATCACACTCCTGGGGGCCAGCGCCACCGCCCTGAGCGGCCTGATCTTTGACAACCGTGCGGCCCTGACTTTCTGGGGCGGGCTGGTGATCGTCGCCTTTGGGGTGATGGGCATGCTCGGCAAGGGCTTCGCTGGCCCGCAGATCCAGGAGCGCCCGGCAGCGACGATCTTTGGCTCTTACCTCTATGGGGCCACTTTTGCCCTGGGCTGGACAGCATGCGTCGGGCCGATCCTGGGTGCCCTGCTCACCCTGTTGGCTACCACCAGCGGCGTCGCCATCATCCAGGGCGCAGTGCTGGCCTTTATCTACGCCCTGGGCCTGGGCACCCCGCTGATCCTGCTCGCCACGTTCTTCAACCACCTCGGCAACGGCTCGTCGTTCTGGAAGGTGATCCGTGGCAGGGGATTCGAGGTGAACCTCCTCGGGCGCACGCTCTACCTGCATAGCACCAGCCTGATCAGCGGCCTACTGATGGTGCTGATGGGCGTGCTACTGGCCAGTGGTCAGCTTGAGCAGATCTCGCAGGTGACAAGCAACAGCGGTCTCGCTCAGTGGTGGGTGCAGCTAGAGAGCAGCGTCAGCCGTATGTTTGGTCTTCAGTGAGCGCCGAACTCATCCACGCCGCTGGCGGCGTCGTCTTCTGCTACGGCCCCAATCAGGGGCCGCTGATTCTGCTGATCTGCGATAAGTACGGTGTCTGGACGCTGCCGAAGGGGCACCTGGAAGATGGCGAGAACGAGGCCGACGCCGCCGTTCGCGAGATCGCCGAGGAGACCGGCATCGTCTGCGAGCTGGGCGACCTGCTGCACCGCATGGTCTATCCGATCTTCAAGCACGATGTCTGGCGCGACAAGCAAGTCGCCTATTTCCTGGCCCGCGCCACGTACCTGCCGCCCACCCCGCGCCACGATGAGGGCATCACCGCTGCCTGCTGGCTGCCCCCCGGTGAGGCTCTCGCACGGATCAGCTACTCTCAGGTGCGCGATGTCGTCCGCCGCGCCATTGCGCGGATTCCCCCGACGCCGTAGCATCACCGACGAGGTCGTCCCAGATCTCAGCCGAGATGATGCCAAGCAGAAGCATCTGCCCGTAGAATTTGTAGGAATAGCCTAGCACCCCAAGCCCGCCGCTGATCGCGCTCTCCGTAAAGCTCCACTGGTTACCGTAGGCAATCAGGGCGTAGGCCGTGGCGAGGGCGATGGCGCGTCCCACTGGCAGCGGGGCGTCGCCGTGGAGCAGAACTGCCGCAAAGACAAGGATGAGCACCGTCTCGTAGTGCATCCAGGCCGCCGGTACAGCCAGAACGGTGAGCAGCAGGAATAGGCTGAACTGGAGCGGTGCTGCGATCTTCCAGGTGGCCCGGTGGTCGTCGTCTGTCTGTGTGCGGGTGAAGGCGAGCGCGCCCGCCAACAGCAGCGACAACCCGAAGAACGCATAGGTCGCCAGCGTGATCAGTGGGGTGCCGAATGGCTCAGAGGTGATCTTCGGAGCGAAGAAGCGGCCAAAAAACCCGCTGAACGTCTGGTTCTCAATCCACGGCGTCGTGCCGCCGCCACCGCTGCCGCCGCCCAGCATCGGCACAACCTGGGTCAGAAACGTCCAGTGGGTCGCCCAGCCAAAAACCGCGACCGTCAGCGCGGTGCAGGCCAGGCCCGCGAGGATTGCACCGCCCAGGGCGCGCCAGCGGCGCTGGGCCAGAAAGAATCCGAAGAGCAGGGCGGGGTAGAGCTTGATCAGGGCGAAAAAGGCGATCACCGCCCCAGCCAGGCCGTCGCGGCCACGTAACGCGGCGAGCAGCGCCAACGTCGCCCCGAGCAGCAGCGCGATGTCAACCTGTCCAAATGCAATCGTATCGGTGGCAGGGCGAAAGTTAAACAGCATGAGGATGGCGACCGCCATCGGCCAACTTGGTGCGCGGCGCACCAGCAGCACGGCGGTGGTGCCAAGGAACAGGCTGTTGATGATACGATGCCCAGCCAGCACAGCGGTGCCGTCGAGCCGTGCGAACGGACTCAGGATCGCGGCGTAGAGCGGCGGCCACTTGTAGGAGAAACCGAACTGGTTCTCCGCGATCCCGGCCAGATTGTACAGCGGTAGTCCATCGCGCACGACATCGCGGGCGGCTCGGAAATGGATCCAGAAGTCTGCGGCGCTGCGGGTGAAGGCAAAGCCGATCATGAAAACGGTATGGGCCAGCGACCCGCCCAGCAGCACGGCGATGAGCAGGTGTCGATAGCTCCAGCCACGCCGCGCCGCTGCGCCGCGCAGCGCCAGGGCTGCCAGCGCGGCGAAGGCCGTGCCAACACCAATCAGCATTGTCGCAGGGTGCGGGGTCACGTTGCGTGCGCCGTCCAACGTAAGCACGATCTGGAATAGCGGCATCATCCACCAGGCCAGCCCCAGGTAGATCGGCAAGTCGGCGCGGTGCAGCACCAGTCGGCCAGCGTGCTGCTGCGGGGGCGCGATCCAGCGTGCGAGCCAGATCGCGGCGCAGGCGAGGCCCGCCAGCGCCCAGAGTCGATTCAGGAAGGGCAGTACGTCGAGCGGACGCAGGGCAACCCCAGCGGCGACACTCGCGGCGATCAGCAGCGCAAGCCCCCCGGCCACGCGGTCGCCCACACCGGCACCGCGCAGCGCACCATAGCTGAGCAGGGCGAGGCCCACCAGAGCGGCCAAACTTAGGGGTGGCGGGAAGCGCTGCCCATCGGCGATAGGCGTCAGGTGCGCGGTCTGGAACACCACGCCGAGTTGACGCGGGTCGCTCGGAATGCTGATCAGGGTGCTATCGATACGAAGAGCGATCAACGGATCGAGCGAAGGCGGAAGCAGCAGCCCAAAGTGACGAGCTTTACCCTTGCTGTGGGCGACCGTGAACACCGCCAGATGCTGCTGGTCATCCCACAGGTTGATCGTCGGATCGGGCATGCCATCTGGCCCCGAGTTGAGCAAGCCGAGGTTGAGGATCGCCGCGCCTGTGCCAAGGCGCGGCAGGTGCAGATCTGCGGTGCCATGCGTCCAGCGGCTAGGAACACCGGCAATCACCTCAATCGCATTGACCCCACTCAGAAAATTCCGGTCGTATGCGCTAACACTCAGCGATAGCAGCGGAGCATGCTGAAAGGCGAGGGTACCGCAGACGAGGGTGAGGCAGAGGCAGATCAGCAGGCCGCCAGAGCGCCGCCAGATCGGCGCAGGCGTGACGAAGCCAGGAACCATAGTAACGTCCACTCTGAGATCATGTCTAAAGGCAAGATTTCAGATTTCAGATTTTAGATTTGCCGCAACAGGACGCGGTGCATGTGCCCAAACTGTTAAGTACCTACAAACCTGGTCTAAGACCAATACCTTTCAAATAGGGAATCTACCGCCGCTCAGCCCTCACCCCCCAGCCCCCTCTCCCTGAGCGGGAGAGGGGGAGTCGGATGCGTCCTGGTGCGGAATCTCCCCTCTCCCCGTGAGGGAGAGGGGCATGGGGTGAGGGGGCAAGGTCGGCATAAATCAGCTTATGTGAAAGGTATTGGGTCTAAGGCATGTTTCAAAATGGGCACATTCAGCTTTACCGTCTTGCGACGAGGCGACGAGGCGATGAGGCGATGAGGCGATACGGAGCGCCTCATCGCGTCATCGTTTCGTCGCTGAATTGTCAATCTGGATTGAAACATGCCTGTCTTAGGCATGTTTCAAAATGGGCACATTCAGCGTGACAATTCAGCGATGAGGCGATGAGGCGATGAGGCGATACGGAGCGCCTCACCGCGTCATCGTTTCGTCGCTGAATTGTCACGCTGGTTTGAAACATGCCTTACAGAGGATTTCGGCTTGGCACGCCGGACGTGCGCGGATAGTGCGGGTCAGTTGGGCGTAGCTTGTCGATGATCACCACCGCGTGGGAGTCCAGACCTGGTAGATCGACCGACTCCACCGCAACCATATACCCTCCGAGGACTTTAATCGCCCGTCCTGCCGCCGTCACCTCGTCGTAGGCAGCGGCTCCCTTTGGGGCCAGCATACGCCCGCCGATCTTCAGCAGCGGCAACCCATACTCCACCAGCACCCGTAGTTCCGCCACCGCCCGCGCCGTCACAAGTTCGTGGGAGGCACGTTCGCCCCGGTCGCGGCCCAGATCCTCGGCCCGCGCCGTGAGTACCCGCACCCCCACAAGCCCCAGCAGATCGGCCATATGTCGCAGGAACTCGGCCTTCTTGCCCACCGACTCCACCAGAGTCAGGCGCAAGCTCGGTCGTAGGATCGCCAGCGGCAGACCAGGGAAGCCCGCCCCACTGCCGATATCAACCAGGCCCGCCGGGGAGTCGCCCCAGAAACGAGCCAGGCTCAGGGAGTCGAGGAAGTGACGGCGGTAGATCTCAATCGGCGTGGTGATCGCCGTGAGGTTGACGCGCTCATTCCAGATCCGCAGCTCTTCGGCGTAGGCGGCGAACTGCGCGAGCTGTCCGGCGCTCAGGGTGATGCCCCAGGTAGCGCAGGTTTGGGTAAGCACATGTTCAGGAGTGTCCATGCTCATACTCTCGGTAAAGCCCGTGCGCAGCGATGTACGCGAGCACCGGGTCAGGAATCTGGTAGCGCGTCGGGCGGTTAGAGACCAGACGGGCGCGCAGTTCACTGCTGGAAACATCCAGGCGCGGGCCGGTGATCAAGGTACAACGCTCGCCAATGCCGGGAAGATCGGCCTCAAGCTGCGCGACGTTCAGGTGGTAGCCGGGGCGTCCGACAATAGCCAGACGCACGAGACGGAGCATCTCGGCGGCCCGATACCAGCGCGGGAAGTCGCGGGCGGCATCGGTGCCAAGGATAAACACAAGATCGTCGGCAGGGTCAGTCTCAGCGCGCAGTGCGGCAAGGGTATCGACCGTATACGAGGGTGGCGGGCGGCGCAGATCTATATCGGACGCGATAAACTGCGGGTTCCCGGCACAAGCCAGGCCCACCATCGCCAGTCGCTGCGCGGGCAAGGCACCCTGGAAATCAGCTTTGAGTGGCTGCCGCGACGCAGGGACGAAGATCACATAATCAAGGCCAAGCGCGTGGCGGGACTCCTCCGCAATCGCCAGGTGACCAATATGGATGGGGTCGAAGGTACCCCCATAGATCCCAATCCGCTGAGTACGTGTCACGGGCGGCGATCCTCTAGGGGGGCTCCATCAGTCGGGGGACTCCATCTCGCGGGCGTCTTGAAAGAGGTGCCAGATCATCCACGAAACATCGTGCTGATCCTCAGAGCCAAGATCATCCACATAGGCGCGGATCAGCTCCGCCACATCGGTGCGCGGCAGCAGATACACACGTGCCCCCAGGGAATCGTGGAGCTGAAGGGCGAGGGTGTCCGCGAGATCAAGCATATCTCGCTCAGGCAGGCGACGATCTGTGCTGAAGCGATAGCCGCGCATATGCCCCCCTCCAGGTATGCACGTTGCGCACCTGTTGCGCCCTTACGACCGACGGCCACCGTGCAAACGCGGGTGCCGGTCGTCGTAGCCCGACTCGTCGTAATACTCCTCCTGCGGCTGAACAGCAAGGCGCTCCGTCTGTCCAGCGCGCCGGGGCAGCAGGGCGTTATCAGTCAGGCTCTCGTGGATATAGTCAAGGTAGCCACGAATATCATCGTTGTCATCAAGGCTGCTAAAAGGCACCGCCGCGCCACTCACCGTTTTTACACTCTCGCCAATATCGCGCAGGGTGCCGTCAATCCCCTTCACAAGTCCACGCATCACCGAGGCAAGTTCTTCTTTTTCTTGGACAGTCAGGTTTGCAAAGCCAATCAACGCTTTTTCTTGAGCGCGCAGCAGTGTGGCGCGAAGGATTGCAATATCGGCCTGCGTTTGCAACTCGTAACGGCGCACAAGGTGAGCCTGACGCACCTGCTCGACGAGTTCCTCACTGGTGACTGGCGTCCAGAGCAGGGCCGGGATGATGATAAACCCAATGATCCCAATAATAACCTGCTGGAGAATAAGGCCGGTGTTAGCAACCGTAGGCTGGGAAGCCCACCAGCTATACTGGATCTCAAAAGAATAATAGAGCAGATAGAGCGACGCGACGATAATCACGCCATAGCCCCATGTACGGGCATTAATTTTTTGGAGGAGCATCCCGCCGGGGGACCAAGGGATGAGGAATGACGTGAGGCTTGGGGGAGCGAGGACAAGAATCGCGGTGAACGCCCCTGCGACAACCCAATTCGTCGTCAGTTGGTTCTGCACACCCCACCAATAGACAGCCGAACCAACCATAGCAATACATGCGAGGACGGCTAATAACGATTTTGCCGTAAACTGCCAGCCCCCACCGCCCCGGCGTCGTTGCCCGCGCACCATGTCTAGGTATCTGCTGCTCACTGATTGCTCCTTCTACCGATGACCTTTATCGTCCACTCGTTGACAACAGGTGACAGCAGTACCGTATTAAAAAAAGACCAGCCCTGAAACAAAGCCGGTCAAAAGAGCTTTCCCTATTATGTGACGTGAAGATGCGGAGGTGGCGATCCCACGACAGACATCATATCCGCCACATCCGTTTTCATGATGGATTTGAGAGAAGAAATAAAGTGGAATTCGCATACCCTCAACAATGACCTTTGCCGTTACCGGGGCACAACGTTCGGGGTAATGAAAACATAGGTCTCAACCCAGTCCTTGGCTCCGGCAGCATTGATCCGCGCCACAAGTGCCGGCGACAGGGCCGTGAGTCCATAGTTCACATTCACCTGATACGGCACCTCCAACGCCTCAATGCCCTGTCCACGGAGCGTAAATTGGGCCTGTGCGAGAAAATCACCGGTGAACGTCCCCAGAATAACGTGCTGCTGATTGACCGGATCATACCACCAGAGCTCGCTGCTGGCGGTCGTATAGGATCGCGTGAGATCAAAGACGTTCCGATTGATCTGCTGCGCCCGCCAGCGTTGCTCGTTCGACATCTGCGGCGGCGTTGGGAGAACAAATGTTGCCTCGGGGATAGAACTGACCTGTGGCGTCGGCACCAATAACGTTGGCGTCAGCGCTACAGTAGTCGGCTCCACCGGAACCACCGTCGCCGCTACGGGGATCGGAGTTTCCGCAGCGACGGCCATCTCCGCAACGACTGTTGCGGTTGGCAACAGGAGGGCCGAAGGAGAGAAACCTCTGGCGTCCTGACCACTCCGAAGCGCCTCCATACAGCCGTTCAGCGTGATTGCGAGGAGACTTGCAACCGCCAGAATCGCAAGAGACCGGCACCTATTTTGGAAGTTGGGCCGTTGCCATAATCGTCGAGCCATTCGAACACTTCGCACAATTGCCCGATTTTCTTCGCGTATCCCCAGCGCGATCTGTGGTTTCTCTCACCGCACGAGCCGCCGACCACAAGCTCTCTTGCGATTCTACCACACCTAAACAATGCACGACCTATAGCCGAAGATTACGCTTTGGTCACAGCCAAAGCAAATCCGACCTGCGATACGTCATAGTTAAAAACATATGTTTTTTATTTTACGCAAAACGTATGGCCGGGATAGTATCATACGCAACAGGACGTGTCAAGAGTTTTAGGTCACGATCTAGGGCTGAGGCATGTTTCAAAATGGGCACATTCAGCTTTACCGTCTTGCGATGTGGCGATGAGGCGAGGACGCGAGGACGCGAGGACGCGAGGACGCGAGGACGCGAGGACGCGAGGACGCGAGGACGCGAGGACGCGAGGACGCGAGGACGCGAGGACGCGAGGACGCGAGGACGCGATGTGGCGATGTGGCGATGACGCGATGACGCGATGACGCGATGTGGCGA
>Ga0194060_10001545_pt1 | contig 16421 bp, 15 predicted proteins | sample SepL225m_MetaG_FD_163427 | JGI IMG/M metagenome (GOLD analysis project Ga0194060, IMG submission 163427) | Anoxic zone freshwater microbial communities from boreal shield lake in IISD Experimental Lakes Area, Ontario, Canada - Sep2016-L222-5m | ecosystem: Environmental > Aquatic > Freshwater >...
TGCTGATATATACTGCACAAGGTCAGTAATTGAGCTTTTCGTAGGTTGGGTTAGGCGGGTGTATGCCGTAACCCAACATGACCATGCTGAAAACAATCAAGGCTGTTGGGTTACGCGATGAGGCTGCCAACCCAACCTACGAAGTCAAATAAACTCAATTTAAGGCCGTTTGCAGTATAGTATGAGGTTTTATTTTCTGTAGGGGCGACAGCACAGCTTTATCGTGCTTCGCCCTTGCTGCCACGGAGATCAAAGGCGGGCAAAGCAGATGAACCTTGCTTTGCCCCCTACGAGAACCGCAATTTTAGAACGTTTGAAGTATATCTCAGTCAACGTCAAATAAACACTAGCCGCTACCAGCAATCTTATTCCAAACCAGCTCCCCCCCTGTAATCTGCGAGAAATACTTCCCATCCTGCTTATCCGGTCTGACAAACTTTGTCAGAAAATCAACAACCCACTCGCGCTCTTTTGCACCACGCACGACCTGTTCATAACGCTCAACCCGCCAGACAGCCCCCTCTACCGTGTCAAGTGCGCCATGAAAACCGAACTCCCCCAGCCTTCCAAGCGCTTCTTCGACGCTTATCGGTTCTGCTGACTCGATAACGTGCGGCGTCGTAAATATATCTCCAACACGCTCCATAAAACGGTCGAACGGAACCCGTTCAGCGGCTACCATCAGATCAAAGGCCACAAACGCCTCATGTTTCAGCGCATACCTGGTGCCGTGCGCCTGCAGCAGCCATTCTCCCACCAGCCGTTCACCCTCCTCCAGCACCCCGATAAACCTGTCATAGTTCTGGTGTACCCATTTGGCGAACAGAAGGTGCTGCTCAAAAGGTGATGTTTCGGCACGATAACCGGCACGCGACATCGGAATTATCTGATTGTTCAGCCTGCCGACACCTACGTTTGAACCATCCAGTTTTTCCTGAACAATGATCCGGTCGTGTCTGTCACGCTTCTTCTCGGTGGCAATCCGAGCCTGCCCTTCAGTGACGCAGTGATCCCCCTCGCCAAGACGGCTGTTTGGCAGATGCCCGATTGACCCGTAGTTTTTGCAATTAAATGGTTTTCTCTGCATGGTTTGTTTGCTTACCCCCCTTTATTCCCTCTGTCTGTCATATAGCTTTATAGAGATAAACGCAGGTATTGTCACCAGTGAAAACAGGGTAACAAAACCAACTCCAATATTTGTAGCCCATCCGATTGAAGACATGGCTCCATAATCGGTGAACGCCAGTGAGCCAAACCCGACAATCGTCGTCATTGCCGATAAAAACACAGATCTTCCGATCTGGACATACTGCTTTTCTCTCCCTTCCGGAGTCGCCGCCGTTACCCTGAACCTGATGTACAGACCAAAATCGCTTCCCATTCCTACTATAGTCACCAGTACCATGGCGTTCATAAAATTAAGCCCCATCCCTGTCATCGCCATGGTTCCCAGCATACAGCCGGTTGCCGCCGCCACCGGAAAGAGTGAATAGAAAACACCGTCCGGTCTTTCAGTAAATTGAACCATCAGCAGAAACAGCACCAGTGCTCCACCAAGCAGAAATGAACCGGTAAAGCTGCTTCGCACCGTCTCTTTGAGCTGGCTGCTGACAAGTTCAATACTGGTAAGACGGGCAGTTGAATCGATGGCAGCCAGACGTTTGCTGAAGGTTGCCAGGTTAAAACCGGTCTCTCCGTAATAGAGATAAACAAGAGCGTGATACCCTGTGGCATCTTTGACGAGATGTCGATCAATTACCCCCTTGAAAGGGGACGCTGCCAGAGCGGCAACCGCCTCCTCTGAGCTGATCGGAACAGCCTCTGCCAGGCGACCGGTAGCGTCAAGGAATGGCTGGAACGGTTCCAGCGCAAAGCCCTGTCTCTCTAATTCTCTGCGAAACAGATCAGCCGGTTTGCTCTCAGCAAAAATCTCCCGCAGTTGACGCGCAACGTCTGCCTGCATCGTCTGGCCGTTGACGAGTCTTGTCATGGATGACCAGGAGGTAATCTCACCCCGCTTCTGCAAAACCTCTGCAAGATCGTCAAGCATGGAGACCCGCTCCAGCAGCTCAGACAGTTCCTTCCCTTCCAGCGCCACCAGCAACTGTTTTGGTGCGATGCTCAGATTTTTTTCAAGTTTTTCCTGGGCAAGAAAAGCCTCTGAATGACGCGGTTGCAGATTTTTAAGTTCTCCGTCAAAACCGATATGCCTGGCAGCGAAACAGAGAGCGGCAATAATAATCAGCGAGGTTACTGCAACCATTACGGGGCAAAGCGTTGCCATTCGCCATATTTTAGAAAGTCCAAGACCCGGTATTGGGCGATAAATGATCGGGTAGCGCCTTTCCATGAAGAGAAGGAGCGGCGGTAAAAAAATGATCGTTACATAGAATGAATAGATAACTCCCAGTCCAACCAGAAGTCCCAGTTCATACAGGGCGCGCACGTCGGATATCATCAGCGCCAGAAAAGGGACTCCGGTTGTGATTGCCGCAGTAAACACTCCATGCCCGGTATCAAGAAGCGCCAGACGAAGTGCCCCTTGGGTATCCACGCCGGCGGCTCGTTCGGTATGAAAGCGATCGTAGATATGAATCGAATAGTCGGTGCCGATGCCGGTAATGAGAGCGGTGAAAGCAAAAGAGATGATATGGATTGAAGAGAGGAACAGACCGGCTGTGCCAAGCGCAAAGGTAACGCCGCAGGCTAAAATAAGTGGAATCAGAAGAGTCGGGAGCAGACGTCGGTATGCGGCAAAAAAGATCCCGAGGACAACGACCAGTGATGAAACGATGCTGACCAGAATATTACTCTTCATGGCGGCTTCGTCCAGAACCGCGCTGATATGTGCCCCGGCGCATGAGATGGAGACAGTAGCGCCACGGCGAGCCTCGTCTATCGATTTCACCAGTTTGCGGGCGAAGACCATGTCCTGCACCGGTTTGACCGGTTCGGCGATAATGATAAGCACATTTCCGTTGCGGGAGATCAGATAAGGAGAAGCCGGGTCGAGATCAAGCGACTGACTCCCCGCTTTGATGCGCGGCAGGATGAAATCCCGCAGATAGAGCGGATCAGCGGTAAAGAGAGCGGTCATCCCCCCACCCATCTGTCCGGCCAGTTCAGACTGGAGCCGTTGCAGCGTTGACTTGACCTCTTCCCTGTCATAGCGGGAGGCGAAGCGTTTAATATCACCCGAACCGAGGAAGAGTTGAGGATTTGCGACCGCAAACGAGATGAATTTTGTAAATGCGGTCGCCTGACTCTCATCGTAAATCCGCCATGTTACCCGCTTAAAAGCCGATTGACCATCAACCTGCGCCTGTTTCAAGCGCTCAGCAAAACGTCCCGCTTCGGCAGGCAGAGTCTCTTTCTCCCCTTCAACCAGAAAGTAGGCATCATTGGCGCTGCCGGTCCATTCAAGCGAGTCCAGCAGCAGCCTGAGAGCAGGCTGGCGGTTCGGAAAAAGCCGGAAAATGTCGGTATCAAAATGTGTTGAAGCGATAACAGTCGCCGACAAAACCAGCATGACGAGAAACAGAGCGAGGAGAGAGAGCGGGCGGGAGGTAGCAAGCCTTAATATCCACTCCAGATGACGGAGGGTAAGAGCATTGCAGAGCGCGGTAAAACGCGAAAACATCGGTTACTGTTGACGCAGCACCGCAAGCGGAAGTTGTGTCAGACCGTCCAGTCGCGGAGTAAAGGCGGCATCGTCAAGCGGCGTGTTCACTTCCGGTTCATCCAGCGTAAGGCGGATACGATCCTCTCTGGAATTACGCATCTCAACCTCGGCTGCCAGCGGCACACCGTTGACGACAGAGTATTTCCCATAATAGACCTGATCCCCCTTTAGAGATGTCTTGGCTGTTATCAGACCGTTTTCAAAAGTCACCTTTTCCGAAAAACCGAGCTTGCCGATCCGCTCCAGAGTGCCGCTGAAGAGCCTGTTCTCCGCAGGGTCGGCATCCATAACCCAGCGCATCATGCTCCACCCCTGCAGCCCCCCCTTCTCCGGCAGTTCATCAAAACGCCCGCTGTATGCGGTCATCTGGGACGGGTAGAGCAGGGTAATCCGCTCCCCATTTACAAAGGCTTCCATCATGGTTGTTCCAAAAGGGGAGAGCAGAACCAGATGGAGTTGATCCGGCCTGCGGTAGACCATATAACCGTTCCCGGACATACTCAGATCGGTGGTATGTAGCGAAAGAGATACAGACGTGGCGAGGGTCTCAACAACAGCACCAGACCGGTAATCAAGAGCGGGCGTCAGAGATAGAGCGCAGCCGGAAGCTAAAAAGAGGATAAGCAATAAAATCAGATAGTCATGTAAATTTTTCATCGACACTCCATGTATCACGGGAGACTAAAAATCTGAAAAACTTGAACCGCAAAGAACGCAAAGAAAATCAAAGTATTTATCCACTAAGTACACGAAGGGACACCAAGAAAACCGGGCTATTTTGAACGAAGCAGCTATACTCCACAAGGTTAATAATTGAGCTTTTGCAGGTCGGGTTAGGCGGCTGTATGCCGTAACCCGACATGACCATGCCGAAAAGTCGGGTTACGCGGTGAGGCTGCTAACCCGACCTACAAAGTCTGGTTTTTTCTGGTGTTAACCTAATTCTGATGGTTTCGTAAAAAGTCCTTATCACCCTTCGACTGTTCGACAGGCTCACAGCTCAGGGCGAACGGACTATAACAGTCTAAGTTATTGAAAATTCGTTCGTGCTGAGCTTGTCAAAGCATGGATCATATGCTGTAAATTTACTTTTTACGAGACCAACAATTCTTCTTTGTTTTTAGTCAGTTGCTCTGTGGTTCAAATGCCGTTTTTAGGTTTACCTGTCGAGCCTGAAATCTTTATCCGTCAATCCGATATTGCTGCGAAATTTACGAAAGGTCATGGTGGCGCGGTCGCCGTTCTGCTCGCCAATAACGAGGCGTCTGACAGTTCCATCCGTCAGAAAGGTGATGACCAGCTCTTTCACATCCCCTCTCCCCTGCGGCATGATCGTTACGGTATAGAGCGAACCGGTCAGATCAGCCAGAACCGTTACCCCTTCCGGCATGGTGACAATCGGTGCTGCCAACCTGGAAAACCACTGTTTCAGCCCCTGTTCCGGCGGCAGAACGATTCTGTTCCGGTCACCGCTGTTCCCAATGAGCTGCTCCATGCTGTTATCCCGCAGCAGCATGCGGCTTTTGTATGGGGGGAAAATTTCGAGATAAAAAGTATCAGGCTTGCGAAAGCGCACCGTGCCGTTCATTGTCATACTCCGCTTCATCAGCGACAGCCGCTTTTCCTGGATGATCTCGGCCGTGAAATCGTATGTGCCGGAAAACGCTTTTCGCAGAGCCTCCAGCCCCTCCAGAGGTGGGAGCGATCCGGCTTGAGCTGACGACTGAAAAGAGAAGAGTATGGCAATCGTGAGGAGTAGACGGAGCATGTCAGACTTTCCCGATTCCGAGCGTCATCTGTGACCGGATCAGAGTTTTTCCATCAGAGAGAACCGAGCCTTCGATCAGCACAAGCCGTCCGAATGTCTTCAGAACTCGTGCCGTTATCGTCAGAGTGTCCCCCGTGCAGACAGCCCCTTCAAATTCGGCATGGTCGATTGAAGCCAGAAAGCCCCCCTCCCCCTCCTCACGTACAGAGAGGATACCTCCCAGTTGTGCTACACACTCAAGAAGATAAAGCTGTGGAAAACCACCAGAGGCGGTTGTCACAAGGCGTTCGGCGACTGCAATCACCCCCGGTTCAAGGGTCAGCAGACGATCAAGCATCAAAAATGGATAGCGATGCGGCAGATATGCGGCAGGATTAGGATTAAACAGTTGCGCCTCCCCTCACAGCAACAGAGTAGTAAGGTCCCTGCGGGGAAGCGGATAGATGCAGACCACGTTCCCCCTCTGGCAGCGATGCGACCAGTGTTGCCAGGGAGAGACCACCCATGCCGAGGGATCTGCCGATGTGGTTGCCTGTATCAATAGTCGGCAGAGAGGGGGCGAGCGACCTGAAACAGGGGACATCCCTGGCAGATCCGGAAAATGAAACCATCGAGCATTCTTCCAGGCGGTTGGAGAGAAGATCAACAGCTTCCTCTTCATGACCCTTGACGAGCATGCCGATACTCCGGACAGACTCAACAGAAGCCATGACTACAGCACCGCGCCGACGGGCAGATGCAGCGCTCTCCAGAACCAAGACACCGCACCCCTCCCCAAACGGCACAGATGAACGCTTCACCTGACCCAGGGCGCAAAGACCCTTTAAAATAATGGGGAGCAACTCATCGGTTCCACCTGTCAGCATGACATCGGCGCGCCCCTCCTCAATAAAACGGCAGGCCATTAAAAAAGCGGTCTCCGCCGAACAAAAACGCTGGATCAGTGAGACATTGGGGCCTTTAAAGCCATGCTCGATTGAGGCGTTGCTGGCTGGAGCGTTTGGAACTGTATTCGGAAAGATCATGGGGAGCAGCCCTTCGACGCCACTCCGGAAATAGCCGGTTAAAAATTCGGCTGAGCTGGAGATACCGCAAAAACCGCTCCCAAGGGCTATGCCGACCCGTTCAGGCGGGATCAACTTCATATCTATTCCGGCGTTTTGGAGGGCAAGTCCGGTCGCCGCGACCGCAAACTGACTGCTGCGATCCATCTTGCGAGCCTTCATTGGCGACATGAAGTCAGAGACTTTAAAACCGGTCGCCTTTCCCCAGAAGTAACCTTCAGCCCCAAGTACATCAGAAGGTATTTCGGTAAAAGCGTCAGATCCTGTCTGAATCAGCTCCTTCAGAGGTGAAATCCCGATCCCTGCCGAGCTTATCGCAGACAAGCCGGTAATAACTATATCTTTGATCAGATTGTTCATAGTGAAAGCACCAGTGATGTCACATTCCCCCCAAAGGCGAAGGAGTTGGACATGGCAATTTTACAGTCGGTTTTTTGAATGCCGCTATGGCAATACTCCAGATCACACTCAGGATCACGCCCTCGGTAGCTGAGCGTCTGTGGGATTATATGGCGGTTCAGGGCAATAACTGTCGCAACAGCCTCAATGGCGCCGGCCGCTCCCAGACAGTGTCCTGTCATCGATTTGGTAGAAATCAGCGGTACCTGCGCGGCTCGTTCGCCAAAGACTATTTTCATAGCCTGTGACTCAACCACATCATTTAACGGTGTGCCTGTGCCGTGAGCATTGACCCAGCCGATCATGGAAGCGTCAACAGAGGAGTATTGAAGAGCATCTCGCATCACTCTGGCAACCGTTAACCCTGTCGGATCAGGAGCTGTCATGTGGTGAGCCTCGCCAGCCATTGAATACCCCAGCACTCTGCCATAAATCTTCGCTCCACGGGCAAGGGCGTCTTCTTCACTTTCAAGAACCATGAAGGCGGCCCCCTCTCCGAGAGAAATCCCCTGCCGCCCCAGGCTGAAAGGAGAACATGGCGCAGGATCAACGACCCGTAAAGAGTTAAACCCGGCAAAAGTCAGCATGGTCAGGGTATCAACACCGCCGGCAACCACCATCTTCTGATGTCCGGAGGCGACAAGGTCTGCGCCCCAGCCGATAGCGGTGGATGATGAAGAACAGGCCGTGGCAACCGTCCCCTGGTAACCGCCGAGTTTAAAGGTTCTGGCGATATCGGTCGTGCTTTGATCCGGCAGGATGCCACGCAGTAGAGATGGACGTTCCACAATTCCATCAAGGTGAGACTTAAGCCAGAACTCCCCCTGAAACATTCCGGCGGCGCCACCCCCCATAGATACCCCCATCTGATACGGTGAATATACTCCGGCAACAGCACTGTCACGGAGTGCCTCCCCTGCGGCAATCACGCCGAACTGATCGGATCGGGAGAGCTTTTCTGCAGTGTGCCGGTCAAAATAATCTAGCGGATCATACCGCTTGATCTGCGATCCGATTTTTGAGGGGAAAGGAGATACATCAAAGATATCAAGAGGTTCAATACCGCAACTGGAATTTAGGAGAGCATCGCCAAATTCGTTGACATCCTTTCCAGCACCGCAGAGCATCCCGAGTCCGGTTATAACAACACGCTTTCTGATCATACAAAACCACCATCCACAACGATTGATTGACCCGTGATAAACGAAGCGGCACCGGATGCGAGAAAAAGAACGGCGGATGCGACTTCTTCGGGGGTGCCGATCCTCCTGAGCGCTGAACTCTTGACGACCCGTTCCACAACCTCCTTTTTCAGGTCTACCGTCATTTCAGTGGCGATCATCCCGGCGACTACCGCATTAACACGGATCCCCATCGGCCCCGCCTCGCGGGCGAGAGATTTGGTAAAACTGATGACCGCCCCTTTTGATGCCGCATAGTTGGTCTGCCCCATAGCGCCTGTAAGCGCAGAGATGGAAGAGATGTTGATAATAGAGCCGGAGCGGCGTCCGATCATCTTGCGGAGTCCCCACTTGCAGCAGTGGAAGAGCGGGTTTATGTTCGAGCGGATAACTGAATCCCAGTCATCATCAGACATCATGGCAAGGTAGCAGTCTCTGATAATACCGGCGTTGTTAACCAGAACATCGATATGTCCCGGAGCAACTGAGGCGGCGTTTATCAGACCGGTCGCCCCGGCCGATGTTCCGACATCACCCTTATACACCGAAATCGTTCCCGGCAGAGATAGCGACTCCTCCAGCAGCTTCCCGGCGGCTTCGTCATTACTCAGATAGGCAGCAAAAACCGTGGCACCTTCACGGGCAAACGCAAGCGATATGGCTCTCCCGATGCCTCGTGTGCCACCTGTAACTACAACGATTGAATCCTTGAACTCCATAAACTCCATGAATTGCTCCGATAAACCTACAAAAAGAAACAAGTATTCGCGTGCATAGCACACGCTACGAATCGTAGCGTGCGCTGTGCGCACGAAACAGCTATACGCACGAAACAGCTAATAAGGTTGTCATCCCCGAATGCCTCTATCGGGGATCCATGCTTTTAAGGCTTTGAAAGGCTGGATTCCCGATAACTACCTCGGGAATGACACTCTATAATGTCAAAAAAAAAACAGCTATGCACACGAAACGTCTGCCAATGGTCTGTGATGACTTCTACCCAGGCGTTTGATCATCTTCCATAGCGGCCCCTTCACTTTGAAGAGACGAATGGCATCCAGCATCGCAGAACTGCTGTTTACCTCAAGGCCGGGTACTATCCAGTTTTTGCGACGCATCGCCTCAGATGTAATAAGCTCTTCAAAAATATCGCCTATCTCTGGAGAGATATAAAAAACCGGCTCCAGAAGCGACGTTGACGCATCAATCACACCCTCATCTATCGCCGTCTGATGGATAGCGGTGTTCGGATAGATCCGGATTCCTGCCATGGCGATTACCGCTGTCGGTGCCAGCTCATCCATCAGTGTAAAGCTCTCCAGAACAGTTTCAGCCGTTTCACCAGGTCCTCCAAAAAGCATATAGTGGGCAAAATCCACACCCAGTTTTCTGCATAGTGCCGAAGCTCTTCTAAGGTCGTCCACCGTAAATGATTTGCGCAGATTTTTCAACATCTGAGGCGAGCCGGAGTCGCTGCCAAACTCGACAGCATCGCAGCCGGCGGCAAGCATGCACTCCATCAGTTCATCTGTAATGAAATCTGGGTTGATGAAAGCGGACCAGTTTACCGGCAGCCGCTCCGCCGCCATAGCGCGGCACAATTTACCAGCAAAATCGGGTGGATAGTTAAAGATGTCGTCTACAAAGTATAAATATGAAACGCCGAAGTCGTGAACCAGACTCCGTATCTCAGCCAGAATATCCTCCACCGGCCGCAGACGCATGACCCGCCCTTCAAGATGCGGATAAGTACAGTAAGAGCAGGAGAATGGACAGCCGCGCTTGGTCTGGACATTAGCCATCCCCCCTTCGCTGTGATAGCGGGCCACGTTGAAGAGTGAACGTTCAGGCGTACATATGAGCGAAATCAGGCGGGGGGGGAGAAACGACGATGCGCCCGGCAGCACTACACCAGGAATAACTGACGGGTCAGTGCCCGATTCGATACAGGCCAGCAGGAGCGGAAGCGCCTCCTCCCCCTCCCCTGCAATGCCGAAGTCAGCGCCGACAGCCGCCAGAATTTCCATCGGCATCAGCGAAAAACCGGAACCTCCGACGATCACCGTTCCGTAGACCCTGCACGCCTCCACGATCTTTCGCATACCGGCGAGGTATGAAAAGCTGCCGGGCCAGGTGACGTTGTCAAGATTTCGGAGAGATATTATGATAGCGCCCGGTTTCTGTTCCGCCAGAGAGGCATCGAGCGCTTTTAAAGGCTCCGCCTCGAAACAGAGATCAAGAACAGAGAGGGTGTGCCCAGCCTCGGACAGCGGTCTTGCCAGAAAGGCGAGACCGATCGGAAATACCGGATAGGGGTCACGTTCACGGTTAGCGGAAACGAGCAGGATATTCATCAGGAGTTCAGCCATTTTTTCATATCATCAAGCCTCTTTGTAATTTCTGTCGGGATTTTAAACTGCATTACGCCGTTCATATCTGTCAGGACGTGTGTTGTTACCCCTGTCGCCAGCTTCCGGCCATCGGCGGCGATAATCTCCTGCTGAAATAAGATGGTGGCCGTCTCGGTGGGGTTTATTCTGCTCCGCACAAAAATCTCGTCATTAAGAAAGGCCGGACTCAGATACTTTATCTCAAGTGAGACAACCGGCCCCAGAAAACCCAGTTTTTCGAGATGCCCGGCGTCCATTAAAAAACGCCCGGCCAGGTCGTTGCGCCCAACCTCCAGCCATGCGACATAATGGCCATGCCAGGCGACTCTGTACATGTCAACTTCGTTAAAACGCACATGCAGCCTGGTTTCATGGAATCTCATAGTTCACTGTCTATCCATCGGTTGAATTTGGTAAGTGCCGAACCAGCACCAGCTTCAAAATATTTTTTCACCCCTTCGCTCTTGAGTGCGCGACAGGTTTTTTCCCAGAAGACCGGACGGCATAGCTCTTCCACCAGAAAGCAGGGGATATCGGAAGCGTTCAGTTTCCTCTGCTCAAGATGATCCATCAGCGGGATCTGCGGTCTGCGGAAGGTATAATCAGAGACTATATCCCGCAGGGTTGAGGCAACCGCGTTGACAAGAGGAGTATGGAGCGGCGCGTCAGTCGGGAAAACCGATGTAGAGAATGCGCCTACAGCCTCTGCCTCAGCAGCGGCTTCCCGTATCCTGTCAGAGTCACCAGCCAGAATAAAATGACGAGATGTATTGTAGTTGGCGATATAAACATGATTATTGGCAGCAACGGAGTGGAGCAAATTATATGTCAGACCAACGACGCTTCCCATGGCAAATGTATGCCCCTTCCCCATAGAGGCCAGACAGACGCCGATCCGGCAGGTCAGCTCCACTGCGGTCGCAGGGTCAATCGAGCCGCATGCCGCAAGAGCCGGATATATCCCCATGCTGTGTTCGGCTATGATTCCGGGAGAGCCATGCTGAAGCGTCAGCAGATCTGTGCGATAGAGACTCATTGTTGTTCCGGAGAGCTGCAACTTTACGCTGTCAGTCAACTGAGGGGCTGACTCAGGAACAAGAGGATTGAAGCCGGTCGCTACCTGGCAGCTCCGAGCCGTCTCCACAAATGCCGGGTCATCAGGCATACTGGCCAGAGAGAGCGGCTGTCCCGGAAACATGAAGCAGTTCATGTCGCGCTATCCTTTTTGCGGATGGCACTGCGGAAGCCCAGATTCATGGGGGCGAACACCTGCAGAGACCTGTGCAGCCTGAATATCCGCCGGTACATGGAGGGGAATGAATAGAACTCCCGGCATATCCGGTTATATCCATCCTGAAGCTGTTCCGGCGTCATACCGCTTGGGCGGAATGTGACATGCTCCATATCATAATCCTGCCAGTTGCTGGAGATTATTCTACTCTCAGCCTCCAGTCTCTTCCGCACGGTGGTCCCGGGATAGGGGGTCAGAATCGGAAAAATGGCCGATTCAAGCCGGGCATTTTCGCAGAATCTCAGAATCTGTTCAAAGACTTCCGGAGTATCACCGTCGTACCCCAGCACAAATGATCCGAGAATACCGATGCCATGGTCGCGGAAAGCCCAGGCATCTTCCAGATATGAAAGAGCGCGGTTGGTCTGTTTCCCCATTGCAGACAATGAATCCTGATTGAGCGATTCAAAACCGATGAACATCCCCAGACAGCCTGATTCTCCAGCGGCCTTCATCAGTTGTCTGTCGCGTGCGAAGTCGATCGGAGAGTGAGATAACCATTTAAATCCCATACCCTTCATACCGTTAAAGAGTGACATCGCATATACCCTGTCCGCCACGATATTGTCATCCACAAAGAATACGAATGAGTTGGTCTTTCGGAGTTCTTCCAGCTCCTTAAGTACCTGCTCAACCGGTCGCTTACGGTATTTGCGCCCATAAAAGGCAGTTACGGAACAGAATTCGCAGTCAAAGGGGCAGCCTCGGGTAGTCTGAATGGTGTTGGTGAGGAGATACCCCTTGCCGTTAAACATCTCCCGCCTCGCCGCCGGAATCTGTGCCATCTCCATCAACGAGCCGGTCTTGTAAAACGGCTGCAATCTCCCAGCAGACCAGTCAGCAAGGAGCTGCGGCCAGACAAGCTCCCCCTCCCCCACTACGACGGCGTCACTGTGCAGGATGGCTTCATCCGGCAGGTTGCTGGCGTGAAACCCTCCGATGACGACGCTCTTCCCCCTTGCACGAAATTCATCAGCAATCTCGTAAGCTCTTGTTATCTGCGCGGTCATGGCGGTTAATGCCACAATGTCCGCGTCGCTTGAATAATCAATTTTTTCAAAACTGTCGTCGCAAAAATCAATCTTCCACTCAGACGGCGTCACTGCAGCGATAGCGGCCAGCGACAGGGGGGGGAATTTAAATCTCAGTTCACCCCACAACCTCCCCCTCGGCCACCCTGGTGAAATGAAAAGGATCTTCATCGCGCTGACCGCCCATTTCCGTTTGCAGCGACAGGTCTGGTTGCCAGATGCTCTTTCAGGTACTCGGCGGGCTTCATCATCCGCTGCGTCCTCCAGAGTACTCTGATAATATACGGAATCTGGCTGGGGCGCACCTGACGGATCCACGCCATGATTCCCTTGTCACCGGCGGTATTCAAGATCGAGCGCCGCCAGGTCTCAGCATAGAGTTCAAAGAATCGTTCCGCCCCGATGCGCGGTTCCCAGAGCAGATGGTGCATATCGTAATTAGACCACTGCTGTCCGGCAACTTTATCAGCCATCTGTCGGTGGTACTCAGTCCCCGGCAGCGGCGTTCGAATAGTGAATCCGGCCCGCTGGAGGCCGTACTGCTGTACAAAACCCCAGAGTTCCTGAAAATCAGCCTCTTCCCAGTCGGTATCAACCAGAAAATTGCCGTTAATCCCGTATTTGAGCGAACGGGCAATTCGCACCGCCTCGACGCTGTCCTCCAGACCGGCCCCTTTGTCAAGCCCATCCAGACCGCTGTCGCTGGCAGCTTCCAAACCGAGAAAAATATCGAAGTCCTTCGCCAGCGGTCGCCACGCCTCCATCAGCGCGGCGCTTTTCCGGATCAGGTCGGTGCGGGTCTGCACGAGGATCCATCGCTTAAAGACGCCGCGCTTCTTTAAGGCTTCGGCGAGTGCCAGACTGCGTGCCGGATTGTACCAGAACAGGTCATCTGCCACAAAGATCGCATCGCCACAGGCGGCAAAATCCTCGACAACCGCATCCAGATTGCGTTCACGGCATGAGCGGTCATAGAGCTGCCAGACAGAGCAGAACGAGCAGTTATAAGGGCAGCCACGTGCGGTCTCGATCAGCCAGACCGGCTTGAAGAGGAGGCAGTGATAACCTGAGCGGTGCCGGTCAACCAGGCTGCGCGCCGGCAACGGCACCAGATCAAGACTTGTGCGCTGCTGGAGCTGAGGGGTGCTGATCCAGCCGTCTCCGGTTCTAAGGCGCAGGCCGGGAACCTCCGCGAGACTTCTCCCCTTCTGAAGAGCCTCGACCAGCGCCGGTACGATCTCCTCACCGTCATCAACACAGATGGCATCAATATCGTCACACTCAAGTGGTGCCGGATATGCCGCTGCCGCATGCCCACCCGCAAGGATGAAGGCATCGGGAGACGTTCTTCTGACTTCGCGGGCGGTTGCGATTATTTCGTCAAATTCAAGGGCATGAAGACAGCCGATTCCGACCAGAGCCGGTTTTGTGCGCTTGACCCACGAGGCGACCCCCGGCTTAAAGCGGAGGTCGGCAATCGTCACCTCATGCCCTCTTTCAAGGAGAGCGGTGCCGAGATATTCAAGGCCCAATGGCTCAACACAGAAAAAGGGGCCGAGACCGAAACGGTCATTACCCGGATGTGGACGGAGCAGCAGTACTTTCATACACCCTTCCTGATTCGTTCTGATTCGCGTAGGTTGCTAACAAGGTTGTCATCCCCGAATGCCTTTGTCGGGGATCCATGTTTTTAAAGCTTTGAGAGGCTGGATTCCCGATTACGACCTCGGGAATGACACTTGCTGATTCACATCCTCACCGTAAACACCCCCCCGACGGAGCAGGTTGTAGGCGATGTTAGTTAAATAAGCAGATTTTCCGGATGCAACGCGCGAAATTATCGATGGCCAGTTATAGACTTCACGCCGCGCCTCAACCCACCCTTTATAGAGCCGTTCCGGAGTCATCAGTCTGGGGCGGAACACAACCTGATTGTGATCATAGCACTGCCAATCCTTGTGCAGCAGCCTCCCCTCCTCGTCAAACTGGCGGTACAGGGCGGTTCCCGGATAGGGAGTGAGAACGTGCAGAGTCGGAATACTCGGACGGCACGCCTCAAGATAGCGGATCGTTGTTTCAAAAACCCCCTCATCATGATCGTCAAAACCAAAAATCATCGACGCCTCCAGCACGATCCCGGCATCCCTGACACGCTTTATCAGGTCAGCATGCGAATAACGGCTGCCGGCCTTGGGGTGGTTGGCCTGTGCGCCGGCAACCGACTCAAGTCCGACAAAAATTCCGATACATCCCGAATCAGCCAGCAACCGTACCAGCTCCGGATCTTCAGCAAAGCGAAGATTCGCCTGCCCTCCCCACCGTAATCCCAGCCCCGCCATCCCCTTCAGAATCGGCCTGGCACGCACCGGATCTCCCAGAATATTATCATCCAGAATAACCGTAAGTTTTTTGTCGAATGTCCGCATCTCTGCCAGGATGTCTTCCGGATCACGATACCGAAATGATCGACCGAAATATGGGGTGACGGTGCAGAATGGGCAGTCGTATGGGCAGCCACGGCTGGCTTGAAGGGTCTGGGTGGTCAGGTATGTTTTACCGGCAAGAATATCCCGGCGCCCCCACGGAATAACCAGGGTTTCCCCTTCCGGTACAGAGCTGTAGCGGGGTGCCAGGTTTCCGCTCATCAGATCGCTTAGCAAACCGGCCCAGACCGGTTCCGCCTCTCCGATAACTACCGCATCTGCGTGCTGAAGCGCTTCATCAGGCAGCACCGTTGCATGCATCCCGCCGATAATTACCGGCACGCCTCGTAAGCGGAATCTGTCAGCAACCTGGTAAGCCCTAACCGCCTGATGGGTCATGGCGGTAATACCAACGGCGTCGAACTCAGCATCAAAGGGGATCTCTTCGTGCAGCTCGTCAGCCAGGACGATCTCCCATTCGGGGGGGGTCGCCGCCGCTACCAGCTTCAAAGAGAGTGAGGGGAGTTGAAAACGGCGCACCCACCCCAGTTTGTGGGTGGATGGATACACCAGCAGCAGTCGCGGTCGCCTCGTCATGCCAGTCTGCCTGTCGCAGCAGTTGATTTCACCGGTCGATGATGAGTCTATTTTTGATTTTCAGCGATATACGCAGTCATGCTGCGGACAGAGGCGAATACCTTGGAACCGGTAGCGGCGTCAGGAACAACCGTCCCGAACTCTTTTTCCATAGCAACAACAAGCTGAAGGGCATCAATTGAATCAAGACCAAGCCCCTCCCCAAAGAGCGGCGCATCGTTATCAATCTCATCCGGCGACATCCCCTCGATGCGCAGACTGTCAATTATCATCTGCTTTACTTTCAAAATAAGTTCTTCGGACATGTAAACCTCTCTCGTTATGGTTGTTTCTCCCAAAAATCATAATAATTATACCACTGATCCGGATACGCCCGGATATAGCGTTCAAACACCGCCAGCAACTGCTCCATGCCGGTCTTTATAGTGTCGGCGTGCTCCCCGCGCCCCCCTTTGAAGAAGATCGGTTCCTCCATGATGGTTGCGTAACGCCCATGCTCCAGAACAACAAAAACCGGAATCACCGGCGCTCCGCTGGCGAGGGCGAGATAGGCGGCACCTGCCGGGATATTGGTCGGGCGACCGAAAAAATTCAT
>Ga0194060_10001546_pt1 | contig 16413 bp, 11 predicted proteins | sample SepL225m_MetaG_FD_163427 | JGI IMG/M metagenome (GOLD analysis project Ga0194060, IMG submission 163427) | Anoxic zone freshwater microbial communities from boreal shield lake in IISD Experimental Lakes Area, Ontario, Canada - Sep2016-L222-5m | ecosystem: Environmental > Aquatic > Freshwater >...
GTTGGAGAAGGAGTTTTCAACGATAGCAGGCTTGGACTCGATGAGTTCGGCAAGCGCCCAGGGCAGTTCCCAGATCACGCTCCAGTTTGTTTTGAGTCGTGATCTCGACGCGGCGGCGCTGGATGTTCAGGCGGCTATCGCGAGGGCGATGCGCAATCTTCCTCCGCAAATGGATACACCGCCCTCCTACCAAAAGGTGAATCCCGCCGATCAACCTATTCTGTACCTGGCTTTGACCAGTCCCACTCTTCCGCTGTACGAACTCAACGAAGTGGCGCAGACCTTTCTGGCCCAAAACATATCGATGGTGGATGGCGTCGCCGCTGTGTCCGTGTACGGGGGGCAAAAATATGCCGTGCGTGTTCAGTTGGACCCCCATGAATTGGCTGTACGGGGAATCGGGTTGGACGAGGTGGCCGACGCCATCCAGAGCGGCAATGTGAACCTTCCCACAGGGATCCTCTACGGGCCCAACAAAGCGGTCGCCGTCCAGGCCGACGGGCAGTTGTCGGCCGCAAAGGATTACCGCCCCCTGATTGTCGCCTACCGGAATGGCGCCCCCGTGCGTCTTGGGGAGTTGGGTTCGATACTGGACAGTGTTGAAAACAACAAGGTGGCAGCCTGGTACTGCACCAGCAACCAGGCGCAACGATCCATCGTGCTGGCGGTCCAGCGCCAGCCTGGCAAGAACACGGTGGAGGTGGCGGCGGCAGTTCGGAACCTGCTGTCCAAATTGAACTCCAACCTGCCTGCGGCGGTCTCCATGGAGGTTCTGATTGACACCAGCCAGCCGATTAAGGCGTCCTTTGAGGATGTCAAATTCACGCTGCTTCTGACTTTGATTCTCGTCGTCCTGGTCATCTTTATTTTCCTGAGGAATGTGTCGGCCACCCTGATTCCAAGTCTGGCGCTCCCGATGTCCATGGTAGGCACGTTTGTGGTCATGGCCGCCTTGAATTACAGTCTCGACAACCTGTCTCTGATGGCGTTGACATTGGCCCTGGGGTTTGTTGTGGATGACGCCATCGTGGTGCTGGAAAACATCGTCCGCCATCGGGAGATGGGGAAGGATGGGTTTACGGCGGCGCTGGACGGGACGAAGGAAATCAGTTTCACGATTGTGTCCATGACGGTGTCCCTGGCGGCCGTGTTCATTCCCGTGTTATTCATGGGCGGGGTGGTGGGCCGCTTATTCAGGGAATTCGCCGTGACCATCGGCGCGGCGGTGCTGGTTTCAGGCGTTATTGCGTTGACACTCATTCCGATGCTCAGCGCCCGGTTTGTAGGGGTCTCGTCTCATGCCGGGCATGGGCGGTTATATCGCGTTATGGAGGCCGGATTTGACGGGATGTTGAAGTGGTATGCCGACACCCTGCGGTGGGCGCTGGATCATAGCCGGATCATGATGGGTCTGGCCGCCGTTACGTTGATCGCCACTGGCGTCTTGTTCTGGGTGGTTCCCAAGGGATTTATGGCGAGCGAGGATCGGGGCCGCATCAATGTGGCCACGGAAGCCATCGAGGGCATTTCTTTTGACTCCATGGTAACCCATCAGAACCAGATGATCCGGATTCTTCAGGCCGATCCCAATATCCAGAGTTTCATGTCCAGCGGCGGTGCCCGGGGAAGTAGCGGGGGGAATGTCGGCCGGTTTATGGTCAGTCTGAAACCCCGCAGTGAACGTCGCATGACCACGGATGAGGTGGTCCAATCCCTGCGATCCAAACTCTCGGGGATCACCGGAATACGGGCCTTTCCGGTCAACCCCCCGTTGATCAATATCGGGGGACGCTCTTCCAAGAGCATGTATCAGTATACGCTTTCAAGCACGGATACGGCCGAGTTGTACCGTTCGGCCGACCGGCTGGTGGACCGTCTCAAAGAGTTGAATACCCTTCAGGACGTGACCAGCGACCTGCAGATGAAGAATCCGCAACTCAATGTTGAGATTAACCGTGATCTGGCGTCCTCGTTTCAGATCACGGCCGAGCAAATTGAAACGGCGCTGTTCAACGCCTACGGGAGTCGACAGGTATCCACGATTCTTTCGCCGAACAATCAGTATGCCGTGATTCTGGAGATGCTTCCGCGTTATCAGACTGATCCGTCCGTGCTGTCGTGGCTCCATATCCGCGCCGGGGATGGCCGGATGGTTCCTCTCGACGCCGTGGCGAAATTGAAGAATGAGGTGGGGCCGGTGACGATCAATCATACCGGTCAGATGCCTTCGGTGACGATTTCCTTCGATATCCAGCCCGGCGTCGCCCTGGGACAAGTCGTCGATCAGGTGAATGCCGCAGCCCGGGAGATCCTTTCGCCGCGAATCAGCACGATGTTTCAGGGCACGGCGCAGGTGTTCCAGTCATCCTTTCAGGGAATGGGTTGGCTACTCGTCCTGGCCGTTCTGGTGATCTACATTGTGCTCGGGATCCTGTATGAGAACTTCTTTCATCCGGTAACAATTCTGTCCGCGCTCCCCTTCGCCGGGGTAGGTGCCTTGGCGACCCTGATGCTGTTTGGCGCTGAACTGTCGATCTACGCGTTCGTGGGCATCATCATGCTTGTGGGACTGGTTAAAAAGAACGGCATCATCATGATCGATTTTGCCATTGCGGCGCGTCGAAATCATGGAAAATCGGCGCGGGACGCCATCTATGAGGCCTGTCTGGTCCGGTTTCGTCCGATCATGATGACGACCCTGGCGGCTCTGGCGGCCGCGATTCCGATTGCCGTCGGATATGGCGCCGGAGGGGAAGCCCGTCGGCCGCTCGGGTTGACTGTGGTGGGAGGCTTGCTGTTCTCGCAGACGCTCACCTTGTATGTCACTCCCGTGTTCTATCTCTATATGGAGCGACTGCAGGAATTTCTGAGAAAGGGGCATTAACATGAAACCCTCGCGCATACGGGTCTTCCTTTCGGGTTGCTTCTTCCTGGCGCTGGCCTTACCCCCCTCATCGTTTTGCGCCGGAAGTAACTCGCCTTCAGTACGCATCTCGGTGTCCGAGGCCATCCTGTCGGCGTTGGAACATAATACCGCCTTCCGTGTTCAGCGCCTTCAACCCCGGATTGTGAAGACTCGCGAGGACGTTGCCCGGTCTTTTTTTGATCCGGTCTTGTTCGGGGGGATTTCCCGGGATCGCCAGACGGGTCCCCAGTTTGCGTTCCAATCCGGAACCAATTCTACCGATGAAATATCGCGTGATGGCACGACGTTGAAGGCCGGAGTGATGGATACCCTGCCCACCGGAACCCGAGTGGAATTGAGCGGACAGACCGATGTTGATCACCCGGTGTATAACCACACCGCTTCGAGAGTTGGCCTCTCCGTGAACCAGCCTTTGTTGGCCGGCGCCGGAATGAATGTGAACCTTGCTGTACTGCGGCAGGCGCGACTTGACACTCAGATTTCACTCTACGAGTCGCGAGGCTTCGCCCTGGCCCTCGTAGCGGAGGTTGAACGGGCGTATTGGGCGCATGTTCAGAATCGCAACCAGATTAACGTGTACCGGGATTCCCTGCGTGTGGCGGAACAGCAGTTGGAGGAGACCCGCGAGCGCATTCACGTGGGCAAACTGCCTGAGTTGGAAGCCGTGGCGGCAGAGGCGGAGGTCGCCTCCCGCCGCGAGGGATTGATTGCCGCTGAAAACCAGTATGCGGCCTCGCGCCTGCGGTTGCTTCGTCTGTCTCTCGGATCTCAACCGACAACATGGGCGCTCTCGCTGGAAACGACGGAGGAACCAGTTTCTCCGGATAGACCGCTGGACGATGTGGAGGCGTATGTAAGATCCGCCTTGGCCGGGCGTCCTGATCTTAAACAGGCTCGTCTTGTTTATGAACGGGGTGAACTCGAGGTGGTTCGAACCCGAAACGGTCTGCTTCCAAAGATGGATCTGTTTGTCACGTTGGGCCGAAGTGGTTATGCGTCGTCTTTTGACGACTCGATGGAGGGGCGGGAAGCGAGGGGATATGACGTGGGTGTCGGGATGCAGGTGGCCTATCCGCTCAAGAACCGAGCGGCAGGCGCCGATTACCGGCGGGCTGTTGTGAGTCGTCTCCAGGCCGAGGAGGCGCTGACGAATCTCTGTCAACTGGCGCAGGAGGATGTGAGAGTAGCCTGGGTGATGGCAGATGGCGCGAGGGCCCTGGAATCGGCGGCGCGGGTCACACAACGACTGCAGGAACGGAAATTGGAGGCGGAACGCGCCAAGTTCAAAGAGGGCAAATCCACGTCCTTGCTTGTGGCCCAGGCCGAACGCGATGTGTTGGCCAGTAAGTTATCCGCCATTCAGGCGGCCGTTTCCACCCTGACAACGCAAGTCGATTTGTACCAGAAGGATGGCTCGCTTCTCACCCGTCACGGCCTGGCCGGCCTCATCATCCCGGAGGAGTAGGAGTGGTCGCCTCGATGCGCTCAGTCAGGTCCGTGAGTATATTCATGAAGTTGATATAGGCATCGTAAGGGGATCCATGTGAGGGCACTGCGGCGACCGACTGTTTCCGGGTGTTCATGGAGAGAAAGTAGTCTGCATCCTGCAGGAGACGCCAGATTCGCAACAAGGCCGGATCTCGGGCTATTTTGACTGCCCCCTCTGCCTGATAGAGCGCCTGCAGGGCATCTTTCTGCATTTCATTCCCCAGCCAGGATGACAGATCGTGAGGGGGATAGAGGGAATGGAAATCCGGTGACGAAAGAATTGATGATGCCTTGAACTCCCGCGCCACCTGGGACGGTGTCAAGAATGTCCCTTTATGTTCCGAGAGGATGCTCCCGGGTAACTGATCCAAAAAAGCCAGTATATCCGTGTCATCGAAAGACGTTTCGCTGTTGGAATCCAGAGTGCAGTACAGACCGATAACCTTGCCCCGTGGATGGACGCGGGTAACACCGGTCGGATCGAGAGGGCGATTGAGCAAGAGTTTCACGGTGGCGCAGGAGGCGGGCCGGTAAACATGGCTCGGACTCAGATTTTCGGAAAGCAAACCGGCGTTTCCCGCGAGAATGGCCTGATACCCCATGGATTCGATTTCCCTCGCAAGGGCATCGCTGTAGATCAGGCCGGTATTGGCGAAGGCCGTGGGTTCCTGGCCGAACAGGGTGGCAAGCCGATTGGCCTGCAAAACGATTTGTTCCTTGAATTCCTGGATCGAGCCGACCGAGGACAGGGAATGATGGTAAGGCGAACCGAGAAATTCAACACATCCCGTGTCGGCGAGCGCCTTCAAAAGATCCAGGACGCGGGGCTGAGGGTGTTCGCAGAAATCAAGAAACGATCCCGACAGGGTTAGCGCAATCCTGAAATCACCCTGATAGTGCGTGATGCGCTTAAGAAAAATCTGAAGGGCGGGTAAGATTCGTTTCTCGATGGCACTGTTGAGATGCTCTTCTGTTCCGGCCTGATCCTCATAGGCCGACGTCTCTCCAATGTCGAAGAATGAGTAGTGCTTGAGACAGCAGGGCTGATGAATGTGAAAGGATAGGCAGAATGCAGGCATGGGGAGGTCAATCAGGAAAGGAGTTTGTTGTAGATCTGTTGAATGCGTTCTGCGGCAACTTCCCAGCGAATGGATTGAAGCGCCTTGCGGCTGTTGCGGAGCATCTCGCGCGTCAGGGCGGGATACTTCAGGACTGCCAGAATTTTGTTTGCCATATCGTCAACGTCCCAGAAATCCACCGTCATGGCGTTGGGGAGAATCTCATTCACTCCCGCCTGTTTTGACAGAATGACGGGGACATCATAGACCATGGCCTCGAGGGGTGACAGACCGAAGGGTTCCGAAACACTGGGCATCACATAGAGGTCGCTCATGGCGTACATCCGCTCAACGTCGTGACCGTTCAGAAACCCGGTGAAGTGAAAATTCCGTCCGAGGCGCAATTCCCCGACACGCTCAATCATGCGAGGCAGCATGTCCCCGGATCCGGCCATGACGAAAACGACGTCGGGCGCCTTTTCCAGGACGCGGGCCGCCGCCTCGATAAAATAGTCCGGGCCTTTTTGAGCGGTGATCCGTCCAAGAAATAGAACCGTTTTTTTGGTATGGCGCCGGGGAACGTGATAGGCCTTTCCCACCTGGCGTTGGGAGACGGCGTTGTGAACGACCGAGACTTTCCCGGGATCGATACCGTACTGCTCGAGAATCAAATTCCGGGTATAGTGGCTTACGGCAATGACATGGTCGGCCGCCTCCATGCCCAATTTTTCGATCTCAAAAATGCTGCGGTTCACGGCGCCGCCGCTTCGGTCTGATTCCACGGCATGAACATGGACGACGAGGGGTTTCCCGGTGGCCCGCTTGGCGCGAATGGCCGCCAGGAAGGTCATCCAGTCATGGGCATGGATGAGGTCGAACTCCTGGGCGAGGGCGAGATCTTCGGCGATCTCGCTATAACGCGCCACTTCGGCCATAAGGGTGGCGCCATAATGACCTGTGGGGGTGATCAGGCTGGGTGTCCCGGGATGTGCCGACTGGGTTGTCAGAACCCCATTCAGGATGGTCTGATATTCGGCGTCGTTCAGATAGGGGCGAAGGATGGAATCCACCGGCTGGAGGTTCAGCGCCTCGAAAAATTCCTGAACGGTCTGCGGGTAGGGAACCGACGCCTGTGAGGCATCCACCAAGTGAACATGGGTCTGGCGCTGGGGGGTTCCGCTTCGTGGCACCACGAAGGTGATGTGGTGCTCATGACGGGATAACGCACGGGTGATCTCGAAACAGGCGGTTCCCAATCCTCCACTGATATCGGGAGGAAATTCCCAGCCAAACATGAGAATCTGCATGGAGATGTTGCCCTTAGGCGATACAGTCTGTACGCCAGCAGCAGGTCAAGTAAGGGCACGCCTCCGTACCGGTTCCGAAACACATGGTGCTTCCCTCCGTTTTTTGGATGATGAGTATCAACTCGGCTTTTTTTAACTTGCCGGGGTTAATCCCCAATTTCTTGGCTCGTTCTTTGACCTCGGTGACTTTCATGGCATAAACTCCTTATTTGATGAGATAGCGCATACTATCGGGAACAGATGCGCCCGAAAAGAGAAAAAAGACGGATCAGTTCGGCGCTGCTCCAAGCCTGAGCGGGACAGCCATTGGGCCGCTGCGGCGAATCGCCGTCAAAGATCTCGGGTACATTGATGAGCCCTTGCCCCTTCAAACTGTAATCCAGAAGAGGTTGCAGTTCTCGGGCAAGCGCAAGTGCCTCCTGTTTCGGATCGCTGGCCACCTTGAGCAGGCCTTCGCCATAGTGACCAAGCAACCAGGGCCAGACGGTTCCCTGATGATACTGGGAGTCACGGGTAGGTTGATCGCCCTCGTACCGTCCCTGATAGGCCGGATCACGCGGGGATAAGGTGCGGAGCCCGAATGGGGTGAAAAGTTCCCTACGTACTGTTTCCATGACCTTCTTTTGCTGATCTGCGTTCAGGGGTGAGAAGGGAAGGGATACCGCCAGGATCTGGTTAGGCCGGATTGATCGGTGCACTATGCCGTCAGCAAAGGAATCGGCGAGGCATCCTTCCTCTTCCATCCAGAAGATCCGGACGAAGGCCTCCCTGAGACTTTGCTCCAGACCGACAGGGAAAGGCACGGGTTCCCCGAAGTCCCGCGCCAATTGGCTCATGAAGCAGAGGGCGTTGTACCAAAGCGCGTTGAGATCCACCGCGAAGCCATGACGCGGGGTTACGGGTTCACCCCGCGAAGTGGCATCCATCCAGGTCAGTTGCGTATAACGGTTACCTGCGTGAAGCAGTCCGTCCGGTTGCATTCCCGTGTCAAACAGGGTTCCGGTCATGAATCGGGTAAGAATGCGCTTCAGAACCGGCCAGAGGTGGTTTCGCACCGTTTCCCTGTCCTGCGTAAACTCGAGATATTGTTGGATGGCCCAGAAGTACAGAAGCGAGGCATCAATGGAATTGTAGGCGTGTTGGGACGGATCGGCGGCAAAGCAGTTTGGGATGAGCCCGTCACGTTCATGAAGGGCGACGGACTTCAGGATTTCAGCGCCCAGTTCGGTGCGGCCGGAACAGAAGGTCAGTCCGGGCAGACTGATCAGGGTATCGCGGCCCCAGTCGTCAAACCAGGGGTATCCGGCGATAATGGTGGCGCGTTCAGCGCCCGGTGTGCGGATCGGAAAATGGCGGCCACTCCGGATGAGGGCCGACAGAGGCGCTTCAGCCGGAGTGTCGGCAAATTGCCAGGCAATGGCCGCCGCCGTGCCGGCATCCACCTGTCGGCGATTCATCTCCTTTTCCCATGCCTCCTTCAAGTCCCGTTGTTCGGCGAGGGATGCGCAGACGATAACCATGGCCCCGGGTTGAAGCGTGAATTCAAGACTCCCCGGAGAGAAGCAATCCTCATGAAAATCATACCCGCGCTCTGACTCAATTGAATATTCAATATTGCGATACCAGTCCGGCGCCGGTTTGAATTTCGGCAACAACGTGGCCTGGATAAACAACCGTGGAAGTCCTTCATAGGGATGAATGGAAAATCCGCGGAATACCAGGGTTGTGGCAAACCGGACGTACCCGTCTTCGCGTTTGAGTTCATGGTGGCGGCGAAAGGCAAGCAGCGGATTGAGGCGGAGCCGGATGGGCCGGGGTGCCTGTTCGAGGTCATAGCGGATCAGCACGGTGTTTTCGCCCTGAACCATCAGGATGCTTTTTCGGAGGCGAATCTCATCAACCGAGTAGAGGAAAACGGGGCCCTCCGCGAGTTGAAATTCACGCAGAGCGAGGTGTCCATCGGGATGGATGACGCCCGGATACCGGTTGCAGGAGAGGGGCGACTCACGCCCCCCCGTCACTATCGCGTCCTCGAACTTAGAAAGCAGGGTGAATCGGCCTGCGGGATGATCAAGTCCGGCCACGAGAAGTCCGTGGTATTTTCGCGTGTTGCAGTTGTGGAGAGTGCTGGATGCGTATCCGCCTAGGCCGTTTGTTTCGAGCCATTCATGCCTGAGTGAATTGGTGAGGTTCTGACAGATTGATTCTGAAATGACGGGGATCATGGCGAACTTATCGTGGTATCTGTCGGCCCATACTTGGCCAGGCGGCGTTTATGTGCCCAGATATAAATGATGATGATCAAGACGCTCCCTGCGATGACGCAGAGTGTGCCTATGTGAGAGTACCTTTTGATGAGATCCAGGTTGCGGCCGCATGTATAGCCGATTCCGGTCAGGATCGACACCCAAAGCGCCGAACCGATTCCCGTATAGAACAGAAAGTGGGACATCTTCATGCGAACCAAGCCGGCGGGAATGGAAATCAGATGCCGGACGACGGGGATCAGTCGTCCGGTAAAGGTGCTGATTTCACCGTGGGCATTGAAGAAGCGTTCCACCATCGCGAACTTATCCGCAGGACAGAAGAAATACTTCCCGTATTTCAGAAAAAATGGACGCCCGAGCCGCATGGCCACGGTGTAGTTGAGGAGGGCGCCAAGCCAGCTTCCAAGAACACCGAGCGCTATGACGGCGGCCATGTTCATTTTTCCTTCTGCCACCAGATATCCCGCCTGGGGCATGACCATTTCGCTGGGAATGGGAAAGACGGAACTTTCCAGCGTCATCAGAAACACGATTCCAAAATACCCAAGGTGTTGGATGAGATCCACGTTCCAATGAAATAACTGTGCCAGCAAATCGCTTATCATAAGGTTTTCTTCTCCTGTCGAATGACGGTAACACGGGGGGTGCGGCGGAAACAAGAATGAACCGTTCTGTCATTTTCAATAATCTTGACCGCATACCCATTTTCCGATTCAGTGTCCCTCTTGAACAATCAACATCTTAAGGAGACTTCGATGATGACATGGACGGATATAACTCGAATGACAAGGGCAGGGGTTGTGGCGGGCTTTATCCTTGGGGGTTCTGTGTTGGCGGCAGAATCAGGCGACTGGCCCCAGTTCCGCGGAGCGGATCAGAGTGGTATTTCAAAGGAAACCGAATGGAATCCCCAGGCGCTTTCCGCCGGGCCGAAGGTGCTCTGGAAGGCTGACGTTGGCGCCGGCTACTCCGTCGTATCCTTCAAGGGCGACAGTGTGTTCACGATGGGTAAGCATACCAACAGTGATACTGTCATGGCTCTTTCCCTGAAAACGGGAGGCATGCTTTGGCAGCATACCTACGCGTGTCGGGGCGGCAGTTACGCCGGACCCAGGGCCACTCCGGCAACAGACGGCTCGGCTGTCTATTCCTTGAGCCGGGAAGGCCACTTGCTATGCCTTGACGCCAAGACCGGCGCCGTGAAGTGGGAAAAGCAGATCATGAAGGAATTTGGCGCCGAGAATTTGAAATGGGGGTTTTCGGGATCCCCCGTTATCCAAGGCGACAAACTTCTGATCAATGCGGCCGAACACGGGATTGCCCTGGATCGGAACACTGGAGCCAAAATTTGGGCGAGTCCCGCCGGAACAGGCGGGTATGCCTCGCCGGTTGTGTTCAACAACGGGAAGGTGGACTGTCTGGCCATCTTCAGTCAAAATGCCCTGAAGGTTGTCGAATTGGAAACTGGAAAGAAACTTGGCGAACTTCCCTGGGAGACCAGTTATAACGTCAATGCGGCGGATCCCATTGTCAAAGACGGTCTTATTTTCATTTCCTCCGGATACAACAAAGGCTGTGCGCTGCTGGATGCCCGGGGCGATTCGCTCCGTCAGGTGTGGGTCAATAAGGGTATGAGGAACCAATTCAGCAGCTCTGTTTTAATCAACGGGTATCTCTACGGGATTGATGGTAACGCCGGGGATGGCTCGTTGAAGTGTCTGGAATTCGCCTCAGGTCAGGAGAAGTGGAGCGAAAAGATCGGATTCGGAGCCTTGACCGCAGTGGGTGAACATCTGGTGGCGATTAATGAGCGGGGAGATATGTTCGTAATCAAGGCCTCTCCCTCCAAATACGAACTGGTCTCATCCTCGAAACAGGTTCTGGACAAAACGTGCTGGACGTCGCCGGTCATGTGTCGGGGCATCGTAATATGCCGGAATGAAAAAGGGAGCCTCGTCGCCCTGGATTTCAGGAAATAGATCCCCGCCACTGTTTAACCTGCTCCATCAGGCGATCCAGAATCTCGGCCTCGGGAATGGTGGCGATGAAGGTTCCCCGCACGTAGAGTGCGGCCTTCCCTTGCCCGCCGGCGATCGCCACATCGGCCTCGCGGGCTTCCCCGGGGCCGTTGACCAGGCAACCCATCACCGCCACCGTGGGATGCGGAGCGGACGGGTTATTCCGGTAATACTTTTCAAGTTCGACCTCCACACGTTGGGCGAGCGAAACCACGTCGATCTGGATGCGTCCGCAGGTGGGGCAGGAAATGACGCTCGCGCCGGGAGGCCGCAACCCGAAACACCGGAGCAGTTCAACTCCGACCTTAACTTCCTGGAGAGGGTGGTCGGTAAGCGAAACCCGCAAGGTGTCGCCGATACCCTCCGCGATCAGAATACCCATGGCCACACTGGAGCGAATGGTGCCGTTCAACAGCGTTCCCGCCTCGGTCACCCCGAGATGGATCGGATGATCGGTGGTCTTCGATAGTAACCGGTAGGCCCGCAAAGTGCGCGGAACATCCGAGGCCTTGACAGAGATTTTGATCCAGGGATGCCCGGCGTCCTCCAGAATCCGCACATGGCGCATGCCGCTTTCGACCAAGGCCTCAGCGGTGGCGCCACCATATTTTTCAAGAAGGTCTTTTTCAAGGGATCCGGCATTCACGCCGATTCGAATGGGAACCCTGCGGTCGGCGGCGGCGCGAACCACTTCCTTGACACGATCCAGACTTCCGATATTCCCCGGGTTGATCCTCAGGCCGTCAATACCGGAATCCAGGGCGATTAACGCCAGTTTGTGGTTGAAGTGAATATCGGCAATCAAAGGAATCCGAACCTGCTTGCGGATGGCCGACAAGGCCTCAGCGGCGGCCTCGTCAATCACGGCGAGTCTGACGATGTCGCAACCGGCCTGCTCAATTTCACGAATCTGGGCGACCGTGGCCTCGACATTCCGTGTGTCCGTCTTGGTCATGGTCTGCACGCTGAGCGGGGCATTTCCCCCGATGGCAACCGACCCGACATGAATCTGACGGGTCTGTCGGCGTGTCATGGCGAGCGCGGGGTGCATCTTATTTCGGGGTGGGAGCGGGAATACTGACGGGAGTCGGTTGAACCTGTTCGGTCGCGGGCCGACCTGTGGTCATCCACTTGTTGGCGAGACCGCCAAGCGGAGTGAAGCGAAGGGCGTCGCGGCAGGTCAGGAGCACAAATACCCCGATGAGAAGAACCGCAAAGATATTGGTCGATACCGTGACCACCTTGGGGTGGACGGGCCGACGGAAGATCATCTCCAAAAGACAGAATACGATGTGCCCGCCATCCAGAACTGGAATGGGCATGACGTTAAGGATGGCCAGGTTGACGTTGAGGAATCCTGTAAAGAACACCGCCACCATGAGACTCGCCTTGACGATGAAGTAATAGCTGATCAGGATGGCCAGGGGGCCGCCCACCTGCTTGGATGTTGCCTTGGACTGGCTGGGCGTTGTCAGGGCGCCAAGCGTCTTGAAGATGGCCATGGAATGCGCCTTGATCTGGGACATGGGCGTTGGATGGACAATGCGGTCAAAGTCAACCTCTGTCGGATTGAACTGCACACCGATTCGGACCAGTTTGGCGCCCTCGTCATAATCCGGGGTGACCATGCCGGTCATGACCACATCGTTTCGTTTGAAAGTGATCGGAACGGTTTTGCCTCTCCGCTCGCCAACCAGCGAGATGAGTTGGGCGCGGCTGATGACGTCAACCCCATCCAGACCGGTGATAATATCGCCCCGTTTCAGTCCGGCCCGATCCGCGCTCATCCCGGCATCGGCGGAAAGGATCATACAGAGACTCTTGCCGTCCAGCGAGTAGAGTGATTCCTCGCCCGGCATGACCAGTGTCAGGGGTGTTCCTTTTCGATCGATGACGACCTCGACTGTCTTGAAACGGGAGCAGGCCATCAGAAAATCAGTCCAGTTCTGAATCACCTCGCCATTGACGGTGCGTATTTCGTCTCCGATCCGAAGACCGGCCGCATAGGCGCCGCTGTTGGTGGAGACATATCCCACGAGGGCGCTCTCCTCTGCGGGGGTGGCCGGCTTTCCGGCAATAAACACGACCCAGGCCAGAATGACGGCGAAGATCATGTTGCCGATGGCGCCTGCCGACGAGACGATGATCCGTTTCCAGGCGGGCATCGCCTGCAGGCTTCGCGCCGGCGGGGGCTCCTTGTTGTCACCTTTTTCGGAACCTTCGTTGGATCCCTGAACCAGACTCATCCCTGTAGGGTCGAGTTGGGGCAGGGCGACATATCCACCGAAGGGGATGGCCCCGATTTTATAGATGACCCCGTTGACTTTCTTCTTCCACAGGGCAGGCCCGAATCCAATGGAAAAGGTATCCACCACGAAACCGCACCAGCGGGCCGCCAGGAAATGCCCGAGTTCATGGACGAAAATGGTCATCCCGAAAAGGATGGCGACAATTAGAATGGTCAAAAACATGGTTAACATAGGGTTAGGCTTTCTTTCTGGCAAGGCCGGTCAGGCAGAACCGGGTCGCTTCCTGTCGCGCCCAATGGTCTGCCTGTTCAATTTGTTTCAAGGACGGGTGATTAATTGTGGTGTGGCGGTTCATCACGGCTTCCACGGCGTGCCAGATGCCCGAGAAGGTGATCCGGCCATCGAGGAACTCGGCCACGGCGATTTCATTAGCCGCGTTGAGCACACAGGGAAGGGTGCCCCCGGTGATGGCGGCCCTTCGGGCAAGGCCGAGGCAGGGGAAGCGGATCGGATCCGGCGCCCTGAAGTGGAGCGCCCCCAGCATGGCCATGTCGAGCCGGGGAAGGCCGCCGTCCACCCGCTCCGGCCAGGTGAGGGCATGCTGGATGGCGAAACGCATATCCGGCGGGCCGAGTTGGGCAAGGATACTGCCATCTACGAATTCAACCAGCGAGTGGACAATGCTTTCGGGATGAATGACCACGTCAATTCGGTCATACGGAATCCCGAAAAGCCAGTGCGCCTCCATGATTTCCAAGCCCTTGTTCATGAGGGTGGCTGAATCTACCGAAACCTTCCGGCCCATGTTCCATCGCGGGTGCTTAAGCGCTTCAGCACACGTCACCGTGTCGAAATCCAGGTCACTGCGGCCGGCAAACGGCCCGCCGGAAGCGGTGAGGATAAGTCGCCGAATCGAGGAGGCAGGCTTGCCTTCCAGACATTGAAAGATGGCGCTGTGTTCGCTGTCAACCGGCAACAACCGGGCCTTGTGTTTTTTGGCGCAAGCCATGACCATCTGTCCCGCAGAAACCAGAACCTCTTTTGTGGCGATGGCAACATCCGTTCCCTGTCGCAGGGCGGCCAATACGGGTTTGAGTCCGGCCATTCCAACCAACGCACACAGGACGATGTCTGCCTCCGGTAGCGTCGCCAGGGTTTGGATTCCATCGGTTCCGGTGTGGAGTCGGGTTCTCTTCGGGACGGCGGAACGGGCGTTCCCGGCCGCCGCCTCATCGGCAATGGCGATATGCCGGGCCTTGAACTCGGAAGCCTGTTCCAGAAGCCGTCCGGCGCTGGTACGGGACGCGATTCCCACGATGTTCAAACGCGAGGGTAGCGCCTTGACGACCCGCAGGGCGTTTTCGCCAATCGAACCGGTACTGCCGAGAATAACGATGTTTTTCTTATGTGACATGGGCAAACCATCGCATATAGAAATAGAGGGCTGGCGCCGCGAATAATAGACTGTCCAGAACGTCGAGAATACCTCCCATTCCAGGGAAAATACAACCTGAATCCTTGAGGCCGGCGGAACGTTTCAAGAGCGATTCCACCAGGTCGCCAAGAACCCCGATGGCGGCGAGCAGGATGGCCATCACCCAGGCATGACGCCACGTCAGGTGGAGAATCCCGAAATCAGCCGTCGGCCACCCCGGCTGCGGCGAGCGCCAGAGCCAATAGACGATCAGGCTGGCGACGAGGCTGGCCGCAAACCCGCCAGCCAGTCCCTCCCAGGTTTTGCCGGGTGAAATGCGGGGGAACATCTTGTGGCGCCCGCAGAGACTCCCGACAAAATAGGCGCCGATGTCTGAGGCTTTCACGACCACGACCAGGTAGAGGATCAGATCGCGCGCAGTGACGCTGAGCGGCTGGTTCCAGGCGGTTGGTGTCCAGCCGAAGCAGAGGTTCAGCATAAAGAGAAGCAACAGGGGTACATAGAGAAGTCCCAACAGGGTGCAGGCGATGGTGGGCAGAGGTTGTGAATTCTCCTTCTGGGGGAACTGCCGCACAAATATCGTGAAGATGATCGCCGTCAAAACCAGCCAGGGAAGTTCCCGCCAGGCATCCGGAGCGGGGCCCTCGCTGAAGAGGCTGATGTTCAGACTGAAATAGCCAGCAATCAGGAGGGCCATTCCCGAACCGATGCCCAGATAACGGAATGCCGGGATACCGACCTTCTGTTGAATGGTGTAGAATTCGAGGAGTGCGATGACGGCCATTCCGAGCAACACAAGTACGCCCATGATCGACGGGAGTGTGAAGAGCAAGAGGGCCACACACCCCAACAAAATGACGGCGCTTAGGACGCGTCGCAACAGTGTCATCATAAATCCCCCTGTCATTTCAGCAGCCCAAAGCGCCGATCCCGTCGGGCGTATTCGGCGACAGCCTGGGTCAGGTGTTCTTCGCGGAAGTCAGGCCAGAGTATGTCGGTAATATACAATTCCGCGTAGGACAGTTGCCACAGCAGGAAATTGCTGATACGCATTTCTCCGCTGGTGCGGATCATCAGGTCGGGATCAGGAATGTCCGGGGCATACATGTGGGCGGATAGGGTGGCCTCGTCAATCGTGTCCAAGTCCAGTGTGCCCGCCTTGACTTTCCGTGCCACCTCCCTGGCCGCATTGGCGATTTCCGTCCGCCCCCCGTAACTCAGGGCCAGCACGAGGGTAGCCTCGCGGTAATCCTCGGTTGCCTGGATGACACGGTTCAGTTCACTCTGGACCGATTGGGGCAGGTCGCTGAGTCGTCCAATCGCCCGGAGGCGGATCTTGTTCTCGTGGAACTCGCGCTCTTCCTTGCGCAGGAACTTCTTGAGCAGGGCCATAAGGGCTTCGATTTCCGCCTTGGGGCGATTCCAGTTTTCCACGCTGAACGCGTAAACAGTCAGGTATTTGATTCCCAGTTTCTGACAGGTTTTGATGGCCACCCGAACTGACTCGGCGCCTTGTTCGTGCCCCTTCGCCCGCGGAAGATGTCGCTGCTCGGCCCAGCGCCCGTTGCCGTCCATGATGACCGCCACATGCGCCGGGATTTTTCCGACGGACTCCGTGGATGCGGCGGGCAGGGGAGGCGGGGTGGCGTTGGGCATGGGCATTAC
>Ga0194060_10001547_pt1 | contig 16405 bp, 6 predicted proteins | sample SepL225m_MetaG_FD_163427 | JGI IMG/M metagenome (GOLD analysis project Ga0194060, IMG submission 163427) | Anoxic zone freshwater microbial communities from boreal shield lake in IISD Experimental Lakes Area, Ontario, Canada - Sep2016-L222-5m | ecosystem: Environmental > Aquatic > Freshwater >...
ACCGGCAACAGCGTAAACGGATCGAGCGTCTGCTGCGCCGGCATCGCCGTCAACAGGCCCAGCATCGGCGATTTCCGCACATCTGCGTTGGCAAAATAATTGGTGCCGGCATCGGTCCGCCAGTTGGCCTGCGCCATCGCGATATTAAGGCTGTGGAAGTTGATGTCGTAGTCGAGCATGGCGTAGGCGGTGCGCTTCTGGTCGAAGTAGCGCGCTTCCGTCCCAACGGCTTTCCGGTCGTTGATGCCCTCGAGCCCCTGCTCGACATAGTAGAAGCTGTAGCTGGGCTTGCCGAGTTCCGCCACACGGTCGATGCTGAGACCCTGAAGACTGCGCTTCAGCGGAAAATTGAATTCGACCGGCGTGCCGACGACGCCGTTGACCCGCCAGGTCGGATTCAGATTGTAGCCGGCGAAGACGCCGTCGAAGCGCCCGAATACGCCGCCGCCATTGCCCGTCTGGCGGCCTGCGCGCACCAAGTAACCGACTTGTTTGTCGGTCTGCTCGAAGTAAGCCGAATACAGCCGGTTTTGCTGCGGCTGTCCGTACAGATAATTGTGTGTATCGGAATCGCGGATCACGATGCGCGTATCGCGGGCCCCGTCGCGTTTTCTCGCGTTCAGATCCAGAGTCGTCATGATGGAGTTCTGGTCCGTCAGCGAAAGCTTGTCGGAATTGAAGGTCAGTTGTCCCGGCGGCGGCGGGGTGAGCGTCTCGATCTGTGAATTTCCGTGGTAGGAGTACTGCGAAATACTGCCGTAGACCGTCCATTCCGCCGGCTTCGCCAGTCCTGTGCCGCCCGGCGCTTTGGCGCCGCCCGGAGCCGCAGCAACCAACGGAGCAAGGTTTTTGTCGAGCGCGGCCAGCCGTTCTTTCACGCGTCCCGCTTCGGCACCGGCGGGATAGCGCTTGAGGTAGAGTTCGTACTCCGCCTTCGCCTTGCGCAATTCGCCGCTGAATTCGCGCGCCTCGCCGATCAAGGCCTGCGCCAACTGGCTTTGGCTGTTAGGCGGCAGGGCGAGCACTTGGCCAAACCGCTCCACGGCGATCACACCGTTGCGCCTGGCGAGGGCGCGCTGTCCATCTTCCATCGCCGCCTTGGCTCGAGCCTCGATCCCATCGGCGGTCAGCGGCGCAGATTCCGGAAGGACAGCCGCCGAACCCGGCACGAATGCCGGCGTGGACGGTCCCGCCGATAAAGGCTGCGCGGCCGCGGCGGGGGGTGACGGCGCTGGCGCGGGACCCGCTGCAATCGCCGTACCGGCCAAGGGTGCTACGGGAGATGCAGGAACGGCGGCAGGTCCGGCGGACGCAGGCGTGGACGCTGCGGCAGTTACTGGCGGTGCCGGCGCAGCCTTAGAAGCCGGTGCGACCGCCGTCGGCGCCGCGGCTGACGGTGCCGCAGGCACAGGAGTGGTTGAAGGTTCTACTGGGGCGGGCGGCGCAGGGGGCGGCGACGGCGAGGCTGCAGAAGGAGCAGCCTTTGCGGCAACTGGCGTCGGTACCGTCGCAATCGGCGCTGCGACAGAAGGGGCGGGAGCCGCCGGAGCAACGGCAGTCGCAATCGCAGGCGGCGCAGCGACGATCGCGGGGCTAGCAAGCACTGGCCAAGGCTGATTGCCCTGAACATGGAGCGAGAGGTCTTTCGCGCCCGGCAATGCTGGAACCACAATACTGACGCTCCTGTCGTCAGGGCCGGGCTCCACGGAATAGCGCGTCGGCTGGTCAAAGCGCACGAGCAGGGACGAACCGGATTCCGGATAGCTCAGGGTGAAATGCGGGACCAGATCGGTATCTTCCAACCGATTGGTTTCACGCCCCTCGATGCCCGACGTTTTTCCGGCTTGAACCGCCTGTGGATAAATGCTGACCAGATCACCGGTTCCCGGAGGGGTCGGACGCGCAAGACGCGTGGGCGAAGTAAAGCGGATGCGGATTTCGGCGTTTTTGCCCAGGCGTCGCACGTCGATGCTGTCGATGCGCCTGCCCTCGGCCACGGCAGCAACAGGCGCAGGGCCAGCCGTGCCGGGAATAGCTTGCACATTCGAAGCAGGCGGCGCGGGGGCAACGGCGACTTGCGGCACAACCGGCTTGGGCGGGGGCGCGGCCCCTTTCGTCTGCACCGCCCAGTCCTGCGCGTTCGGCAGGACGGGCAGGAGCAGGGTAATGCTCTTGCCATCGTTTCCGCCGCGCACGGAGAATCGCGTCGGGCTATCGAAAGTAATGGACAGGGCCCCATCGGCCTCGGGATAAGTTAGCGTGAGCTTTGGAATCAGGTCCGTATCGGGTAGACCCAGCGTTTCCTTGCGCATATCGGTATCCTGATCCACCGGGCGGATCAGGCGAGCGTAGATCCGCAGCGACGCCCCGAAATCCGCTGGCGCGTGGCGCAGGTACTGAACCGGGGTGGTGAAGCGGATGGTAATTTCGGCTTCCTTGCCCTGCCGCTGCACATCGATGCTGTCGATTACCTGCGCGCCCGCGACACCGGCACCACAAAACAACGCAATCGCGGCAAGCGCGATGCAAACTCGGATTACGGCAGATAGAGCGTGCTGCGCCAAGCGCCTAGCTCCCTGGTTTCGCCGGAATCAGGATGCTGATACTTCGGCCATCTTGACCGGGTCGTACGCTGTAGCGTGTCGACCGATCGAAACTGACCGATAGCGAACCGTCCGATTCGGGAAACATGACGGTGACGGCGGGCGCGGAACCGATGGCTGGCACTCGCCGGTTGTCCGGCGCCAGGTCCCCATCCTGCAAACCGGGGCCTACCAGTTTGAGATAAATCCTGACTGAACGCCCTTCTTCGCGAGGGTTATGATTCATATACAGAACGGGGGTGGCAAAGCGGATGGTGATTTCTGCGTCCGAGCCGCGTGGTTGAACGTCGACCGCGTCCAGAGCCTGACCGTAGGCCACCGGCGCCAATAGCAGAGCCACGGACGCCAGCGTGACAGCCCGCACAAACTGCACTATGGCCTTTAGTGACTTTTTTCCTATACTGTTCGTGTTTTTCATGGTAATTTTTCGCACAAGCTTGTTCTCCAGTCGATTCAGGAGGCAGCGAAAATACAACAAAAAGGCAATAAATTAGTCACTTTCTTATTACATTTTAGCACGTAACGAGATTATACTAGCAAACAAAGTCACAAACCGGCAATAATTTGTTGTTGTACAACAACAAACAGATAAGACTCGGGTCGCTGTAGAAGAATGAAGGATGGATCCAATGATACCAAATCTCCTGTTGCGGTGTTCGCGAAGCTGGAACAAGTCCATGGCTGACTCTGTTCTAAGGGTCTTATGCGTTTTGTTCGCGCTCTCGGCTTCCTTGGCACAGGGGCAGACCGGCCCCGGCTTCAATCACGCCTCGACCGGATTCATGCTTGACGGAATACATGCGCGGCTGCAATGCGTAGATTGCCACAAGACCGGCGTGCCATCCCGAGGCATACCGAAGGACTGCAATAGCTGCCACATTCAGGGGGGCTTGCGGGCGAGTACGGCCCAGTTGACGAATCACATCCCGACGACCAATGCCCAGTCCTGCCAGGACTGCCATACGCAAAACAGCTGGACGCCGGCGCTGATGCGCCACACGGTCGCCATGCAAGGCCAGTGCGCGCGCTGCCACAACGGCGCCTTCCTGTCGGCAAACGCCATGGCGAAACCGCCGACGCACATCCGGACTACGGCAAGTTGCGACGTCTGCCATACCGCCCGCGATTCGGTCGGCCCCGGGGGTGGGGGTTCATGGCTGCCGGTCAAGGGTATGGTCCACGACGCGACCACTGCCGGACGCTGCTCAACCTGCCACAACGGAACGATAGCCACAGGCAAACCCGCGACCCATATCACGACGACCGCCCAATGCGACACCTGCCACACCAGCACCGTTACTTGGCTTGGAGCGCAGTACCTGCACGACCCATCAACCTGGGGCCGGTGCTCGCAGTGCCACAACGGCGTAACGGCAAAGGGTCAGCCCACCACGCACGTGCCGTCCAACCCCACGCAGTGCGACAGTTGCCACGTTAACCAGGTCACCTTCACCGCGGTGGCGATGAACCACACCGGCATGACCGGGAAGTGTTCGACCTGCCACAGCGGCGCCTACGTCTCGCAAAATGCGCAAGCGAAGCCGGCCACGCACGTGATAACTACCGCGCAGTGCGACAGCAGCGGTTGCCACGCAAGCACGACCACCTGGGCCGGGGTGATTTACTCCCATACCGCGCCTGGAACGGTGTACGCCGGAAACTGCTCGACCTGCCACGTTACCGGTGGGGCGGGACTCGCAAAACCGGTCGGTACCGGTCACATTCCAACCAACCAACAGTGCGACACCTGCCACAACAATTTCAACACGTTCAAGCCGGCGGCGATGAGCCACACCGGCACCGGCGGTCAGTGCGCCACCTGCCACATCGCGACCTATGCCGGCTTCAATGCATTGCCGCAGGGCGGCGGCCACATTCCGACAGGGGCAGTGGCATGCGACGTTTGCCACAGCACCAGTGCGGGCTCCGGCGCGGGCGTGTCATGGACGCTGCGGACGATGCAGCACTCAGTAGTAACGGGAACGGCTTGCTCCACCTGCCATAGCGGCGCTTACGTATCGGAGAACGCTCTGGCGAAGGGCGGTAACCATATTCCGATCGGTGCGGTCACCTGCGACAAATGCCATTCGAGCGCCGCAGCGTCGTTTTCACCGGCGACCATGGATCATACTCAAGTGTACCCGGCGGTGGTAGCCGCATGCGCGACCTGCCATGGTGGCGCATACGGTTCGGAGAACGCCCAGTCCCAATCGGCTAGCCATGTTCCGACCGGTGCACAGCCATGCAGCAACTGCCACACCGGTTATGTCTCCTGGGCGGCCGCGGCTTTCACGCACACCGCGGCCAATGCGACCAATTGCGGCGTTACCTGCCACGTGAACGCCGCGACCGCCGCCACAACGGGAATACCCAAGTCGACGCCCCACGTTCCCACAAGCCTGACAACCTGTTTCAGTTGTCATGGCGGCGGTGCAATGCCGCCGAGCTATGCCAACTTCAGTACACGGCCGTTCATGGTCCACGGCGCAACCATGACCAACCAGTGTTCGACCTGCCACAATGCCACTTACGCTTACACCAATGCGAATCCGCAAGGCACGACCCACGTTCCGACCGCGGCGCAGTGCGACAAGTGTCATACCAGCACGACGAACTGGACGTCCCGGACGATGGATCACACAGTGGTAACCGGAACCCTGTGCTCGACCTGCCATAACGGCAGCTACCTGACCGAAAACGCGCTTACCAAGCCTGCAACGCACGTGCCGACTACGGCGGAATGCAACAGTTGCCATGCGAGCACAACGACATGGACCGGTGTGCTTTATTCACATACGGACCCCACCAAAACCTATACGAACAACTGCTCGAGTTGTCATACCCCCGCAGGAGCAGGCGTTTCCAAACCAGGAACCCACATACCAACGGTACCTCTGACGCAGCAGTGCGATACCTGCCACAAGAACTTCAGCGCATTCAAGCCGGCACAGATGAACCACGTAGGACTAGCCGGCCAGTGCTCAAGCTGCCATAACGGCAGCTACCTTGCGCAGAACGCGCTGACCAAGCCGGCGAGCCACGTGTCGACGGGCAGTGCGGCGAATTGCGACAGCAGTGGTTGTCACACCAGTACCACAACCTGGACGGGGGTAATTTATTCCCATACCGTGCCCGGGACCACCTACATCGGAAATTGCTCGACCTGCCATACGCCCGGAGGTGCCGGCCTGTCGAAGCCGACGCCGCACGTGCCGACGGTTGCGCAATGCGACTCCTGCCATACCAATTACACGGCATTCAAACCGGCGCAGATGAACCACACCGGAACCGCGGGGACCTGCGCGACCTGCCATAACGGCACCTATACCTACGCCAATGCACAGACAAAAGCGACCACGCACATTGTGGACGCTAGGTCGTGCGATACCTGCCACCTGAATTTCGTCGCGTTTTCGCCCGCGACCATGGACCATACCGGGCTGAGCGGCAAGTGCTCCACCTGCCACAGCGGCACCTATCTGTCGGAAAACGCGCAGATGAAGCCGACCACGCACGTGGCGACCACCGCCCAGTGCGACAACAGCGGCTGCCACGCCAGCACGACCACTTGGGCGGGCACTGTTTATTCGCACACGGATCCGACAAAAACCTATATCGGCAACTGCTCGAGTTGCCACACCAGCGGGCCGGGGCTGACAAAACCGACCAATCACGTGCCGACCACGCAGCAGTGCGACACCTGTCACACCAACTTTTCCGCGTTCAAGCCGGCCTTCATGAATCACGTCGGCACCACCGGCCTGTGCTCCAACTGCCACAACGGCTCGTTCGTTTTTGCCTCTGCGGACAAGCAGGGTACGACCCACATCCCGGATGCGCGCCAGTGCGACACCTGCCACACCAGCACCGTGGTCTGGACGCAGCGCTCGTTTGTCCATCCGGCCACCGCGCCGGGGCAGTGTTCGAGCTGCCATAGCGGGCAGTACCTGAGCGAAAACGCGCAGACCAAGCCGGCGACACACCTGGTGACGACGGCACAGTGCGATACCTGTCATACCGGTGGCTATACCTCGTGGGCGACATCGGCGGCGCCTGACCACACGCCGTTCCCGCCGCCAGTCTGCTCTTCCTGCCATTTTGCGGGTGGTTCGGGGCTGTCCAAGCCGTCGACCCACATTCCGGTGACGATAGAATGCGACAATTGCCACAGCAAGTACCCGGCGCAGTTCAAGCCTGCGGCGATGAAACACTCGGCGGTAACGGGCACCGGTTGCTCCGCCTGCCACAGCGGCACCTACGCGTCAGTAAATGCCCTGCCGCAGGGAGCGAAACATATTCCAACGGCCGCCCAGTGCAATGTCTGCCATACGACCAGCGCGGGTTCCGGCGCGGGAGTGTCATGGACGCTGCGCTCGATGCAACACTCGGCCGTGACCGGAACAGCATGCTCCACCTGCCACGGCGGCGCCTACGTTTCGGAAAACGCGCTGGCGAAGGGCGCCAACCATATCCCGATCGGTTCGGTCACCTGCGACAAGTGCCACTCGAGCGCTGCAACATCGTTTTCGCCGGCGACCATGGACCACACCCAGGTGTACCCGGCGGTCGTGAACGCCTGCGCGACCTGCCACGGTGGCGCATACACGTCGGAGAACGCTCAGGCCAAACCGGCCTCAGGGCACGTGGGAACTTCCCTCGCGTGCAATAGCAGCGGCTGCCATTCTGGTTACACCACCTGGGTGACAGGGGTGTACGCGCATAATCAGGCGGGGGACGCGACCAATTGCGGCGTGAGTTGCCACATGTCCGCCACGAACTCCTCTGCGACGGGCATACCCAAGTCTACGCCCCATGTGCCAACAACGGCGCTGTGCAGCGTCTGCCACACGATGCCGCCAGGCCAATCTGCATTCAAACCGGCGCACATGAGCCATACTGGCACAGCGGCACTTGGCCAAGGCCAGTGCGCGACCTGCCACAACTCCACTTATGCTTACGCCAACGCGAATCCCCTTGGAACGACCCACATTCCGACCACGGCGGCGTGCGACAAGTGCCATACCAGCACAGCGAACTGGACCGCCCGCACCATGGACCACACGCAGGTGACGTCAACCACCTGCTCGACCTGCCACAGCGGCGGTTACGTTTCTGAGAACGCCGACGCCAAGGGATCGACCCACATTCCAACCTCTGCGCAGTGCAACGGTTGCCACACCAGCACGGTCAACTGGACCACCCGTACTATGAATCACACATTGGTGAACACCACCCCTTGCTCGACTTGCCACGGCGGAAGCTATTTGACCGAAAACGCGCAGGCGAAAGGCGCGAACCACGTGCCCGAAACCCGCGAGTGCAACGTCTGCCATACCAGCACCACGGTATGGACGCAGAGGACCTACGTGCACCCGACCACCGCGACCGGCAATTGCCAGTTGTGCCACGACAATGTGAAATACGCATCGGAGAACGCGACGCAAAAGACTTCCGTCGCCCACATCCCGTACTGGACGTCATTGACCGGGGGTGCGTCGATGAGTTGCGACGCCTCCTGCCATTCCGGATACGTCGCCTGGTCGGGCGGAAAGACGAATCACAATGGTACGCAAGGCAACGGCGCAGGTTTCTGCAAAAACTGCCATGCGACCGGCACAAGCTATCTCGGCACTGCGCAAAAGATGTCGCTGACCCATAATAAGAGTACCGGTGTGACAGACTGTTCGCAGTCCGGCTGCCACAAACCCCTCGGGAGCAAGGGCACGCCATACACCAAGTGGAACTAATCTAGGTATTTAGGTATATTGGGCCCACTCGCATATGCCGACATCAATGACAAAATGCTAAGGGCCCAACTCTCCAGGCTTTGGACTCAAGCTTGGTCAGCAGTACTGACCGAGATCGGTGCCGAGGAAATCGGCGGCCTGTACCGCGCGCGCGGGCATACGCAGCGCCTCACCGCGCGGCGTGCGGCAATCATCGTCTCCCGCGTGCGCCTCGTCGCCGGCCTGTTCGCCGTGCTGACGCCGCTGTGGATGCTGATCGACGTCTGGACGCTGCCGCGGGCCGTATGGCTGGGGATGGTGGAGATGCGCCTGCTCACCGCGGTGGCATTTGCGGCTATCCTGGTGATCGTGCGCGGCATGCACACGTTGCGCGACGCCTACCGCGCGCTGTTTTTCCTGCTCGCGGTGCCGGCGGCGTTCTTCCTGTTCTGCTATCTGCATATCCTCGAATTCGATGCGGACGGCGTACTCGACGGATTTGCCGCGGGCTATGCATCCCTGCCCTTTGTCATGCTGGGCGGGCTCGCGATTTTCCCGTTGACGGTGATGGAGGGTGCGGCCTTCTGCACCATCATCCTGCTCGTCCAGATCGTGGCCTGGGTGCCGAGCCTGCCGGTGATCGACTGGCCGGCCGCGGTCGGCGTGTTCTGGGTGCTGATGATGCTAGGTGCCGCGTCGGTACTCGCCGGTGTGTCGCAACTGGCGTTCATGATCGTCATGGTGCGCGAGGGCATCCACGATAGTCTCACCGGCTGCTACTCGCGCCGCGCCGGCGAGGTGCTGGTCGATCTCCAATATACGTGGTCGGTGCGCACCAAGACGCCGCTCGCACTAGCCCTGATCAGCCTCGACGGGTTCCAGCAGGTCAACGAGCGCTTCGGCTATGCCACCGGGGACAAAGCCCTGAAAGACATCACCGAGCGCCTGAACGACAGCCTGCGTGCGGGCGACGTCCTTGCGCGCTGGGTCGGCAACGCCTACCTGCTCGTTTTCCTGAACGCCACGGCGGAGCAGGCTGCCCAGAGCGTGGGGCGACTGCTCGCCTCCGGACTCGGAGTGCAGCCCGACGGCAAACCCTACACCGCGAGCGTCGGCATCGCCGAACGCGATCAGAACGCCGCGGGGGACTGGTGGGTGCTGATCGATCTCGCCGATTCGCGCGTGAAGGCGGCGCGCCAGGCCGGCGGCAACCGCACGGTGGCGCAATAAATCTTGTAGGTCATTTCAGGATTATCGAAATGGTCCCTGATTATTGAGCCTGCCGTAATCGGCGACAATTCCGATCTGAAAATGTCAGTCCGAGGGCAAAGCCCGAGGAATCTGATTTTTTGGATGTGAAAACGGCAGGTTTTCGCGACGCCCATTGCCTGGAGATCAAGCGATGACGCGGCTCTTCAGGCGATCACCGCCTTCCGCATGACCGCCAACCCGGCAATTTCTCTACGGACGTAGCGCCGGCAGCCACGCGGTGACGCCGTGGCAGCGCTCGCACAGCGGGCCGTAGGTTCCCTTGTGCACGTCGTCCTTGACGTGGCAACTGGCGCATCCGGACACGATGGTCTGGTCCTTGCGCTTTTGCATCGGTGTCTTGTGGCAGGCATAACACTCCGGCTTGGCGTGGGCGCCGTCGAGACGGAAGCCGGTCTTGTTGTGATCGAAGTCCCAAGTCTTCCAGGTGCGCACGTTGTGGCAGCGCTCGCAGTCGATTCCGAGCCGGCGCTTGTGCACGTCTTCCTTCTCGTGGCAGCCGTTGCACTCCATCGGCGTGGTCTTGTACTCGGGGGTCTTGTGGCATTTCTTGCAATCGACGACCAGGGCGTGGCCGCCAGCCAGCGGAAAGCGCGACTTGTTGTGGTCGAACTTCTCCACCTTCCATCCGTTCAGGTCGTGGCAATTGTCGCAGCGCGGCCCCAGGGTTCCCTTGTGGCCTTTGGCGAAATCGTCCTTGCGATGGCAGGCATTGCATTCGGCGCTCGTCTTCTCCTGGTACAGGTGCCGCTCCGGCAGGTGGCAGCCGACGCAAGTCGCTTTGGCATGCTTGCCGAGCAGCCGGTACTTGGTGTCGCGGTCGTGGTTGAAGGTGATGTCCTTCCATTCCTTGGTCGTGTGGCAGGTCTCGCACTTTTCGCCGTACTTGCCCTTGTGGGACTTCTTCTTTGCGTCCTCATCGTCTTTCTTGTGGCAGGCATAGCAGGCCTTGGACAGCTTGGTGCGCGCCACCCCCTTCGCCACCACTTCCGCGCCCTTGTGGCAGTCGTCGCACTTCACCCCGCGGTGCTTGCCCGTCAGCGGATAATCAGTGTCCCATTCGTGATGGAAGGTGATGTCCTTCCATTCCTTGGTCGTGTGGCAGGACTCGCATTTCTCGCCGAACTTGCCCTTGTGCGCCTTCTTCGCCGGATCGAAATCGTCCTTCTTGTGGCAGGAGAAGCAGGCCTTCGACAGTTTTTCGCGCGCCTTTCCGGCAACCGCCACGATCCCCGCGGTATGGCACTTTTCGCATTTCGTATCCGTGTGCTTGCCTGTGAGCGGATAGTCCGTCTCGTCGTGGTCAAATTTGTTGCTGCCCTTCCAGCTCTTCTCGTTGTGGCACTTCTCGCACTTCTCGCCCAGGCCGCCTTTGTGGCCTTTTTGCTCGTCGTCCTTCTTGTGGCAGGCAAAGCACGCGGTCGGCAGTTTCACCGTGTACAGGGGCTCCTTATGGCAGGTGTCGCACTTGGCGTCGAAGTGCTTGCCCCTCAGCGCATATTTCGCGTCCTTTTCATGGTCGAATATCGCCTTGTTCCACTTGCCGGCGTCATGGCACTTCTCGCACTTGTCGCCATAGCGGCCCTTGTGCCCCTTCTTCTTCGGATCGTCATCGTCTTTCTTGTGGCAGGCGACGCAGGCACGCGGATTGTCCTTGAACGGATAGAGCTGATCCGTGTGGCAATCCTTGCATTTGGGCTCCTTGTGCCCCAGTTCCAGCTTGAACTTGGTCTTGTTGTGGTCGAATTTCGTCTCTTTCCAGTTGACGTCGGTATGGCACTCCTCGCACTTCGGACCCAGCTTGCCCTTGTGCCCTTTTTCATCGTCGTCCTTGCGATGGCAGGTGTCGCAGCGCTGGGTCGCGTCGCGGTACTTGGCGTTGGGCTTGTGGCAGCTTTCGCACTTCGCTTCGACCTTCTTGTGCGCGCCTTTGAGCGGGTAGGCGGTCTGGTTGTGATCGAACTTTTCCTTGTCCAGCGAGGATATGTTTGCCTTGCGGCCCTGGTGCTCGGTATGGCAGCGGCGGCAGGTCGTATCCTGCAGCCGGCCGTGAAAGCGCTTCTTGCTGGCCAGGTCGGCGGCGATGGGCTTGTGGCAGTCGGCGCAAAGCTTGGCTTGCGCCGCCTTGTCGAAGGGAACGTGGCACGCGCGGCAATCCTCGTCCCATTTTTTGTGCCCGGCAACCAGATCCCCCGGGCTCAGCACGCCTTCCAGCGGCTGGGCCTGCGCCAGGGCAGAGAGCGCCGCCAGCGACAGCGCCATGGCCCAACAATAGATTCTGTTCGCCATCAGTAGATATGCACCGCAACGACGTGAACGACGGCGCTCACGGTGAGAATATACACCACCGGAATGTGGGCCACGGCCCACCCGGCGAGGAGGCGCTCCCAGAACGCCATGCGGGCCGTCATGTCGATCGCCCGCAGGTACTCGTCGATCAGGCCCGTGACCGACTTCAGTTCGCTCTCCAGCATCTGATTGGACCAGCCGTTGGCCTTCGCATGCAACTGCAGAATCCGCCGCAGTTCCACGTTGGACCGCTCGGTCAAGCGTTGCCGGCGCCAACTGACCGCAACGAAATGCCTGATCTGACGCCACCCGGTCGCATCCTTGATGAAGGCCTGCAGCCGGTAGGAATCGAGCGCATCCCTGAGGTGCGGCGCAAGGTCCAGCGGGTGGAAGCTCTTGTCGGAACTCGACAGCAGGCCCTCCAGATCATCGAGCGACAGATAACGGCCGCCCTGCCCCTGATAGATGTAGATATAAAGAAAACGGCCGATGACCCCGCTCACCGCCACCGCCACCATGCTCCAGAAGGCCACCGATGCATTGATGGAACGCAGGTGAAACGCCGTATGGAACAGGACCAGTATCGGCCCGAGGATGCCGAACACGATGTGCACCACGAACCAGGCCCGCAGGGTGCCTGCGTTGTAAAGCCGGCTCCAGCGCTTGCGCAGCGGATAGGCCAACAGGCTGAGCATCATGCAGCTTCCGACCAGCCCGAGGTAGTATCCCAGGTTCGACCCGGGCTTGTACGGTTGCCATACCGAGACCCAGGCGGCAAGCGCCCCAACGGCCATCGCACCGGCATATAATGCCAGCCGCGCCCACAGTGAAAGCGGACGGCTGCCTAGTTCGGGTGATAATGCGGGTGCTGCCATGATTCCTGATCGAATTTAATCTTGTCGTAGCGGCGGGAAAAACCAAAAAAGGCTGGATTTGCGAACGGTACCAAAAAATGCTTCAAATGTCATATCAAATTATCGCCTAGACTGGTATTTTTGCGTGGTCACGAAGGACTCTTGTCGAGCATGAGCGGTAATACCTATTACTTGATCTATCTGGTGCCGCTGCTGCTGCTGGCGCTGGTTTATTCGCGCAAGCGCAGAGCCAGCGAGGACGCGGCCTACGCCACACTCGACACCGCGGTCGAGAGCAACATGATCGAGCCGCCCACCCTGCACCCGGATTTCATTCTGTCCAAGTGTTTCGGCTCCGGGGCGTGCGTGAAGGCCTGCCCCGAGAATGCGATCGGGATCATAAATGGCAAAGGCACATTGATCAACCCGGCGCATTGCATCGGACACGGCGCATGCGAACCGGCCTGCCCGACGAAGGCGGTCAAGCTCGTATTCGGCACCGAGAAGCGCGGCATGGAGATCCCCAAAGTCAACCCGAATTTCGAGACCAATGTCCCCGGTGTATTCATCGCCGGTGAGCTCGGCGGCATGGGCTTGATCCGCAACGCGGTGACGCAAGGCGTCCGGGCGGTCGAATACATTTCCAAGCGTCCGAAAGGCGCAGAACTGGATGTGGTCATTATCGGCGCCGGGCCGGCCGGCATGGCGGCGTCGCTGGCCGCGACGAAGCTGGGTCTGAAGTTTGTGTGCGTGGAGCAGGAAGATTCGATGGGCGGCACGACCTATCACTACCCGCGCAACAAGATCGTAATGACGGCGCCCATGGACCTGCCTCTCATCGGGAAGATCAAGGTGCGCGAGATCAGCAAGGAGTCGCTGATGGAACTGTGGCAGGGGGTGGTCGCCAAGGCCCAGCTCACCATCCGCTACAACGAACGCATGGAAGAGATCAAGCCGGATGGAGACAGATTCGTGGTGAAGACGTCCAAGGCGACTTACGGCGCGGGCAGCGTGTTGCTCGCGATCGGGCGGCGCGGCACCCCCAGAAAGCTCGGTTCGCCCGGCGAAGATCAGGCCAAGGTGGTCTACCGCCTGATCGAGGCCGAGCAATACCGCGGCAAGCATGTCGTCGTCGTCGGCGGCGGCGACAGCGCGCTCGAAGCCGCGCTCGACGTTAGCGCCGAACCCGGCACCACGGTCACGCTGTCCTACCGGGGTGAAGCGTTCAACCGGGTAAAGATCAAGAACCGCAATCGGCTTGACGAGGCGGTTGCGGGGAAACGCCTGTCGCTCGCGCTCCAGACGCAGATCGCCAACATCGGCACGGATCGGATCACGCTGCGCAAAGGCAAGGAAGAAGTCGAGATCCGCAACGATGCGGTGATCGTCTGTGCAGGCGGCGATCTGCCGACGCCGTTCCTGAAGAAGCTCGGGGTACAGGTAGAGGCGCATTACGGGAGCTGATTCCCTGATCTGCCTAACAGGAGGTCATTCGGTGCCCGCGCCCTTGCGATAACGCCGCAACCGGCGCAGATGCCGGTTCGTTCAGTGCGGCGCGTCGGGGCCGCGGAGCTTGCCCACCACTCCGCTCATGATGCGATCGAACAACGATTCTTCGGACGGCTCGTCTACGACAGCGGCCTCACCCACCCGGAGCCGGCGGTTGAGTTCGGCGTTGGTGCACTCGATAATCTCCTTTCCGGCGCGGTCAAGCGCAAACAGGTAGCGGGTCCTGCGCGGACTCACGAAGATCAATCTGGTCGTCCGGCGCGTGGGCTGATCGCCCGTGTCGCGGAACTCCATCCAGGTTCCGATCGAAAGTCCGGAGGTGAGGTTTGCGCTGCTCGCGCTGCGCCCGGCGCGAGGCGCGCTGGGCTCGGCCGCGGTGAAATCCAGATTGTCAACGCTTACCTCGCCGCCGCCGAAGGGGTTCTGGACCGTGATGGACGGGGAGAATTCCGGCGGTGCCGCCGCGGCCGCTTTGGCTTCCGCGGCGGAAGCCGCCTGCCGCGCGGCGGTCGCAGGATCGGGGCTGCCCGCTATCGGGGCGCTGATTGCCTGCGTATGGTATTTCATCAGGGCGCCGAAGAACTGCGTACGCACCTCGTCTTGTATCCCCGCGCTCTTCAGGCCGGACGCAAGCCTGCGGATCAGCGCCGGAACCATCGCTGCGAGCTTCTTGCGCTCATCGAGCGTGCTCTTGGGCTCGACGCTCCAGATAAGCTGATCCATCGTTTCCAGAGCCTCCGTCCAGGCCTTGCTCTCCTTGCCCTCCCTGGCATGAATCAGCAATAAAAGCTTGAGCCATTGCTGAATGAGAAATTCGAGCACCGGTCCGGGCAAGGCATGGGCCTGGACCCGGGCCCTGACCTCCTCCTGCGCCTCGCTCTTGGCAACTGCGAGGTTTTCCGTTTCCTCGATGCGTTTGACTACAGCCTGATTATCCTGCTGGACGCGCTCGTCCTCCTCGGTCACGAGAGCCTGGAGCCGCTCGCGCACCGTATCGAAGATTTCGAAGTTGTCCTGGAATCCGTCAACGAGCTCCTGCAGGATGCTCTCCAGCTGAGCAAACATCGGGCTGGCATTGCTGAAGTCGGCAGGCAGGAGCAACGCAATATCGCCCAGCGTGTCGAGCAGTTGCCGCGCCGGATGGGTCTTCTTGGAGAAGAAGGTCTTGTCCGCAATCGCGACTTTGAGCATCGGGATTTGCATCCGGCCGATGAGGCCCTTCACCCCGTTGGGGACCTTGGGATCGTCGAACAGCTGGTCGAACAGCATGGCGACGATATCCAGCGTCATCAAGTCCATCTGGCCCATGCCGGCGCCCACGCTGGTATCCTTCAGTTCATGCAAGACGTTGGTCGTGCCCGGTGCAGCTGCGGTGGCGGCAGCGAGATTTCCGCCGGCCACTGCGCTCACATCGCCGAGCTGAATGCGGGTGAGAGAACCCAACAGTTCCGCTCCTTGCAAAACGGTCACCGGGCCGCCCGGCCCCGCCACACCGCCGGCCACGCCCGGTCCGCCGCTTCCACCAGACTGGCCCATCAACCTGACGTTGCTCGCGACCAGGTTTTGCAGCAGCGCAAACAAATCCTGCGCGGCGCCGGGGCTGACGTCCGCCGCAGACTCGTCGCCGGCCCCCTCCGCACCGGACTTCGTGCCGGAAGCCCCCGGCTTGCGGCCCTGGCCCTCTTTGCGCGAAACACCGTAGCGGATCTTGGGCAGGATTGAATTCTGCACCAGGAGTGCGTTCACCGCCTTGTACACCGAGCGGATATCGTCGAGCACATGGTCGTCGAACAGCCGCAGCAGCACGCGCCGCACGCTGAGGTCCGCATCCAGCTGGCGACAGGCGTGCTTGTAGGCGTCGCAGATCACCTGCGGACTGAACGGGTTGTCGTCCGGTTGCAGACTGGCGTCGCCGAGCAGCACGCCCACGCGCTGGTCCAGCGCCATGAGTTCCTCGTCGCAGAACACGCGCAGCTTGGTCGCCATGTCGTTGAACTTGAGCGTCTCTTCGAGATCGTCGTCGCTGACGATCGTGAGCGAGCCCAGCGAATAGTCGGCGTCGCTGAACGTTTCGCCGATCTTCTTCGCCCGGCGGCTGCGCTGGCGGAAATCGCCGAGATAGCGCGCCCGGAACTGCTGCTCGATGGTCGCGCGC
>Ga0194060_10001548_pt1 | contig 16387 bp, 19 predicted proteins | sample SepL225m_MetaG_FD_163427 | JGI IMG/M metagenome (GOLD analysis project Ga0194060, IMG submission 163427) | Anoxic zone freshwater microbial communities from boreal shield lake in IISD Experimental Lakes Area, Ontario, Canada - Sep2016-L222-5m | ecosystem: Environmental > Aquatic > Freshwater >...
GTCTTCGTCGGTTGCTAGATAGAGGACAGATGCGTTCTTCAGTTCGGCTTTTAGTTCGCGAACAATGGTGGCGCCACGCTCGGTCAGCTCGTAATTGGGCTTGAAACTGTTTTCAACATCGACACTGAGACCTTTGCTTGGAAGGTCGGCGATGTGACCGACAGATGCACGTACAACGAACTCGTCGCCAAGAAATTTGGAGATGGTTTTTGCTTTTGCGGGGGACTCAACGATGACGAGTGGCTTAGACATGACTTTTCATCGTTACGTGGTTTGATAGTGCCTTGTCAAGCCTTTCGACGTAAACCCAAATGCAATAAGGGTTTGAATTCGCTAGCGTCACAGTACAAATGCCACACGATGCACATGAACTTTCACTTTCAGAGGTGTCTGTCGGTTTGCGCGAACTCGCATTTAACGAACACACCTTGCACGCGTTGCAGCAAAAATTTTCTGATGTTCGACCACTTCTTGATGCCAATGTGGTGGGTCGAGTAAGCCGTCTTGATCGCGGGTGGAGCACAATTTTGATGAGTGCCGCGGGCGAGCACGTGCGGACACGAAACATTGGCGCCGATGTTGCCGTGGGCGACTGGGTGGTGTTGAGCGAAGATTTCGAGCGCGTAGAAGTGGTGGTTGCGAGGCAGTCGGCGCTCACCCGCCGGGTGTCATCCGATGTGGTGCGAGCCGAATCGCACACTGTTGCCGCCAACATGGACACGGTGCTGGTGGTGCAGGCAGCCGATGTTGAGCCAAACCTTCGCCGTATTGAACGCGAGTTAGTTCTGGGCTTTGATAGTGGCGCAACTCCCGTTGTCGTATTTAATAAGTGCGACGAGCTGAGCGAGTCCGACATTGCCCAAATGATGCACAACGTGCAGCCCGTCATCGCCGGGGTGGATGCCTACGCGGTCAGTGCCAAGACTGGCTTCGGGCTCGACCACCTGCGGAATTACACCTATAAATATGAATCAGAAACCCCACAGACCATCGCCATGTTGGGCGCCAGTGGTGTGGGCAAGAGCACGTTGATCAACTCCCTTGTCGGCCACGAAGTACAGCGCACAGGCGAAGTACGAGAGGGTGACAGCCGCGGCCGACACACCACCACGGCATCAGAGTTGGTGCAGTTAGCCAACGGTGGTTGGCTACTTGATACTCCCGGTTTGCGTGTGGTCAGTTTGTGGATGAGCAGCAACGGTATTGAGCGCGCATTCGCCGATGTGTTTGAAGCATCGAACAATTGCAAGTTCCGCGACTGCAAACATGAAAACGAACCATCGTGTGGTGTTCACGCCGCAGTTGCAAACGGGGAGTTCACTGCTGATCGACTTGCAAACATGAAAACGCTTGTTGCAGAGGAAGTGACGTTAGAGAATCAGCAAATTGTGTATGCACGCACGCAAGATAAGCGCGGCGTTCGCAAACCGACGACTAACTAGCCCAGTTCGCAAACGACAGCGCAACAGTTGCGCCGCCACCAGGTGTATCGGTAATGGCGACTACTGCTTCGTGATCATCGGCGAACTGCTTCACAATGGCAAGCCCTAAACCTGAACCTGGCAGTGCACGAGTTGCGGTGGCGCGGTAGAAACGGTCGAACACCATTGGCTTGTCTGCATCGCTGATTCCTTGACCATGATCAATCACTTCAACGCGCGAACCCATGATGTTGATTTCCACATTGTCTGGTGTTGGGCAGAACTTCAATGCATTATCAACCAAGTTGCCAACTGCACGATCGAATTGCGATGGGCGAACCTTGACGGAAGCAGGGTTGGTTGATGTAACAGAAACCGTGCGGCCCGTGCGCCGTGACGCGCGAGTGGCGATGTCGTCGCAGGCATCACGAAGGTTGATTTCTTCTGGTTCTTCGACCAATCGCTGATCGCTCGCAAGTGCCGTAAGTTCTGAGGACAGGTCAGTGAGTTCATCAATTTCGGCGGCGATATCGCGAAGCACGGCTTGTTTTGTTGCGTCGTCCAAGCTGTCGCGCTGCAGAAGTTCTGCGTTTGCGCGCAGCGAAGTAAGTGGCGTGCGCAATTCGTGGCTTGCGTCTTGTACTAATTGTTTTTGCTGATCGCTGCTCTGTTGAAGCGCAGAAAGCATGGTGTTGAAACTCGTTGCCAACTGCTCGATTTCACGGTCGCCGTGAATGTCGAGTGTGGTGGAAAGGTCGCGCGTGAGTGCAATTTCCTCCGCTGCATCGGCAAGCTGTTGAATTGGGCGCGCTGTGCGTCGAGCTACCCACCAGCCAGCAATACCTGCCAACAAAATGCCAACCGGACCAAGTGCAAATAGCCAGCCCCGCATACCGTTTTGTGCACGTTCAAGATCGTTGATGTCTTTAGCAATTTGTAATGCTCCACCACCAATAAGCGGAACAGTAAGCATGCGATATTGGTCGCCATTGATAGAAATGGTGGAACGTGAAACGCCGCCTTGTGGGTTGTTCGCAATTCTCAACACTTCATCGGAAATCGGCAAGTCCACTTGACCAAGTGCAATAACTACGGTGCCAAATGGATCAATCACTTGAGTGACCGTGTCGAACCTGGTTGGCAGCAAAGCATCAGTAAGTGGATTGCGCTGACGTGTACCCGATTGATCGTGGTCGCCTTCGTCGCCATCGCCATCTGCGTTTTGATTGCGCTCGCGAAGTGATTCGGCAATGGTGACTACGCGAGAGTCAAGACCTTTGTCCACTTGTTGCATCAGTTGCTTTGAAAATGTGGAATAGATGCCAATTGACAACGCACCAACAACGACCATCACAATGATGCTGGTGGTCAGCAATAGCCGCGTGCGCATACTCATGATTGCCTCATGACATAACCAACACCTCGCACGGTGTGCAGCAGTCGTTCTTCGCCGCTGTCATCTAGCTTGCGGCGCAAGTATCCGATGTATACATCAAGAGACTTTGAGTTGGTTTCAAAGTTGTAACCCCAAATGTGTTCATACAAATATTCACGCGACAGCACGATGTCGCGTTGCTCGAGCAAAATATGCAACAGATCAAATTCGGTTTTTGTGAGCTCGAGCACGGTATTTCCGCGCTTTACTTCTCGTTTACTGACATCCATCGTCAGGTCACCAATGGATATGACTGTGGCAGATGTTGGCGATTCGTATCGACGCAACAATGCACGAACGCGAGCCAAAAGTTCATCAACTGCAAAAGGCTTTACCAAGTAGTCATCGGCGCCGGCATCTAGGCCGGCAACGCGGTCGCCAACTTCGTGCCGCGCGGTCAGAAGCAAAATTGGAGTGCGGTTTCCAACGTGGCGAAGTTCGCGAGTAACGGTAAGGCCATCGGCGAATGGCATCATCACGTCCATTACCACTGCATGTGGTTTCGCTGAAGTGATGAGTTCGAGGGCCGCGTTGCCATCGTTGGCGGTTTTCACTTGGTAACCCTCGAGGTCGAGCACACGCTCCACTGCCTTGCGTACCGATGGGTCGTCTTCAGCGACGACCACCAGGAATTCGGCGTTTGCTGCAGACTTCACAACATTGACGGTATCTCCCCGTAAACCCCAGTATTGGCGGGCTTTGCAAGGTTCTTGCCCAGTTCTTACCTTGTCTTGTTCTAATCCTTACCAAGCAGTCGCAAGATATCTCCACGCAAGGAGCCCCCCGAGCGAGAGAGCGAAAGGAAACACACATGAAGAAGCAAACACTCAGAATTGCAGCGAGTGCGGCAACAGTTGGCGTGATGTCAATTGTTGGATTCGGCATGGTTGCACACGCAGAGCCAAACCCAATCAAGGCAGTTGGACAGTCGTTTAATGGCATGTTCCATCGTCACGGCGGACACGGTCCTATGCAAAATTTGTCTTCAGTTGCAACGGCACTCAATATGTCGGAAGCAGATGTACGAACTCAGCTTGATGCCGGTAAGTCACTCGCCGACATTGCAGCTGCTCAGAACGTAAGTGTGCAGTCGGTCATTGATGCTGTTGTTGCTGATATAAAGGCTCATGTGGCAACCGAAGTTGCTTCGGGTGAAATAACTCAAACTGAAGCCGATGCAAAGTTGGCTGGCGTTGTTGCTCGTGCAACTGACATGGTGAACGGTGTACGTCCTGCCGGAATGCCAGAAGGCATGGCGGGTGGAATGGGCGGACGTGGTCCATCACCGGAGAGCATTACTGCGATCGCAAAGGTGTTGAACCTGACCGAAGCACAATTGCAGACAGAAGTACAAAGCGGAAAGTCGCTTGCTGACGTTGCTGCTGCTCAGAACGTAAGTGTGCAGTCGGTAATTGATGCTGTGGTGTCACAGATGAAAGCACACATTGCGAGTGAAGTTGCTTCTGGCGAGATCACTCAAGCACAAGCCGACACCAAGTTGGCCGATGTAACCGCTCACGCAACCGACATGGTGAACGGTGTTCGACCTGCTGGAATGCCTGGCGACAAAGTTGGCGGCATGGGCGGTGGCAAAGGCGGACCTGGTCATCGCGGTCATGGCGACGATGGAGATGACGATGGTGAAGGTCACGACGACGGCGGAGCAGAAGACGGCGACGCCTAAAGCCCCCCGTTAGGCGTTTTACAACGACCGGTGTTTGTCCTCCCCGACAACACCGGTCGTTTTGTGTTTCGGCACTAGCAATTACGTGTCTTGAACATGAATGGTGACGTCGGCGTTCAGCGTGAATGCTCGAACTGACCAACTAAAAATGAATAGTGGAATGGTTCTCGTTGTAGAAACCGCCACGGTGATGTATGGGTCGGCTCGTGTTGTAGTGACTGACACATTGGAGATTCCTGTTTCGGTTACCACCGCCTGCTGAATCGCTTCTGCATTATCGGGTTCGAGTGATGCTGCGTACGCACCGGCATATGCGCCGTGCCACAGTGCAAGCTGATCAGCAATTATCCGCGCAGCTACGAATAACGAAGCAACAGCAAGAATGATGAAGGGCAGTACTAACGCAAATTCGACTGCGGCCTGGCCACTTTCGTTTTGTGTTGGTTTAGCCAAATGACTGCGCGCGACCCATGATGTTGTCGAAAACCTGGTTGAACATGTCGCCAATGCGACTGGCGCCTTCGCCGTTAGTTGCCCACGTAATGACCAGCAACGCAATGACTGCGGCTGCGAGTAACACCAGTGCGTATTCGGTGGTCGCTTGACCAGATTCGTAGATGTACTTCTTCATGGCTACATGTGTGCGCCAATCCCACTCAACGACCCAACAAATAGTGGGACTACTCCCAATAAAACAAACGATGGAAGCACGCAGGCCACTAAAGGAATAGCCATACGCACGGGAAGTTGTCGGGCGGCTGCGTCCAATTCCTGTCGGCGCTGTTGTCGCGACACGGTGCTGAGACGTTCCAGCATCGGGCCAACTGCAAGGCCGTCTCGTTCGCTTGCAAGCAATGCCTCGCACAATGCAAAAGCAACATGACCGAGTGTTACATGCAGTTGTCGAATGACATCTTGGAATCGCGAACCATTCGTAAGCAATTGACTGCAGTCATGGAAAACTGTGCGCGTTGGTTCATCGACATATTGATGTAACTGTTGGAATGCTTGGGGAGTGGACAAGCCAGACAGCAGTAAGACTCCGAGCATGTCTGTTGCGTCGATGATCTGTGAAGTCGATACCAGTTTTGATCCACGTTTTCGTCGCACTGTGCGAACTCGAAAAAAGGCAATTGCGATGCCGCAAAACCACAGTGTGGTCATGGTTCACTGCGCGTGATGTGCGCGAACCATTTTCTGCCTGCAATGTTTAAGAACAGACCGACAACGATGCACAGCAAACCAAGTGGTGAATGCAAGAGAAATGATCGGGCATGCGACTGCCGTGCAAGTACCCACGTGCAAATTGCAAGTGGAATCCATGACAGCACTGAAGTGGATAAACGTATTTGTGCGGTTTGTGCTTGGCGTTCGTGTTCAATGTGTTCGCGTTCACGCAAAATAGATGCACTCTTTTCAAGCGTGTTGGCAATTCCGTATCCGCCATTGCTGGCAACTGAAAGTGTGCGGGTCGCTAATGCAATATCTGATGCCCAGTTATTCGGTGTGGTGTCGGCAATGGCGTTTGCTAATGAGTGACCACGAATGCACTGCGTCGCAATAGGTTCAGTCCACCACGCGTGATGATGGAAGCGTTCAGCAGTCTGCACAAATGCAAGTGTGAGTGAATAACCACTATGAACTTCGCGGGCAATAGCGTCGAGGAAATCGGCAACAGAACCGAGGTCTTGTTGGCTATGCGTGGATTCACCGAATGGAGTATTCAGAAGTCTCGCGCGAACCCATTGGCGCGTCCACCATCGCGGCAAGACAGCTTGGGTAACAAGCCACACTGCTGCGCCACAACTAAGTGCGCCAAGTATCAACAGAGCAATGTCAACTAACTGTTTCATTCAACTCGTGCCCTCGTGCGCGTGCCCGCAAGTACTTCGCCACCATTAAATAGGTGTCGCACGTGGCCCGAAAATGGAGTGGGAACTTCAACAATTTCACTGATGTAACGACGACCAGTACTGCCGCGTGAAACATGTACCACTAGGTCGATTGCCGATCCCATGTGGTCGCGGATGATTTCGCGATTCCATTGTGGGCAGTGCTGCAACATCAGTGACTCGATTCGCTGTAACGCCTGACTCGCAGAATGCGCATGACAGGTAGACAGCGAACCCGAGTGCCCGGTATTCAGTGCTGACAACATGTCCACCACTTCGGCGCCGCGAATTTCGCCAACGATGATGCGGTCGGGGCGAAGGCGAAGGGCAGTGCGCACAAGGTCGGTCATGTTGATGCCCGCTAACCCCTCGGGTGTGTTGGGCCGAGTCTCCAGTTGCACGGCGTTGGGCAAAGTGATTGCGAGTTCGCGAACGTCTTCAATTGTGACCACTCGTTCGTGTGAATGCATGTGTGAACACAACACATTCAGCAGTGACGTTTTTCCACTGCCTGCTTTTCCCGACACCACGATGTTGCATCGGTTACGAACAGCCTGAAGCAACAGATTGATTACAGGCTTTTCTGCAAAATGTTGCAACGAGAGGGTTTCTTGTGTGAATCGTCGGATGCTGACGCACATGCCATGCGGACTGACAGGAGGAATTACCGCGCACAACCGTGAGCCATCGCGCAATCGCGCATCCACAATTGGCGACACGCGGTCGAGCCGTTTGCCGAGTGGAAGCAAAATTCGTTCCACAATGGCGTGCAATTCTCCAGGGTGAAGTTCACCCACATAGTGCATTCCCGTGTGGTCTTCGATGAACACAGAAGTCTCGTTATTGACCATGACCTCGGTGATATGTGGAGAAGCGAAGTGTGTTGCTAGCGAGCCGAGTTCGTCATGCAACATGTGCAAGATGCTGCGACAACATGGTGGGAATACGGCTTGCCAGTAAACCCGCATCGACACACCGAGCAATGGTTGGGTCAAGCGGTAGTTCGACCAACACTGGGGCACCAACTACCGACTCAACATCGCGTTTGCCCAGCGACCGGCCTGGCTCGTTAATCAGCACAATGCCGTGCGGCTTTACTGAAAGGTGCGCTGCTTTACGCAGAGCCAAGTAACACGGGCGAATGACCAGTAGTGAAGTGGTGGCGTTGTTGATGAGTTGTGGAATGTGCCCACTTCCTGCATCAACCACTGTCAGTTCGTTCGATGTATCGAGTTCGGTAGCAAGTGTGTTGCAATGTTCGGAGGTGAGGTCGTGGTGCATGAGCGAACCGTTGCCCCGAGGGATGAGCGACACTCGCGCAGTTACTGGAATTTGCAGTGACTGGATTGGTTCGCGTTGATGTTGTTGCAACCAATTGATGACGCCTTGGCCGGACGGCTCGGCAATGCCAAGTGCCGATGGAATGTCCCCCGCTAAATCGACAATGCGAACCGCAGCGTTATTGCGTTGTGCAAGGGTGAGAGCGAGTGCCGCACTGACCACCGTGGTTCCACTGCCACCTTTTAATGACCAACAAACAATCACATGTCCCCCTTCAGTCGGCAGGCGCCGTGCCTACGCGGGGATGTGTGCGTTAGTTACGAAGTTGGACTGCCAATTCTGCGGCAACGCGTGCATTGTTTTCTGCGAGTGACAAATTGGCAACGACGCTGGTGCCAGAGGTTGCTGCGGCAATTGCGCCAAGCACGTGTGGAGTTACTGCTGGTCCAACAATTCCTGCTTTTGCAGTTGCGGCGAGTGACTCTTCAATGATTATGTCGATGGTGTTTTTGTCGAGCGAATCGGCAAGCGGAACGGGCACACAGGCAAGAATTCCACCTAGGCGGCCAAGTGCGCGATGTGCACGTGTGTAACTGGCAAGTTGTTGCACGGAGTCGACGCGCGCAGGAATTGGTAAACCACTGGAGTGCACGGTGAATGCAGGGAACTCATCGCAAGCCACACCAACTACTGGAACACCGAGGGTTTCCAAGTATTCAAGTGTGCGTGGAAGGTCAAGAAACGATTTGGCACCTGCGCAAACGGTGACCACAGGGTGTGCAGCGAGAGCGCCCAAGTCGGCGCTGATATCGCCATGCAATTGCACGTCGCGGTGCACGCCGCCAATACCGCCGGTTGCGAATACACCAATACCTGCGCGTGCGGCAAGTAATAGTGATGCCGACACCGTTGTTGCGCCAACGCTCCACTGTTGCGCAATTGCCAGCGCGAGTTCGCGTTCGCCAGCCTTTTTGGCTGGCCCGAGAATGCGTTCGTGTTCACTTTCGTTTAGGCCAACGCGTGCAACGCCATCGATAACTGCAGTAATTGCGGGCACGGCGCCAGCTTTTCGAATGGCCGCAATGCAGCTGGACAATGCTTGAGCGTTTGCTGGTGACGGCAAACCAAGATTGGAAAAAATGGTGGATTCAAGCGCAACGACTGCACCATTGCTGGCAAGTGTGTCGCGAACTTCTGTTGATATGGAGATGGTGGTCATAGTTGTTCCTGTTGTTGAGATGTGTTCAGCGTTGCGCCAGGTGATTGCAGCACGCGCGAAGCCAATGCATTTCCTTGCGTGATTGCTTCGGCGATGTTTTTAGTTTGTGCGTAGCGAGGCAAGAAACCAGCGGCGAATGCATCGCCTGCACCGGTGGTATCCACAATGTTGGCAACGGGAGTTACAGCAACTTCTGTGGTGGTGCCATCGTGCTGCACTGCAATCACGGGCAGTGGTCCCTGCTTAATGACGGTAATTACTGCGCCGTTCATTGGTTGTTTCGCGCTTACACCAAGCACGGCTGCTTCGTCTTCGTTACACAAAAACACTTCAGGCTTCAAGGTTTCAATAAGCGAGCGATAGCGATCAGTTCCATAGTGTTTGAGTACTGACGATGAAGATGCGTCGAGCGAAATGAGCGCTCCGTTTGCGCGTGCCGTGTTGATGTACTGCACACATGTTGATGCAAGCGGTTCGTCGGTAAGTGAATACGTAGGTACGTGCAAAATGCTCACGTCGTTCATGAGTGTTGCATCGAAGTGTGCAAGGTGCGAAGCAACACCGCGGTCGGTAAGAAATGATCGTTGACCGTTTGGCTGCACCAGTACCACGATGCTTCCCGTGCGGCCATCGGAAATGACTTGCGTGTCAACACCCGAGTCACGGAGTACTTCGCATAAGTGTGAACCGAGTCGGTCGTGTCCAACCTGACCAATGAAACGCGATGGTGTTCCCGTAAGCGCAGCAAACATGCTGACGTTTGCAGCACTTCCACCGCGGGTGCGACGAATGACTGATTCGGTATCGCTACCAATATTTAGCTCAGTATTGAGCCAGACCACCACATCTTCAACGAGGTCACCAATCGTGCACAGCACGGGCGATGCAGTTCTTGCTTAAACCGAAAGTAGGTCGCGTGCGCCGGTGTCACTTGATGGGTGACGCAGCTTGCTCATTGCGCGCGCTTCGATTTGACGAATGCGCTCGCGAGTGAGGTTGAATGCTTCGCCAACTTCTTCAAGTGTGCGTGGCTCGCCGCGGTCGAGACCGAAACGAAGCGCAAGAATTTCGCGTTCACGCTGATCGAGTGGAGCAAGCAGGCGCGAGATTTCTTCTGGCAACAATGCAGTTGCAGCAACTTCGAATGGCGATTCTGCTGCACGGTCTTCAACAACGTCACCGAGTTCGGCATCGCCGTCTTCGCGCAATGGTTCCGACAATGACAATGGTTCTGCAGCAAAGCGCAAAGCTTCTGTCACTTTGTCTTCTGGCATTTCAACTTCCTTTGACAATTCAGCAAGTGTTGCTGGACGACCAAACTTCAACTCGAGGCGCGAGCGTGCTTTTTGCAAACGGGCGAGTGTGTCGCCAGCGTGGACCGGAAGTCGAATGGTGCGACCAGTGTTTGCAATGCCGCGCGTAATTGCCTGACGGATCCACCATGTTGCATAGGTAGAGAATTTGAAACCCTTACGCCAGTCAAACTTTTCGACGGCGTGCATCAGGCCAAGGTTGCCTTCTTGAATGAGGTCGAGCAGCGGAAGACCAGATGCCTGATACTTCTTGGCAATGGACACCACTAGGCGCAAGTTGCTTTGTACGAATTGACGCTCTGCTTTAGTTCCATCGCGCTGATCTTTGCGAAGTTCGCGGCGACGGTTTGGAGTAATGGTCTTATCGTTCGTTTCAAGTTCGGCGGTTGCTTGCTTGCCGGTTTCAATTGCCTTCGCCAAACGAACTTCGTCGTCCTTTGTGAGGAGGGCGTACTGGCCGATGTCGGTGAGATAGAGACGGACTAGGTCTTCTTCGTCACGATCGATACGGTCTTTGGCCACAGTGACTCCTTATAGGCGGGAACGGGGTAACGATACCGACAGGGTCAAGCACCGACACCACCAAACCCCAAAAAACAAGGGTGTTTTTATGGGGCACGTGACGGACATTTTTCACAGGGGTGTCGTATTATTTGTTCATGGCAAACCCTCTTTTAAATGACAAAGCATTCGCAAAAGCGGTCGAAAAGACCCCAGAGCAGGCCGGTTGGGCAGCCCCTAAAGGCGGCTCGGCAACCGATTCCCCAACCACGTGGAACGCCCCAATAACAGACGGCCCAGTTTCGCCGTGGCGCTCGGCCAACCCAATGACCGCCAATGGCGCAATGAGCGCGACCCTGTTTCTCATGGTGCTCCTCGTTGGTGCAGCGACCTTCGGTTGGAGCTCGGTGCAAACCATTGGCGTGGGTGAAGCAGTCTCCTTCCCAGGTTGGGCAATGATGGCGATGATCGTTGGATTCGTCAGCGTGCTGGTGGCCACATTTAAACCAACCACTGCTCGATTCTTGGCTCCGGTGTACGCACTTGCCCAAGGCGCTGTTGTTGGTGCAATTTCAAAAGTGTTCAACATTCAATACCCAGGCATCGTGTTGCAAGCAGTTGGTGCAACCATTGGCGTATTCGTGGTGATGCTCACGTTGTATCGCACCGGCATCTTGCGTGTAACCGACAAGTTCCGTCGCATCGTGATTGGCGCAACGCTTGGTCTTGCTGCGTTTTATTTGTTCTCGTTCATCGTCAGCTTGTTTGGTTCAAGTTTGATTCCAACCGGATCAAGTGGAATGAGCATTGGCTTCAGCGTGTTAGTTGCTGGTCTTGCAGCAATGAACTTGGCGCTCGACTTTGACTTCATTGATAAGGCTGAGGCAGCAGGTGCACCGAAACACATGGAGTGGTTCGCGGCGCTGGGCATCATGGTCACACTCGTGTGGCTGTACCTCGAAATTTTGCGCTTGCTCGCAAAAATGCGCGACCGCTAAGCGTGGCGTGCAGTTGGGTTGGCGCTGAGCACATCTTCGCTCAGTGCTGAACCTGAAATTTCATCAGTGAAGTAGGTGCCGGACTCGAGGCGCTCGAGGGCAACTTCAACATCGCTCAAGTTGGCTTCGATGGCGTCTAGGTCTAGTGCGTCACTCATGTGCAACAGCATATGCGATGAGGCTAAATCCACCGCTAGGGTTTGGCGCTATGTTGAACTTCCCAGCACTTGATGGATCAGCACCTAAGAAACAAAAATTTGACGCAGCGCCAGAAATGGGCATTGACCCGTCGAAGCGTTACACGGCCACCATGGAAACCAGCATGGGCACATTGGTTATTGCGCTCGACCCAATTGCCGCGCCAATCACCGTAAACAACTTTGTGTTCTTGGCTGCGCAGCACTATTACGACGGAATTATTTTCCACCGCATCATCCACAATTTCATGTGTCAAGGTGGCGATCCGGGTGGAGATGGTCGTGGCGGCCCTGGTTACCGATTTGTTGACGAATTGCCTAAGACACACCGGTATGTAAATGGCGCTGTTGCTATGGCGAATAGTGGACCAAATACAAACGGCTCACAATTTTTCATTTGTTCAAAAGACCTAAGTCCGCAAGAGATTCAACCCTTGTATTCAATATTCGGACAAGTTGTAAAGGGTCTTGACATAATTGAAATGATGCATAATGTGCCGAAAGGCCCTTCAAATCGTCCAAAAGACGACGTGGTCATTCGCTCAGTCACCATCACTGTCGCCGACTAACACTTCATGGTGAAGCGGTTCGACTCGCTGTCGATCGCTGATGCGCGAAGCATTGCACTAGCTGCGCAAGGTTTTGACACTGCGCGTCCAAAAACCAAAGCGACGCAACGACACGTTGACGCTCTCATTGCACGTCTTGGTGTTATTCAAATTGATTCGGTGAACGTGTTGGTGCGCAGCCAAGAACTGCCGCTCTTTGCGCGCCTTGGTAATCACGATCGCAATGCAATCCCCAAAGCAACCGAAGCGCAAAAGATATTTGAATACTGGGGGCACGAAGCAGCGCATTTGCCCGTCGACTTACATCCGTTGTTTCGTTGGAAGATGAATGCAGCGCGCACGGGAAAAGTTACGCACTGGGGACTCACGAGTTTTTACGAAGAGAACAAAGCGTTTGTTAAACGAACACTGAAACATGTGGCAACGAATGGTCCAACAACTTCGCGCGAACTGAGTACTCGCACGGAAAAGAAGGGCACGTGGTGGGACTGGGACGAAGCAAAGGTTGCACTCGAATATTTGTTCCTTACTGGTCAACTGATGTCGCGCGGACGCGGCACAGACTTCGCACGCATTTATGACACACCAGAGCGAGTGTTGCCACAGCGGATTATTGATGCAGCAACGCCAAGTGAGCACGATGCTCGCAAACAGTTGCTGGTGCGTTCAGCAATTGCACAAGGCGTAGCAACCGCTAGCGACTTGGCTGACTACTACCGACAAAAACCGGCTGCAGTAAAGCCGTTGATTGGCGAATTGGTGGAAGAGGGTGAGTTGCGCGCAGTTGCTGTAGATGGTTGGACAGAGAAAGCATTTGTTCATCGCAACGCCAAGCTGCCAAAACAACTCCATGCAACAGCGCTGCTGTCTCCATTTGATTCACTCGTGTGGTGTCGACCACGCAACGAACGATTGTTCAATTTTCATTACCGAATTGAGATTTACACGCCAAAAGAGAAGCGAAAGTTTGGCTATTACGTGTTGCCATTCATGATGAATGGCGAAATGGTGGGCAGGGTGGACTTGAAGGCCGACCGCGCGAATAGTGCTTTGCTGGCACACAGCGTGCACACCGAAAAAGGCGTGAAACGTTCAGTTATTAACGAAGCCTTGAATACCGAACTACGCGCCATGGCCACGTGGTTGCAGCTTGACCGAGTGCAAATTGGTCGTGGGTAGCCTGTAGCGCGTGAAACCAATCATCGCTATTGCCGGTCGAGTTGGCCCTGCCAGCCGAGTGTCGCGCAGTGCTGTGCATTTTGCGGGTGACGTATATACGAACGCCGTGTTGCGTGCTGGTGGCGAACCTGCAGTTGTGGTGCCGCAAGATTTAACCGATGAAGACGCCGATGAGTTGATGTCGCGTTTCGATGGCTTGGTGCTCATGGGCGGCGGCGACGTTGACCCGCAGTTGTACGGCCAAGAACCAAGCGTGTACGTGTACGGCATTCTTACCGAGCAAGACATTTTCGAATCCACCATGGTGAAGGCTGCTGTTCGCATGGGCAAACCAGTGCTTGCAATTTGCCGCGGACTACAAATTACGAACGTTGCTCTGGGCGGAACATTGGTGCAAGAAATTGCAACTCTTCCAAACGCTGATGCACAGGTGTTGCACAAGCCCGACAACTTTCCTGAGGGTGCGCCGTTTGCTGTGCACGAGGTGCGCATTACCGAAGGCAGCAAGTTGGCAACAGCGTTGGGTGCAACGTCGTTGCGCGGTGCATCGTTCCATCACCAAATTGTCGATACCGTCGCGCCTGGTTGTGTTGCAGTTGCGTGGGCCGAAGACGGATTACTTGAAGGTATTGAACACACCGACCATTGGTTAGTTGGAGTGCAGTGGCACCCAGAAGACACTGCACACACCGACTCGGTGCAGCAAAACTTGTATAACGCGTTTGTTGCTCAGGCTAAATCTGTTGCGTCTTTGCGCTGATAAGGCGATGTAGGCGCAGTAACCCAGCGAAGTCCGCGAGTGAACAAACCGCCCAGTGGACGAAGGGCAAAGCGCTCGCTCACTGGTAAAAACGGAATGCGCAATTGGTCGCGAGACCAAGCTGGCAATGTTGCAACTGTTGCAGCAACGAGTGCGTAGTAAGCGGCGCGCGCAGGGTATGGAAGTGGTGGGTTAAACATGAGGTACTTGATGGCATCTCGGCTTTCGGCGGTGCTCTGCAATTCGTTCTTGAATGACTTCATTTGATCGCGAAGTGCGCGTTCAGTTTTCGGTGGAGCAGTTACACCAAGTTTTGCCGCAATGTAGGACATGTCTTCCACGTAGCCATCGCGCTGTTCTTGCGTCAACGAGTGTTCACCAAAATGCGTGTGTGCAGTGAGGAAACTATCTACTTCAACCACATGAACCCAGCGCAGTAAATGCGGGTCATTAGCTGAATACGGTCGGCCGTCGCTTGCAGTTCCAACTACGAAACCGTGCACATACAAAATGCGATCGATGATTCGTTGTGCTTCATCTGCTGGACCAAATGTTGTGGAGGCAAGAAAGTCAGCAGTGCGTTGCAGCCTTCCCCACGGGTCGTTCTTGTAATCGGAATGCTGAGCAACGCCTGCCATAGCGAGCGGGTGAAGGGTTTGTAAAAGGAGTGCACGTAATCCGCCTATAAACATTGATGCGTCGGCATGAACAATGCGAATAGGTCGGTCGTCTGAGAACCAGCGCGGTCCGTCAACTTCCATAATTTGTTGCACACGAGTATCGGCATCTGGTCCAACTACGCGACTGCGCAATGCTTCACCCAACGAGTCACGCAGTTCATTAATGCGGGCCTCAATATTGAGTGATTTGGCAATATCCACTGCCACATCGTGCCACTGCGAGAGTCAAGATGCATAGTCACGCTTGGCAGTACTGTGGATATGTGACTACAAACCCAATGCCCAAGTGGGTGCCACGGGCAATAGTGCTGTTTTGGATGATGTTCCTCGCCGCACTTGTTGCGCGCGAACTCTTCCATCAGTTGTCAAGTTTCTTGCTCCTTGTTTTGGTGTCAATCTTCTTGGCTTTGGCCATTGAGCCTGGTGTCAATCGCTTGGCAAAACGCGGATGGCGTCGAGGATCGGGAACGTTGCTCATCATTTTCAGCATCATTGCATTTGCATCGGTGTTTATTGGTGCAGTTGGTTCACTCGTGGGAAGTCAAGTTGCAGACGTCTTAAAAAACAGCGAGAGCTACGTGAATGACACTGTGGATTTCGTTAACGAGACGTTTAATTCCAACATTGATCCGGCAGAAGTGAACGCGTCAATTGCCGATCCGAAAGGGCCAGTTCAGAAGTTCATTAAACGGCAACAGGGCAAAGTAATTTCACTTTCAGTAAACGCTCTTGGGGCGTCGTTGCAACTACTGACCATTGTGCTGTTTACTTTTTACTTGGTTGCTGATGGTCCGCGACTGAGGCGAGTGATTTGCAGTCGATTACCCGAATCGAAGCAACGAGCAGTATTGCGAACGTGGGAACTCGCTATTGCAAAAACAGGTGGGTATCTGTATTCGCGTGCACTGCTTGCGTTGGTTTCAGCGTTTTTCCATTGGATTGCTTTCCAAGCAATTGGCACGCCAGCCCCTATTGCAATGGCGCTGTGGGTTGGCATCGTTTCGCAATTCTTGCCAGTTGTCGGAACGTATCTTGCAGGCGTCCTGCCATTACTGCTGACGTTCTTCAACTCGCCGTTCAAGGCGCTATTAGTTATTGCGTTCGTATTGGTGTATCAACAACTGGAGAACTACCTCATCTCGCCACGCATTACCGCGCGTACGTTGCATGTTCATGCCGCAGTCGCGTTTGGCTCGGCAATTGTTGGTGGAGCAATTCTTGGGCCAGTTGGTGCTGTATTGGCGTTACCAGCCGCAGC
>Ga0194060_10001549_pt1 | contig 16382 bp, 10 predicted proteins | sample SepL225m_MetaG_FD_163427 | JGI IMG/M metagenome (GOLD analysis project Ga0194060, IMG submission 163427) | Anoxic zone freshwater microbial communities from boreal shield lake in IISD Experimental Lakes Area, Ontario, Canada - Sep2016-L222-5m | ecosystem: Environmental > Aquatic > Freshwater >...
TGGCAGGTAGCGCAGTTCGTGACGTCCTGCGGGAAGCCGGTACCGGTCACTATCTTGGTTACCGGATCAGTCGCCTTGAAGGCCAGACCGTTGATGCTGTAGTCCTTGGTCAGCACGTTCTTGCCGGCGTGCAACTTGTGCAACATGTTCTTCAGGTTGATCGTGTTGTTGGTGTTGAAGTCGGTGCTGCCGGTGTTGTGGCAGATGACGCAGTAGTTCGGATCAACCCGGGTGCCGTGCGCAACCAGCGGTGCATGGCAGTTGTTGCAGCTTGCCTTGTCCACCACTTTTCTGGAGGCAGTCAAGGTTCCATCGGCTGCCTTGACCGGTGTTGCAACACCCTTTGCGTCAAGAGTGAAGTCCATATACGGGTTGACGACCACTTTGGCTTGGGTCACAGGGTCGGTGTAGCACAGTTGCGCGCCGAGCCGGTGAATGGTTTTGCCATCCTTGACAACGACGTTGCCGTTGTTGGCGACCTTGCCGATGGAGGCGTTCTTGACGTCAACCGCATTGGCCATCAACAGAGGCGTCGATACGTCGGTTGCGAAGCGGTAGGTGTAGTAGCCGCCTGCTGCATTTTCTTCCAGGATACCAACGATGCGGGTGCTCGGGTCTGTCAGAGCAGTAGCCGGATTGGCGTAGGAGAAATTGGCAACCGTCGTGCCGTCAGCCTTGGTGACAGTGCTCGGTGCCGTTGGCTTCGGATCGGTCGTGCCTTCGACAACGGCGTAACGGTATTTGGGTACCAATGCAGTGCCACGATTGACGGCTGTATCGGCTGTCGCATAACGCTGACGCGAAATCAGGTTCTGCCAGTTGGTGCCGTCAAATTTGGCAATGGCGAAAGCAGCGATATTGTTCTGACTGCAATTCGGGTCGGCGGCGAGGCCGGCAGCTGAACTGGTTGTGTTGACCAGTTTCAGACCGGGTACAAACTTGCCGTCGGAACCGATCACAGTGAACTGCACCACGGGCGGGCTCTGGATGGTGACCGCGTTCGCGCCTGCAGTCTGAATCAGACCGAAGGCTTGTGCCGGGTTAGCGGCCGTGTTGGTCGTCGCGGGACTGGCGGCAGCGGCCGTTAGCACGGCGTTGCCAGCAGGTGGCGCGTCAACGGGAGGGACGACAACCACAGGCGGCGTCACCACGGGCGGTGTCACCACCGGGGCCGGGGGAGCATCGCTGCCGCCGCCGCAACCGGCGATGACGAGAGCAACCAAGCTCGCCGCGGCGAGCTTGGTCCAATGCGGCGAGGGTCTCACCTTGTTTGACAGGTCTGTTTGCTTCACTATTGCCTCCTAGGCGTTAACAATTTATAGAAAAAACCACTTTACATGCACTTTACACCGCGCAATTCTGCATGGCCTGACCTGTGTCAAGTTTGTCTTAGATCAAACTTGGTGAGCTTAGAAATGTAAATTCCGGACGTCACCAGATACTTTTCAGCCGGCTATTTTTTCTCGGGTTTCGCTTGAGGACTGTTTTTCTGCTTGGCGATAACCCGTGTTCTGAGGTTTTCATATTCGCCAGCATCAACAATCTTGTGCGTCAGCAGGTGCGCTTTGGAGAGGTAAGGCCGGCCGGCAATGATCTTTGCGGCGACTTCGTCGGTAACACCGGGCAGGGTTTTCAGCTCTTCCTTATTGGCGCTGTTGATGTCGACCAGCTTCACGCTGGCGGCAGAGGCTGCCGCTACCGGCTTTGCAGAGAGCTTGGCTTTGCCGGCGTCAGCGGCCGCTGGCTTGCTCTCTGCAGCCACGGACTGGCCGGTTGACAGTGCCAGGGCCAGGGCGAGTAGAACGGAATTGAAGAGATCGGATTTCATGATGTTCTTTCTGCGAGAAGTTGATCGGCCAACAAATTGAAAAGCCCGACAGTGTTGCCACTGTCAGGCTTTGTTAATGTAGCTCACACGGGTGGGTGAGCCATTGCAAGTGAACTTGCAGCTTAGTTGGCGTGCACTGCCTTGATGTCGGCCAGCTTGCCGCTGGCATGGCAGACCATGCAGGTCTCGACCTTGGTAAAGCTGAAAGTCGTTGCTGCTGGCGCAACAGAAGCCGCCGGATTCGCCGGGCGAACCCCACCGGTCGAAACGGTCGAAACCAGACCCAGGACCGTGCCGCCGTTAAGCTGCATGTGCGCCACCGCAATGCTGCTGTCATGGCAACCAAAGCAGGCGGAGGTCACTGGTGAGGTCACCAGATTGTCAGCCGTGTAGTTGATCTGGCCCTTGCCGAGCGACGTAATCCATGGCGACAGACCGAGCGAAGGAGCGTTGGTCGGGTTGCTCATGTCGGCCTTGGCATCCGTGGTCCAGAGCAGATTCGGCACGGCAGCAGCATTGGCTGCTGTGCTGAAGTCGTAGCTGCCGGCCACGTGGCACTGTTCGCAATTGCTCAGCACGCCCGGGTAGGTCACTTCCTTGAAGCCGTTCGGATTGGCCGCTGTAGCTTCGTAGCTGAAGGCCTGCGCGCGCTTGGCCGATGCGTGGATGGAGTGCACCATGTTCTTGATGCCCACGTTCCAGCCGCCGCCAAAGTTGTTGGCTGCGCCGGTATGACCGGTTGCTGTGTTGGCCTGGTGGCAGATCGCGCAGCCTTCGCCGTTGTTACGGGCGCCGCTGTGGAACGATGGCGAGACACCCAACTGGCCATGGCAGTTATTGCACTTGGCATTGCTGACAATGGTGCGACGCGCTGCGGTGCCGGTAAAGCCGTCAGCTTGCTTCATGACAAAGGCTGGCTCGCGCAGGCGGATGCCCTTCGGATAGGCAGCCAGACCGAGTTGCACGAAACCGTTGTAGTTGATGCCGATTGCACCGACGACCATCTTGGCTGCATCAGGAACCACTGCGGCCAGAGTTGCGGTGTAGTAACCGCTGGCGTCCGGACCGGTCTGGGTATTACCGGCAGCCTTGTCGCGCAGTTGCAGTACGGTGGCGCTGATGCTGGCATTCCAGTCCACCGGTGTGGTGATGCCGTCTTGTGGCAGGCCGTAACCGACATAAATGCTCGGCGTGCCGTCAACGTTGGGCATCAAGAAGCCGGTGGCGTTGAGGGTCACGGGTGCACCGTCTTTCAGGATACGGTACACCACAGTCGCCTTCTTGGCACCAGCAGCACCGGCAACGGTGACTTGCTTGATTTCAAAGCCGATCTTGTAAACGCCAGCAGGCAGATTGAGTTGCGAGGCCAGTGGAATGGCCGGGCCCATGCCGGACGCCAGACCGACGGTCGGAACGTTATTTGCCGTGTTGATCGGGTAGCCGCCGCGATCGACTGCACCTACCGGATCCACCGTTACGTGGTAAACCGGAATATCGGCAGCCGTATGGCACAGCACGCAGTTGGCATCATTGGTCTGCGCCTTGCCGATGTGACCTGTCGTGGCGCCGTTCAGGGCGGTGCCCAGACCGGTTGCAAAATTAATTCCGTCATGGCAAGCACCGCAAGCCATGGCGCTGGGGACCTTCTTCCAGTTGTCGCCTTGTGCGGTCTTGGCACCGTCGTGGCACTTGGCGCAGTTGGTGATGGTTTGCGGATAAGTGACTTCGTTGAACAGAACGCCACCGTAGTTGTAGCCCGTCTTGGTCAATTCCTTGCCCATGTGCAGACGGTGCAGGAAGGCTGGCAGGTCACCAACCGCTTTGCCGTCGATCTTGTAGGTGCTACCGGTGTAGCTTGTCGTCGTGCCGGCAGTGGCTTCGGCATTGCCGTACTTGCGCTGGTCGTTGTGGCAGGTCACACACAGTTTGGGGTCCTGACGGCCACCACCATGGACAGCAAACTTGCTATGGCATTCCAGGCAAGCGGCTTTGGCAACAATTTCACGCTGCGTGTCGGTGGCAGCGACTGCCTTGCCGGTGGCGGGAATAAAGTCGTAAGCCACGTTCAGCGGGTTCTTCATGGCCACGCCAGGGACCACTTGCACTGCATCGGCTGTGTTGGTGCCGGTGCCCGGGGCGTTGCCCGAGAGTTGCAGCACAACGCGGTGTGTCAGGCTTGCGTCGTAGGTCAGATCGCCCAGATCAGCGACCTTGTTGTTCACGCTGGCGGCCGTTGCGGCAGCTGCCGCTGCGGCGACGATGTCCTTGCTCTTGGTGATGTCGCGGTAGAAGGTGTACTTGTAGGAACCGTCGCCGTTGTCAACCAATGTGCCGTTGCTGTCGGTGGTTGGCTTCGTCGGCAGGACCGTAGTTGCTGTAGTGGTCGGTACCGTTGTCACGTTGTAGCTGACCCATTTGCTCGGACTGCCGTTGACACCGGGGACCAACTTGGCGATGGCAAATGCCACATTCGGATAGCTGGCAACCGTGGCCGTGGCGCTCTTGGACGTATTGGCAAGGCCGACGACCGGGTAACCCGTCGCGACATCCGTGACTTTGAAGCTGACGACCGGCGCGCTGGCGATGCTGACGCCGGTGATGGTCGCTGAGAAGTTGGCAGCCGCCCACTGGTCGGGCGAGATGGCTTTCACCTGGACCGTGGCTACCGCGTTGGTTCCGGCCGGGCCGGTGGCACCAGCGGCACCAGCAGGGCCGGTGGCGCCGTTTGCGCCCGGTGCGCCATCACTACCACCGCCGCAACCGGCGAGGACGGCAGCAGCCAACAGGCTGACCGCTGCAAGCTTGGTCCACTGAGGGGACGGCCCGCTTCTACCTTTTTCAAAAAAATTCACGTCAGACTCCTTAAGCCTTAAGTTACAAACACAAAAAAAAGCTTTACCTACGCTTTACAGCGTCCGATTTTCGATGCGCTGACTTCGGGCAAGTTTGTCCTGGATCAAACTTGATGAGCTTAGAAACGTGAATTTCGGGAACTCGCCACAGCTCGGTAGCGCGCTACTTGGCAGACTGGGTTTCCTTCTGCTTGGCAATGACGAGTTTGTTGATGTTCTGGTAGACGTCCATCGCAACGATGTTCTTGGTGACCAGGCGGGTCTTGGTGAGATAAGGGCGGCCCGCAACGATCTTGCTGGCGTCCGCTTCGCTGACACCGGGCAGTTTCATCAACTCGGCCTTGCTCGCGCTGTTGATGTCCACCAGTTTGGCGGCTGCCTGCTGCGCCGCCTTGGTGTTGGCTGGCGTGACGGGTTTCTTGGTCTTGGTCTGCTCTTGCGAGAGCTTGGCTGCGCTGGCAACGGCAGCGGGCTTTGCTGTGGTTTCGGGTTTTTGATCGGCTGCAAAGCATGAAGTGCCGGACAGCAGCATGGTCGAGACCAGCACGGCGCATTGGAGGAGAGAGTGATTCATGGAGTATTCCTGAGAGCAAAAAAACAGGCAGCATGCTGCCGACAAAAAAATTGACCCGGCTGCAATGCAACCGGGTCAATTATCTCAATTCAAACTTTGAACCGGGGAGAGCAGGCCGTGGACCCGCTCCCTCCAATTCAGCTTACCACCAACGGTGCACCGTCTTGATGGCAGGTGGCGTCTCGTTGAATACAGCATTGTTGGCCGGCCCGTGGCAGACCAGGCACTGCTCTGTATTGGCCTTGGCGTTGCTACGCGGGCCGAAGACGGTTCCGCCATTGCTCTGCATGTGCGCGCGAGCAATCGTGGTGTCGTGGCAACCAGAGCAGGCGGCACTGATAGGCGAGAGCACCAGAGTGGTGTCTGCCGCAGGGACCGTCACGCCGGTGTTGGCATTGAAGCTGAAGACAACACCATAGTTGGTCCCGGCTGTCACGAAGGGCGAAATGACCGAACTCGTGCTCGTCACAGTTTCCAGACCGGTGATGATCGGGAAGCCAGTAGCGCTGATGGTGCCGCTGGCGGCGGTCGTCATCAGCAGGTTCGGTACCACGCTCGGGACTGTGGCGGTGCCAACGTAAGCTGTGTTGCTGAAGTCATACATGCCGGCAATGTGACAGCCTTCGCAGTTCTTCAAGAGGCCAGGGTAGCCGACTTCCCAGAACTTGGCGCCGGCTGTAGCTTCCCAGCTGAACTTGTTGACACGCTGGCCGCTCGCACCATTGTGGATGGCGTGCACATCGTAGTTGATGTTGACTGGCCAGCCACTGTTGGTCCGGTTCACGTTATGGCAGAAGGTGCAGGTCTGTGCATCGTTGCGCTGACCGGCATGGAACGTGGGCTTGACACCGAGCGCGCCGTGGCAGGCATTGCACTTGGCTGTGTCGGTGATGAGACGACGACCCGTAAAGCCGGCAGCTACCTTCCAGACGTTCGGTGCCGGGACACTGATGCCACCCACACCACCGACACCCTTGTTCACCGTAGCGGCGTTTGGTGTGTACGGATACTTGGCAAGGTTGATCTGCGTCAGCGGCAAGGTGGTGCCCAGGCCGTAGGTGTAACCCACACCGCCCGTCAGCATCTTGGCCGTTGCAGGAACGTTCACGCCCGTCAGCGTGATGGTGTAGTAGCCAGCGACTGGCCCGGTCATCGTTCCAACCGAAGCAGCTGCCAGGGCAGCGCCGAGTGCGTCCTTGCCATCGCCGCGCCACACGTTCTTGATGTAGGTGCTGACGCTGGCGTTGTAGTCGGCCGGGGCAGCAATACCATCCTGCGCCACGGAGAACGCGAAGTACACGCTTGGGGAGCCCACGAAACCATCCATCATTTCGGTCTTGCCGGTTGCGGAGTAGGTGTTGAATACAACATCAGCGCCGTCCTTCATCAGCTTGAAGGTGATCGACGGGTTGCCGGTCGTTGCATTGCGGGTGACGGCAGACACTGCGTAGGTAATCTTCGCCGCGCCAGCAGGAACGACGCCAGCTGCGGCCAGATAGGACGCGTTGGTGTTGTTGTTGCCGGTAGTCGGGTTGGTGAAGATGTTGTTGGCATCCGGTGCGATAACCGCAACGTGATTCACGCCGATGTCGGCTGCGTCGTGGCACAGCGCACAGGTCTTGTCGTCAGACTTAACGCCACCAACGTGGCCACCGGGGACATTGCCGAGACTGAAGTTAACGCCGTTGTGGCAGGAGCCGCAGGCCTTGAGCGAGGGTGCCGACTGGCTGTTGACGACCGTGCCCTTGTGGCATTGTGCGCAATTGCGGATGTCTTGCGGGTACTTGACATCATTGACGGCAATTCCGACCACAGTTTCGACCTTCGCCAGTTCCTCGCCCATGTGAATCTTGTGGATGAAGTTGGTGAAGTCAGCTGGTCCAAAGCCAAGCAGTGGGGTGTCGGCGAGGTGATTTTGCGGCGTATGGCAAACCACGCAGGTCTTCGTGTCTGTGCGTGAGCCGAAATGGCCGCTCGTGTCGTTGCCGCGCGGGAAGCCGTATTCGATCTTGTAGTGGCACTGGTTGCAGGCGGCCACGGTGACGTTGTCGCGCGCATAGCTCTGATTGCCGGCGCTGTCCTTGAGCACTGCGCCCGGACCCGACGCCGCTGGCGTGAAGTCATAGACCAGATTGGCGCCGCTGGTGTTGACAAACTGGGCCATCACCGCGCCGGTCAGTGGATTGAGCGGGCCGGCGTAGGCGCCGGCTGTCTTGCCAATGACGCCCGGCACAGCGACGCTGCGCACGCCTACCACCACGCGGTGAATCAGTTTGGCGTCATAGACCACTTTGGTGTTGGCCTTGATGTTGGCGCCAAACTTGACAGCGTAAGTGCCGTCGCCATTGTCAGTGACTGCATAGCCCTGACCCTTGACCGTGCCATCCGTATTGAAGGACGTGACGGAGTCTGCCGCCGGGTTGGCGGGCGCCGTCGTTGCTGCTGGCATGGCTGTCAGTGGCAAGCCGTCGGCAATGTAATTGAGCCAGTAGGATGCGCTACCGTCCACGGCAGGCTTCATCTGGGCAATGTGCAATGCAAAGGTTCGCAGGCCGCGCACACCTTCATTGGTGTCCTTCATGACGACCTGGAAGTTGACGACTGGCTGGTTGGCCGAAGTGTCAACGCTCAGGATCTTGCCGCTCAGCGCCTTGTTTGTCAGATCAGAGAAGCTGAGTTGTGCGGCGTCCACCGTGCCGGTGGTCTTGTCAGCGCCGGCCGGACCGGTTGCACCAGCTGCTCCCGCAGGGCCCGCAGGACCCGCCGGGCCCGCTGCACCATCACTGCCGCCGCCGCAACCGGCAAGGGCAGCAGCCACCAGCAAGCCCGCCGCAGCGAGCTTGGCCCAATGAGAGGGGGGTCGATTCATACTTTCGTCAAATAATTTCACATCAGACTCCTTAAGCCTTAAGAAACACACACGGAAAAAAACTTTACATAGGGTTTACACCGACGAATTCTCTCCTTCACCATAAGCCGCGGGTTTGTTTTAGATCAAGCGCAACGCACTTGCCATGGGCATTTGAAACAAAAGTGAGGGGCGGGGCAGCTGGAACACGGTAGCGCTACCAAGAAAGTTAATTCTTAAGAAATTGGCGGCCGAATATGAAGGCCGATAAAGCGCGAATCAGGGAAACTGGTAGAGGTAGCCTAGGCCGATGACGTCGAATTGGTGTATTTAAAACTAGACATGGATCTATCAATGTCTCATATTTCATACATGAATGAAAACTTTCGCCTTCAAAGCGTCGGGCAGTGCCTAAGGGAAATGCGCCAGAACCGCGGTTTGACTCAGCTTGCACTGGCGCAGCGCGCAAGTGTGACCCGGCTTAAGGTGATTGCCATTGAAACTGGCCGCGACTCTGTTGCGGCGGGGAGCTATGCCCGCGTGGCGGCTGCATTGAGGGCAGGATTCTCTGCAGGCCTTGTTCGATAGCGTTGCCCTGTCGTGCCCTGTCGGCAATGGCGACGCGCACCTGAAGAATTTTGGTTTGTTGTGCACCGACCCGACGCTTGAAGACTGTCTTCTGGCACCAGCGTTCGGCATTGTGAACACGACCAGCTATCTGCCAGAAGACGTGTTGACTCTCTCACGCTGGGCGGCACAAAATCATTCTTTGCATCACGCCAGGGCATCCTTGATCTGGCGCGTTCTTGCGACGTACGTGATTTGCACAAGCGGATCGAAAAGTTGCTTCTGGCAGTGGAGCGCGTAATCTCACGCGAAGCAGAAATTGTGGACAGGATTCCGGCTGTGGTTGCAGCCGTTCAACAGGGAGCCGAGCAGTTTCAGAAAACGTTCTGCCCCTAGCGCTTAGCTAAGGCAACTTGTAGCTGTAGGTCACGCCGATGAAGCTGACGCTCTGCGCCGGCTTCTGCAGTACCGTGCTGCCGTCCGAGTAGACGAACGGAACACCGTTGTAGCTCCAGGTCCAATCATTGACGTTGTTGCGCTGATGAATGAAGTCAACCCGGACCGAGGAACCTTTTTCGAGCGCGAACTTGCCGAAAAGTTTGAGCGCTGTCTGGCTGTAAAGAATATCGGGCAGGCCACCCGTGGCGGCGAGCAAGGCTGCGTTGTAAGCGCCAGCATAAGCGTCCAGTGTCTGGTCGTAGACACTTCGGTCGCTGGTGTAAGCCAGGCCACCGCCAATTTCCAGGGTGGCGCTGAGTTTGCCAGTGAATCCGAGGTTGGCACCGACGTTTTTGTTGTCGAACGCCATCACATAGCCTGCGGGATGGGCCAGGTCAACGCTTTGCAAGCCTTGCGACAGGTAGCCGTTGAGCGACCAGTTGTCGGACAGGGTATAGCCCCAATCCAGGCTTAACTGATTCATGTGGCCGTCGCGCAGGCCGTAGACACCGGGGGTGTCGAACATGTCCTTGCCGGACTCGGCGCTGAGTTGCAAGCTCAGGCCTTCGCTCGGTTGCCAGTCAGAAGAAAGCTTGATCTTGTCGCGCCGGCGATCGGCCAGCGTCGGCATGTAGATCGCGGTCGGTGCCAGTCCGGCAACCGGGTCCGAGGGATTGGTGACCTCGGTCAAGCCCAGTCCGCTGTTGTCTCTCAACCAGTTGGAGCCGCCTCGCCGGCTGCGCGAGACGCCGACGGTGCCGCTGAGATCCTCCGCCAACCTGCTACGCAGATCGGCATGGACGGTGCTTTCATCGGTCTTTTGCCGCAGTGCGCTGATGCCCGACACAGCACTGCTGGCGGTAAACACATCGCGATCAATAGACTCGCGGTTGGCACCCAGCGTGGCGCGATAGTCGCTGTTGAAAGCCCAACTGGCCTGCAATTTGCCATTGCTCTTCAGGCTGGGCTGCCTGTGGTTGGTGTAGCTGAACGTGCCTTCGGTGTTGTAGAGCGCGATCGGCGTCTGGTCGTCCCGATTCTCGTACCGCAGGTCGGCCAGCAGGCTGAGTTGGGGCAGCGGACGCGAATTCAGGCTCAGCTTGGCGGTGCTGGTGCTGAACTGTCCACCCATGTTGCTGACGCCGGCCGGCGCGCCGGTCAGACCGCTGGCGACAAAGTCCTTGTCCTGTGTGGCAACGCTGCGTCCAAACTTGAAGTTCCCGTGGGTGCTGTTGCTGAAGTCGAAGCTGCCGCTGAGGTCGATCTGGTGCGCCTGGTTATCGGGTGCCAGCGCCAGTGGTGAACTGAGGATGCCGATCAGGCCGGCGTTGGAAGTGGTGCCCAGTACACCCGGAATCGTCGGACTCAAGGCACCGTTGTCGTTGCGATAGTACGAACCATAGTAGCCCAGGCTGAGGCGCAGTTTGCTGGCGGCATAGCTCAGTCGCGCTTCGATCTGGCTGTGGTTGGCACTGATCGGCTCGGGCAGCATCAGCAAGCCCCACCCGGTGTTGGCACCACAGCTAGGTGCAATCACCGAGGGGCAGTTCATGCCGATGCCGGACAGGCGTGCGCCCTCCTTCTTCTCGTTCTTGACATCAAACAGGAACTGAAGCTCTGGCGTAAACCACTTGGCAAGACCCAGGCCCAGACCGGTGCGCTTGGTCTTGAGGTCGGCATCGGTCCCCGAGCCGGCGCCGCCGGTCAGATTCACGACTTGCGGTGTGCTGGAGCCGATTGCCAGCAGCCCGGTGTTGATAGAGTTTGGGTTGTAGCGGACCAGTTCGCCATAGTCGGCGTTGAACTTCCAGTCGCCCGGATTCTTCCAGATCAGATGCAACTCGCGCGTGTTGCCGAGCAGGTTGGAGCCCTGTAGCTGGACCCAGGTCGAAGTTGATTCCTTGCGCAGGTTGTAGTCGATACCCAGTGTGCCTGCAAGATGGCGGTCGCTGCGCAAATCGTTGTACTGGCCGAACTGGGCGCGCTCAGAACTATCGCCGCTGACGAGGCCGGCGCCAACCGTGAGGATGGTTTCGACGCTGTCGCTCTGGGCTTGTGCGGCGAGACAGGTGGCGCAGACGGCCATTGCCACCATGCTGCGATGAAAACGAGGTGAGAAAACGGATGTGGTCATGATTGCTCTCCGTGCATCAGCGCGTCATGAGCTGTGGTGGCGGGTTGATGGTGGACGGATTGTTTGAACCATGGATCTGGGTATGGCAGTTCAGGCAACTGCGACCCTGCCAAAGGTTGACCACGTTCTTTCCACTGGCAAAACTGCTGCCGACAGGCACTCCGCTCTGGCCACCAACCGCGCCGATGCCACCGGCCACGTGGGAGGTATGGCATTGCTGGCACAACAAGGGGGGGCGCTGCTTGAGCAGGCTGGCAACTGCGCTGCCGTGCGGGTTGTGGCAGGTGGCGCAATCGTCCGTCACCGGATCGTGCTCGTGGACGAACGGGCCGCGCTTCTCGGCATGACAGGTGTAGCAGGTGTCGTTGGTGCTGTCGCGCTTGACCAGTTTGGGCCCAGCCGAGCCATGTGGGTTGTGGCAGTCGGAACAGACCATTTTGCCTTCCGGGACCGGATGGTGTGAGGGGCGGTTCATCTGTGCGCGCTGCTCCTTGTGGCAGGTGTAGCAGACCTCAGCCTGGGTCGCGCGGTCGCGTACCTTGTCACGGTTGTTGTGGATCTTGTGGCAGGAGTTGCAGGCTACGTCGGCGCTGTCATGTGCGCTGCCCAACCAGTGATTGCGATTGGGGTCCTTGGCGTGGCAGCTCATGCAGACGGCGCTGCGCTGGCTGGCTGGGAGTGCGAGCTTTCTGATGAACATGCGGTCTGGGTGGTTGTCGGACGGTTTCTTTGGATGATCGACACTGGGGCCATGGCAGCTGATGCAGTCGGGCGCGCGCAGGTCGGTCGAAAAACCATGCGCAGTCCGGCTCATGCTGGGCAGGTCATCATCGTCGTGGCAAGTCACGCACAGCTTGGCGCCAACCTCGCCGGCAGCCCAGACCGACCCCTGCGCCCCGAGCCAACCGAACAGGCACAGGCCAAGCACGGCCATAAAACTCTTGATTTGCATCCCAGATCCCTTCAAAACAGTTGATGTCCTGCCGCTACGCATGATCACTTCAGGCCGTGGACGATGTCCACGTCCTTGGAGCCGCCGCTGGCGTGGCAGTCGTCACAGGTTTCGCTGGGCCGCAAGGCAACCTCAGACTGTGTCCTGTCGCCAAACGTGGCGCCACCAAAATTGATCACGTGGGTGATCGCCGAGCCACCGCTGGCGGTCTTGCCATCGTGGCATGAAGTGCAGGTGGCGGCCTTGGGCGAGATCACCTTCCAGAGGTTCGGGTCGGTGACGCCAGTATCCTTCTTGACGACAGCGCCGAGCGGGCTCTGGTCGCGTTGATAGGAGTTGTTGACGTGGCAGGCGTTGCAGTTCATGCTGGCGCCCGGCCACTTGACCTCGGCTGCAAAGTTGGTCACCACAATCGCCTTGCCGGTGCTGTCCTTCTGCTGCGACAGCGACGGACCGCCCTTGATCGACGTTCCATCCAGATTGAAGGCGTCCACCACTGAGTTGCCTGCTGTGAACGGGTAGGCGCGCCGGGAACTGCCGTGGATGCCGTGGATCATCCGCTTGAACTGGTAGGACTCGTTGAGGGCCATGCCGTTCGTCATGAGAGTTGTTGATGCCCGGTTTGCGTCGTGGCAGGTTACGCAGGCTTCAACCATGTTGCGTGCACCACTGTGGAAGCCATTAGCCAAGGTATTGGAGCCAGAGGTGGCACCCAGTGTGCCGTGGCATGCATTGCATTTTTCGGTTGCCACAATGGTGCGCCGTGGCTGCAGACTGCCGCTCAGGGCGAATTCCTTGAAGCTGTGTTGCGCCAGCGTGTTGACGAGGACGGTGGGGCTGACTTCTGGCCGCGGATTGACACCTGACGTGGCAGCCAGCTTGGGTTCCTTGATCTGGCCGATGCTGACCACACGGGCGGTGCCTGACGCGATGGCGATCGCGCTATCGTCCGGCACAGCAATGCTCACCGTGTAATGGTTGGTCCCGTCGTTGCTGCCCTTGTAGGCGTAGGCGCTGGCCGTGTTGCCGCCGTTGTTGTAGGCGGTGTACTCGGTGACTGCAGCCATCTGCCCGACCATGTTCTGGTAGGCCAGGTAGAAGCGCAGGTTACCGAACCTGGTACTGGTCGAGCAAGCCAGTGTCGCGCCAGTGCCGGTGCAGTCCGGTGTCACCAGGTTGTAGGCCGTATTGTTAATGGTCGGATCGGACAGGAAGTACTTCACCGTGACGCTGCGCGCCTTGTGATCTGCCGTGTCGTTGAAGGCCACGCTTTCGATGTTCATCTTGTACTTCGCGGCGTTTGCTTCAACCTGGTTGAAGTGGACGTTCTCTGCTGAAACCACCGAACCGGCGCCGTGGCAGCGCAAGCATTCCTGGTTTGGCAGGGCGCTGGCAGCAGTGCCGGCGCCAGCGTATTGGACTGCGATGATCTTGTGCAGTGTCTCCCAGGCGGAGCCCACGGCGCTGATGTGGCAGGTCAGGCAAGCTTCCTTGCTGGGTCTGCTCTTCCAGTTGTCACCCTGCGGCGTGCTGGGGTTGGCACCGGAGTGGCACTTGCTGCAATTGCGCAGGTCCTGCGGGAAGCCGACTTCGGCGTAACTGTGTTTGCTGTTCTGGTAGCCCCAGATGCTGTAGTCCTCACCACCTGCCGCAAGTTGACTGTAGAGTAATCGGCCGGCATGGATCTTGTGCACCATGGTGGCCAGATTCAGGACGTTGCCGCTGTTCGCATCGGTGGTGCCAGGGTTGTGACACATCACGCAATACTGCGTATCGACGCGGCCACCGCCGTGCAGGCCCAATTTATCGTGGCAGCCGTTGCACGATGACACATCGGTCATCTTGCGCGTCTTGGTCGGATCGGTGACCAGCACCGATTTGCCCGCCGCATCCACGGTGAAGTCAATATAAGGGTTGACCAGAACCGTCTCGCCCGCCGCATTCTTGTAGCTCAACTGAATGGCGACGCGGTGCGTGCGTGCAGGCTCGAAAACAACGCCATTGGTCTGGGTTGGATCCTGGATGTTTGTCTTGAAGGTGTAGCTGTAGTAACCGTCGGCGTTGTATACCAACTGTGCCGCCAGCAGAGCGGCATCGGTCTGTTTGGCATCGGTTGTCGCTTGCATCGCGCTGGCGAGCACGGGCTTGCCACCGGGACCAACACCCGTCGTCGCGGTTTCCTTGCGGTAGATGTAATTGACCCACTGGTCGGGGTTGCCATTGCTGCCGGGGACCAGTTTGGCAATGGCGAAGCTGACATCGGTAATTTTCAGATCGGCTTTCACAGCACCGTCCGAGAACACCGCAAAATTGACCTTGGGCGGGCCATTGACAACGACCGCCGCGATACCCGCACCCTGCAACACCGTGAACGGTGCTGAAGAGTTGTTTGCTGTGTCGTTGGCAGCCAGCGCGCTGGCTGCGGCGATAGCGCTATTGGCAGCAACGGCCGGCGCCACCGGCACGGCAGGCGAGGACCCACTGCCACCACCACAGCCGGCGACAGCAGCCAACAGCAAACCCGCCAAGCCCCAACGAGCCAATGAATGTTTCATTTTTTCTCCGTCGTTTTCCGGTTAAACGACACGACACGAACTGCTGAAAGCCGTTAGCGCGATACCGTTACTTCACTGCAATTCATTCCAGATATTATTGAACCATCCTGGACGCGGCAGGGCTTGCCAGTACTTACTGAGCCAGAATCCAGTCGGCCAGGTTCTTCTGTGCGCCTGCATCCTTGGAGTCAAGGACCTTGTGTTCTTCTTCGCCGTCAGGCGTCTTGACCTTGGGACCGGTCGTGACCGCCTTGACGATGGCCGCCTGACCATCGGCCTTGCCTTTGTACTTGGCAGCGATACTCTTCAGGGACGGGCCTTTTTTCGCCTTGTCGGCGTCATGGCAGGTGTTGCATTTGTTCTTCTTGAACAGGGCCTGCGCCGCGTCGGCGTCAACCGCTGCGAACGTTTGGGCGGAAAATCCAGCCAGCGCCGCGATGGCGAGGGACGCTGCGAGTTTTGTCAATTTCATTTCAAAGCCTTTCAGGTTACGGTTTCATCCACTTTCAGGTTGCCCTAAGTATTAACTCAGGGCTCACTTGGTCCAGAGGATAAACCTTCAGCTACTTTTTCCTATCAGCAGAAGGCAATGGTATCGGCTCTGGTTGATCTAAATCAAATGAATTTTCAGGTTTGCCACGGACCTGTTGCATTCTTGCCAGCGTCGGGACTCGATCCGGGTTATCTTTCGAACTCCTTTAGCCACTGGTCCAGCTCCTGAGCGGCGGCCTCGGCGGCGGCCGCCAGAGCTTGCACGCCGCCCGCCGCGTCGGCTGTGGCAGCGCTGCGTTGCACCGTCAGACTGCGCTGCGCCAGCCATTGGCTGCCCCTGGTTTCGGGGCGCGTCAGCGTGGCGCGCAGTCGCAGCAAACCGGTGCTTTTGTTGGCGCTCTCGAACATTTGGCTGAACTCCTCGAGCTCAAGCTGCAGCAGCAGCGGTTTGGCGGCGTTGGGTCCGGCGCTATCGCCGGGGTTGAGCAGCGCGCGCTGCTGGCCGAGTTGCTGCCGCAAGTGTTGGCGTAACAATTGCGATGGCGTCATGCTCCAGCGGGCCAGCGTGTAGGGGCGCAACTGCTGGCTGTCGGCGTAAGCGAGGCGGTACAGCACGGCTGTGCTGTCCAGGGCGGCAGGGGCTTCCAGCATTTCCAGCAGCAAGGTGGGCAAGGCCTTGCCTGGAGTGGGCGCGGCACTGTTAAGTGGTCCCGGGCCAAAGTCATAAACCGCGACGCGCGGTGCCGGGTTTTTCAGGGCGCAGCCTGAGAGCGCCAGGATCAGGAGCAGGACAAACGAAACTCTTTGCATGGTGTTCTTCATGGTTTGCTTGGGTTGGCGGCAAAGCCCGGTTCTCCGGGGCCTGGCTCTGGCGTCGTGTTGCCAAAGAGCAGCGACTGCGGGTTCTCGCTGACGCGGCTGGCGGCGCGTCCGAGCTGGCGCGCGCTGCGTGCGGCGTCTTCCAGCGCGCGGTTGGCACGCGGCAGGGTGCTGCTGTTCAGATTCTGGCCGCTGCGCTCGAGCGTCTGGCTGCCATTGGCAATCTGGTCGAGTGTGCCTCCGGTTTCATTCATTCGTTCCGTCACTGCCCGGAAGGCGCGCGCTGACAGGCGCGCTTCGTCGGCGCTCTCGCCGACCCGCAC
>Ga0194060_10001550_pt1 | contig 16382 bp, 13 predicted proteins | sample SepL225m_MetaG_FD_163427 | JGI IMG/M metagenome (GOLD analysis project Ga0194060, IMG submission 163427) | Anoxic zone freshwater microbial communities from boreal shield lake in IISD Experimental Lakes Area, Ontario, Canada - Sep2016-L222-5m | ecosystem: Environmental > Aquatic > Freshwater >...
GGCGGCGGCGTTGTTCGGGTCGATCGTGAGGGCCTGCTGCACGTTCTTGATGGCCGCGTCCTGATCGCCCTTGCGGTCGTAGGCCTGCCCAATCGCGAGGAACGTCCGGGCCGACGCCGGGTAGAACTCCAGATTCAGCTGCAGCCACGACAGCGCTTCGTCAGCCTTGCTGCCCTGCGTCAGACGCTGGGCGAAGGGCAGGAGGCCCGCTTCGCTGAAGTCGTAGGCCTGGGCGCCGTAGTACTGCTTGCGCAGATCCCGGTACTGCGCGACGGCCGCGGGCAGGCCCTTCTCGGCGGTCGTGGCCGCGACGATTTCCGGCAGTTGTTTGGGAATGGCGACACCGCGGTGACAGGTGACGCACTGCACGCGCGTCAGGGCCGTGGCCGGCTTGGTGGCGAGTGTCGCCAGCTTCGCGTTCGTCTCGGTGGACAGCCGCATCATGGCGCGCGCCGTGGCCTTGGCCGGCTTCTCGTCCGAAGCCATGTCCGCGTCCTGCCCGGCCACTTCGTCCGCGTGGCAGTAGCTGCAGCGGACGCCCAAGCCCTGCGTGAAGGACTGCATCGCCGCCATCAGGTCCTCGCGCGAGATGTCCTTGGGCAGAATCTGCAGGTTCTTCGGCGGGTCGGGCGGCCGCTGGGGACGGGGCTGCTGCGCACTGGCCGTAAGCGGCAGGACGGAGCAGGCGGAGACCGCGATGACCCGAGCGAAACACCGGAAACAATTCGGCATCAGTACCTCCTGTGCGAAGACCGTGTGGTTCTACTCTACAGCAGGAGCCTCGCCCGAGGCGCTGGACGGGAGTCGCCTGGGCTGCCGACGGTCGCGTCCTTGTCGTCCTGCCGCAGCCACTCCAGACTGGGCGCAACCTCACGGTGTTCGCACACTCGTCCTTGGTGACGTGTTCACGTCGCCCCTGAGCGCGCTACTATCAGCGGTGCGCGGTGGCCTGCATGTCGATCCTCGCTCTCCAGGAAACCCGGCACGAGGCTTACTCATACTTGTCTCCATAGGAGGGTCACGCGGTGCTCATCACCTTACGCGAAGGCTGGACCGTTCTACATGGGATGTTGTTCGGGGCGGCCTTTCTGCTGGCGTTTGCTGGCGGATTGGCCGGCCTGTATAGCTTGCGTGCCGAATGGGTCACTGCCGAGGGCATCAAGGAGCGCCTCACTCGCTTGAAGGTGGGCTTATGGGGCATGGCGCTCATCGCGTGGGCCACGGTGATCAGCGGTTCCTACATCGTCTACCCGTGGTACCGGACACCCGATGCCGGCAGTGCGAAGTCGATGCTTCTGGCCAACACCGCCACGGCTGCGTGGCACAACTTCGGGATGGAGTGGAAGGAGCACGTGGGCTGGCTGGCGCCGATCGCCGCGACCGTTGTGGCGTTTGCCGTCACCTACTACGGGCCGGCTCTGGCCCGGAAGAAGAGCGAGCGTCGCACGCTGATGATCTTCCTGGTAGCCTCATTCGCGACGGCCGCCATCGCAGGCGTATTCGGCGCTTTCATCAACAAGATCGCGCCGATCCGCTAGCGCGGTGACCTTGGAGAGATGACCATGACGACCACATCGAGTGTTCAAGAGCTTCCCAATGGGCCGGTTGCGGCTGCCGTGCTGGCTGGTGGGATGGGCGCGGCCGCGCTCGGGTTGATGACCGTACTCGCAGAACTGTCGGCCTGGATGAGAACCGCGCTCACGTGGAGCGCCCCGGTAGGTCCCCTCTCTGGCAAGACCGGCATGGCGGTCATTGTCTTCTTGGTGACCTGGGCCATCGCGCACGCGCTCTTGCTGCGAAAGGACGTCAACTTTTCCCGCGTAGCCGCCGTTGCCCTGACCCTGCTGGCGTTCGGTTTGCTCGGGACCTTCCCTCCGTTCTTCCTCTTGTTTGCTCCCGAGTAGCGACGCGTCGCCACGATTCGCGGTTCGGCCCGATCATCGGAGCGGGCTGCTGACTAGCGAGCGTCCGTTTCGGTGGCTCCCGGTATCGCGCGTTCGGATAGGGGGACGGTGGCCGATGCGCCCCAGGCGGACGGCACGTCCGGATGCTGGGGATCCGCATTCCAGAGGCACTCCCGAACCGTCATGGCACGAACCCGCGGGTTGATGGTCACCACCTGAAACGACAGCCGCGTTTCATCCACGGTCGATTGCGCCCCCTTGGTCGGGGAGTCGACCCGGAACGTGTGCAGTCGCACGCGGTGGAACGGACCCGTCCAGTCGTAGAACTCGTTCCAGTTGGAGTTGCCGTGGAAGTACGCCGTGACGTTCGGGTGCGCGGCGAGGAACTGCTCGAAGGCGGCCTGCTCGAGCGATGACGGCGTGTCGATGGTCGGGCCGTCTGCCAGTTCGTCAGCGAGCAGATCCTCGAAACGATCCTGCGCGTTGACGTCGTGCGCGCCGTTTGGATTCCTGAAGTGCTTCGCCTCGGCGTCGGGTTGGTCGTGCGCAAAGATGATCGCCGGCACGGTGGGGGCCACGGTCGCCAGGTCTTCCTCCATCCAGCGGCGCGCGGCTGAATCCGGCCAGATGCCCACGAACATGAAGTGCACGCCGCCGACGTCGCGGGAGTAGCGCACGGCATCACGGACGTAGTCGTAGGTGGCGTTGGTGACAGGCACGCGCGGCCCCATCATCAGGTTGAAGATCCCGACCATGGCCGTGTTGTCGACGGGCGGTGTCATCGGTCGATAGAAACCCACGGCGTTGGACGCGTCGTGATTGCCGGGCAGGATGAAGACCGGCGCGCGATCCCCGGACCGAGTCGTGAGCGTGACGCCATTCACGTAGTCGTCCCGAAACTGGGCCCACGAGGCGGCCGCCGGCTGCACGGCCTCGCCGCCGGCGTCTTCTTCGCGATTGGCGATGTCTCCGCCCTGAACCACAAAGTCGATCGGGCCCACCGCGGTTCCCGCAGCGAGCCCGTCGTCGTGTGGAAACGTCATCGCGGCGACGGCATTGATCTTCGAGACCATCGCCGCGTTGACGAGGTGGCTGCTGACCCCGGTGTGCCCGCGAAACATCTGGCGGGTCAGCCCGTAGTGGGCATCCGACGTGTATACGAACTGAATCCGGGGCGGAGGCGCGGACGACAGGGTCGCGCTGAGCCCCAGGACCAGGAGGCCCAGCGCGCCGGCAGGATGGCCCACGAACCTGAAGAGAGGCTTGCACGTCTGGCCCGCCCGCCGAAGCCACGCACCGTGAACTGCGGTTTCCATCTGATCGCCTCCGCCTGTCTCAGACGCCGGACTAGGGCTTCTTCGGCGAGAAGCCCACGGTGAACGACACGGAGACGCTGCGTCCGGACATCAGCGTCAGCACGTCCCCGGGCGCCGGCGCGTTGGACTTGGTCGAGGCCGGCGTCACGCCGGTGATCGCGTGGCTGTCGGTCAGGTTGTTGACGGCGAGCCGGACCTTCGACTGGGCCAGCCGTGATGACCCTCGCAGCGTGTAGTTGAAGAACAGGTTCGTGATGTTGAACGGGTCGAGGGCGACCGCCTCGTGCACATTGCCGTTGTCGTTGAACATCTGTCCGACGCGCTTGCTGAAGAACCCGACGTTCCAGGATCCCTTGTTGTAGGTCAGACCGACCGTTTCGGTATCGCCCGGCGCGTTCTGGACCCGCAGGGAGGAGTCGCTGTACCGGGCGCTACCCTTGGTTCCGTTCACGTACACCGCGAGACCGCCACCGACGAGGATCGTGCTCTCCATCTCGACGCCCTGGGTGACGGACTTGCCGTTCAGGAAGTACAGCGTCTGTCCCGACACCGGATCGATCGAGTTCGAGTAGTCGTTCTGGAAGGCGATGTGATAGAAGTCCACGTCGAGCGTGGCCCGATGCGACTTCCACACCGATCCGACCTGGAAGGTGTCGGTCAGAATCGGCTTCGGCAGCGTGGCCACCAGCGCGCCCTTCACGTCGAAGATGCTCGTCGGCGGGATGTTCTGCCCCTTGCCATACTGCGCGTACGTCGACCAGGACGGCTGGATGAAGTAGCGGGCGTCGATGGACGGCAGCCAGGCGTGGTATTCGACAGCGTGCTTCACGAAGGGGGCTCCGTTGAGGCTGCCAACGGTCTTGCCGTTGTCGGCAAACTGCGTGAAGTCCTGCTTGTAGTACGCCAGCTTCACGCCGGGCGTGACGGTGAGCGTCGGCGTGACCGTGAGTTCGTATTCCGCGTACGGCTGCACCGTGGTCGTGCCGAACATCTCGTGGAAGTTCGGCAGCGCCGCATCCACCCACGTGCGCGGATCGGCCGGCGTCTGGTAGCGGTCCGTGGACGCGTACTCGGTCCACAGGCCGGCGCGGAAAATGCCGCGGCTCGACACCTGCGACAGCGGCACGATGTTGCCGACCTTCCAGTAGCTGTTCAGCTTGTCCGTGGCGCTGGTCGCCGAGATGGTCGTCAGGCCGTTGTAGTTCTGCTTGTTGTAGTACCGCATCGTGTACGTCTTGTTGTCGACCGACCAGCCGTGCCCGAGGTCCGTCTTCAGGCCGACGTACTCGAAGTGCGTGGGGATGTGGTAGAAGTTGAACTTGTAATACAGCGGCGACGTCGAATCGCTCGACATCAGGAAGTTGTCGCCGTACTGCTGAATCTGCGCCCGCGTGGACCCCTTCTGATTCGGTGTGTTGCTGCGCAGGTCCATGATCGACGAGAAGGCGGTCACGACCGTATGGTCGTTCACCGAGTACTGGTACTTGGCCTGAAACGCGTTCCGCTGCTGATCGTTGTGGGTCTGGTACCCGTCCGACCGCATGGCATGCCCTTCAATGAGCAGGCGAGATTTTCCGTCCCCCCCCATCCGGCCTGAATCGAACGCGACGTCGAAAAGCCTGGTATTGAACGACCCCGAGGACACGGTGCCGGTCAACTGCTGCTGGGCCGGCATCGACTGCGACAACAGATTGACTGCGCCCCCGAAGGTCGAGGGGCCAATTGACGCCGCCGACCCGGGGCTGCGATCGAACACGGTCGACCCGATGGTCTGGGCCGGGAAGAACACCCACGAGTGGTGCGTCGGATCGTTGGTGTCGTTGAACGGAATGCCATCGAAGGACATGCCGTAGTAGCCGTCCTTGAAGCCGCGGAAGAACGTCTTGGTGTCGCTCAGACCGGGGCCGTTGGCGCTGACGCTGAAAGTGCCCGGCGCCATCTGCAGCACCTGGCTGTAGTCCGAAATGGGCGACGTGTAGTTGCGGATGTACTCGTTGCTGATGAGCGACTGCGCCGACCGCGCGGTCAGCGAGGCCTGCGACGGCGCCGCGACGGCGGCGGCCGGCAGGGCAGCCGACACCGTCACGGTCTCCCGGATGTTGGCGACGCTCAGCTGGATCGACACCGTCACCGGGCCCGTGGCCACCTGCACGGCGTCGCGCCGCACGGTCTCGAACCCGGGCACGAAGACTTCAACCGAGTATCCGCCGGGCGCAAGGCCGGCTACGGTGAACGTGCCGCTACCGTCGGTAGCGGTCGTGCGGACATCGGCGCTCACGTCGCTGTGCACCACGACGGCGGCGTTCACGACGGCCTTGTTGTCGGGATCGAGCACGGTGCCGACGACGGTCCCGGCCGGTGTCTGTGCCGAGAGGATAGTGGGCAGGAAGAGCGCGGCGGCAGAAAGGAACAGCACGCACAACAGGCGCAGGTGCGGTCGAACCCGAGCGTTCATCATCATGTGGCCTCTGAAGGTTGTGAAGGTAGAAGAGACGCGAACGCGCACACGATACCGGGCGGGCTGACCCGGTACTGTGACGTCTCTGTTAACGCGGTGTTACTTCGCCTGGCTGCGCGGGGCCATCCATGAATCCGGGGGCGCGTACACCGCATTCGACAAGGGCTGTGGACGTCCGGGCCGCCAGACGACGACCGAATTCAACGGCCCGCAGCCGCTTCGACCGTCAACTCGCGGTGCCACTCCGGCGAGGCGACCCGCTTTCAGCGCGTGGGCTGTGCCCGAGTCAATCGCGCACGTCGCCAGCGAAGCCGCGCTGACCAGGTCCGCGGCGCGCGGGTGTCCGAGCCGATCCGCCTGAGATGCAGACGCTCACTGAACATCCGGTCGATCAGGCGCGACGACTCGAGGGATGCGGAATCCCATCTCAGCTCTGCGCTGAAAGCCCTTAGGGAAATTCCCTACGGGCGAGCGCGACGTGCGGGTTGATTGGCGACCGCGCGTCGGCCCATGCCGGACTATGATGGCCCCTATCGTCGCGGTGCCAGCAATTCCTTGAGGAGCTCTCCGGATGAACGTCAGTTCTCAATCAAGCGCAACTCGGGCCGGGCAGGCGCCGAAGGCTGAAGGTGTCGGCCTGGGAGAATTGGCAAGATCCTTGTGGTCTCCAGCTCCGGAGATGCTCGAGGACAAGTTCCTGGTCTACAGGCATTTCACGGTATTTCTCTACGGGCTCTACACCGTCATCGGTCCGGGACTGTGGTTATGGGATTACGTGCTGGATCCCGTAGGAGCGATGGACACCGTACCGTTTCGACTCGGCTATCTTTCCTTCGCCGCGGCCGGGTATGTGTTTTTCATCGCCAGGAATCTCAGGTTTCTTGGCATCTTCTCAACGATCTACCTGTTGTCGGTCATCTCCGCGTTCACCGTCCTGCTGAATCGACTTGCCGGGGGCTTCACGTCTGGCATCGGCGGGTATATGTATTTTCAGATCATGGCGGTGCTCTTCTTTCAGTGCTTCTCGCTGCGCTGGAACATCTTCTTCGTTGTCGCGGCTTCACTCGTGCCCCACCTGATCGCGGTCATGGGTTTTGCCCCTGGGTTCCAGCACGCACAATACGCGGTGCTGATTTGGCCTGCTTGCGTGGGGAGCCTGCTGGTGCAGGTGTTCTCGGCCTACCTCTATCTCCGGAATTACACCTTGCGAGCCGAACTACAGCGCTCCGAGGAGAAGCTGCGGGTCAGCGGAGAGAAATACAAGGGGCTGGTCGAGACGTCAGCCAATGGCATCTGGATCTAACAGGCCGGGAACCTGGTCTTCGTCAACTCCACCGGCGCACGACTCCTCGGCGCGCAGAACCCGGAGGAATTGATCGGCCGTTCGAGCGAGCTGCTGATGAACCCCGACGACCACGCCGCCGCCCTGGGCCGGATGCGTCGTCTGTTGGCGGGCGACACGGACGTGTATCCCTGCGAAGTGCGCTACGTGCGGCTGGATGGCACCTGTTTTCCCGCGGAAGTCCGGGGTGCGCCTCTGGTGCTCGATGGCGAACCGGCGATGCAGATCATCTTCAGCGACATCACCGCACGTCTACGGACGGAGGCGGATGTCCGGACGTTGTCGAAGGTGGTGGCGCAGAGCCCGGCGGCGGTGGTGATTACGAATCCGGTTGGGGCAATCGAGTATGTGAACGCGGCGTTCGAAACGCTGACCGGTTACAACGCCACCGAGGCCCTGGGGCAAAACCCGCGCATCCTTCAGTCCGGTGAGACCCCGGCGGAAGTCTACACGGACATGTGGGCCCAGCTCAGGTCGGGCCAGACATGGACCGGTAACCTGCTGAATCGCGCCAAGGATGGCACCTTGTTCTGGGAGTCCGCGGTGATTTCGCCCGTCCAGGACGACGCCGGGACGGTGACACACTACGCCGCCATCAAAGAAAACATCACCGAGCGCAAGGCGGCAGTCGAGGCGCTGGAACGCGAGCGGGAGTTCAGCGACGCGCTCATTGAGAGCATCCCCGGCGCGTTCTACGTGATCGGCGAAGACGCCCGCTTCGTGCGGTGGAATGCCTACGAACGCGATGAAATCGTGGGCCAAGCGGACGCCCTGGTCGCCCAAACCTACCCGATCGCGACCGTTCATCCCGACGACCGCGCACGCATCGCCACGGCCATGGAGAAAGTTCTGGAGGAGGGGCTTCACCAGACCGAAGAAGCGCGACTGCTGCTGCGTGGTGGGCCAGGCTTCAAGTGGTTCCTGATGACCGGGCAACGCGCGGTGGTTCACGGCAGCCGCTTCCTGATCGGCACGGGGATCGATATCTCCGAGCAGAAACTGGCGGAGGCACGGTTACAGACGAGCGTGGCCGAACTCGAAGTCGCCACGGCCCGAGCCAATGAACTGGCGGTCCAGGCCCAGGTGGCCAGCGCCGCCAAGAGCGAGTTCCTCGCCAACATGAGCCACGAGATCCGCACGCCCATGAACGGGGTGCTCGGGATGAATCGCTTGCTGCTGAGCACCGAACTGAATGCCGAGCAGTGCCGCTACGCCGAGACGATCCGCGCCAGCGGCGAAACGCTCCTCACCCTGCTCAACGACATCCTGGACTTCTCCAAGATCGAGGCGGGGCGGTTGGAGCTGGAATCGCTGGAATTCAGCCTGCGCGACGTGCTGGAAGATTTCGCCGCCCTGCTGGCGTTGCGCGCGCACGCAAAAGGGCTGGCGTTCGGCTGTGTGGTGGCCCCGGACGTGCCGCAGCGACTCGTGGGTGATCCCGGCCGCCTGCGTCAGATCCTGACCAACCTCACCGGCAACGCCCTCAAGTTCACGGCCCAGGGCGAGGTCGTCATCCGGGTGAGCCTGGTCGCGGAAACGGCGGAGACCGCGCACGTGCGCGTTGACGTCTGCGATACCGGCATCGGCATCCCGGCAGACAAGCGGGCGAAGCTGTTCCAAAAGTTCTCGCAGGTGGATGTCTCGACCACGAGACTGTTTGGCGGCACCGGGCTGGGGTTGGCAATCTCCAAACAACTCGCGGAGCTCATGGGCGGCGGGGTCGGCGTGGAGAGTGCCGTGGGCCAGGGGTCGGATTTCTGGTTCACCCTGTGCCTGGGCAAGGCGCCTGCGGACGAACGCACCGACGCCGGCCGACCCGCTGAGCTCGGCGGCGTGCGGGTGCTGATTGTGGACCCGCACCCGGTCAATCAGGAGATTCTCACGAGCCTCCTCGATACCTTGGGCCTGCGGGCCGCACATGCCGCCGATGGCGCGTCCGCGCTGCACGCCCTGACCACGGCCCACGCCGCCCAGGATCCGTTCCTGATTGCGTTGCTGGATCCGCAATTGCCTGGCATGGATGGCCACGCCCTGGGTCTTGCCATCAAGGCCCATCCGGATCTGCGTGCGACGCGGTTGGTGCGCATGGCCTTGCTGGGGCAGTCGGATCCCGACGCCGACTGGGACGAAGTCGGCCTCGGCGCCACGCTGACCAAGCCGGTGCGGCGGGGGGAGTTGCAGGAGGTGCTGGCTGCAGTCATCGGTGGTCGGACGCTCGCGCCCAAACGGACAGCGTTGCCGGCGGACCTCGCTGCGGGCCTCGGATTGCGTCCGGCGCGCATCCTCGTCGCGGAAGACAACATCACCAACCAACTGGTGGCTGTGGGCCTTCTGGAGAAACTCGGTATGAGAGCGGACGTGGCGGCCAACGGACTTGAAGCCATTGAGGCACTCGCGACCCTGCCCTACGACCTCGTGCTCATGGACATGCACATGCCCGAACTTGACGGCGTGGGGGCCACCCGGCAAATCCGCGATCCGCAATCGCGGGTGCTCGACCGCCGCGTGCCCGTGATTGCCATGACCGCGAACGCCATGCGCGGGGACCGTGAGGAGTGTCTGGCGGCAGGCATGGATGACTACGTCACCAAGCCGGTCGATGTCGCCGCGCTGGTCTCGGCGCTGAAGACGTGGCTGGATCCAGCGGCCGCCAGGCAAGCTCGCAAGTAGACGGCGCCTCCTCCGTCGTCGGGGCCGGTGGCGCGGGACGCCCGCCTCGCCGTCCTTCAAGATGCCGAGGGTCTAACCTTCCGTGAACCGGGCCTGACGCAGGGTCACTCCTTTCGAGGCGCCGGGAAGTCCGCCATTCGATCGTCAGGGTAGTTGGGGGAGCCTGCCCCGACTCATCTTCTCGCTGGAGACGGGGCAGTGTTTCTGCAGGTGCAGTGTCGGTACGTGAGAGTCGCTCACCACTGGCAGCCTCGGTTCTGGTTGTCGGTTCGTCCTGCAGTGCCTTCAACCTGCGCTCGGTTCCGTCTCGGGCGCGAGCAGTTATTACGCGCCAACGACTGGGTACAGAGTCGTGGCCATCACCTGGCGGACCACGCATCTGCGGACGCGCGCGAACGACGAGACCGTGTTCCCCAACGGTGAAGCGTCAGAGTGGGCGACGTGATCGGAACGCCCACAACCAGAGGCGCCCGGCCACAACGGAGATTGGCGGCCATCACGCGCCGAGGAAGAGCCCAGTCGGTCGACGCCGCAATCGTCGCGGCGACACCGCGCGAACCCGCCGGGCGGTTCCTGTTCTTCCTGCCGTGATTTCGTGGCCTAATGAACAGAGCGAATCACCGCTGCCGTGACGAAGGAGGCGTGAGTGACGACAGAATTGGGAATCAGCGCGCGACTGCGTGTGCCGTACGCCGACGCGCTCGCGAAGACCGTTGATGCGCTGAAGGCCGAGGGCTTCGGGGTGCTGACGGAAATTGACGTGCGAACCACATTCCGGCAGAAGCTGGATGTGGACTTTCGCCCCTACATGATCCTCGGCGCGTGCAATCCGCCGCTGGCCCACAAGGCGCTCTCCGCCAATCTCGACGTCGGCCTGCTGCTGCCGTGCAACGTCACCGTGTACCAGGACGGCGACGAGACGGTCGTGACCGCCGTGGACCCGGCGGTGATGCTCAGCGTGATGGGCGATGACCCGGCGGCGGCTGAAGTGGCGACCGATGCGAAGGCGAGGCTGCAGCGGGTCATTGCTCACCTGAAAGGCTAGCCCGGAAGGGGGCTACAGCCGCTGCAGCAACTCAGACAATACAGCGTCCTGATCACAGGGGACCGTCCGCAGATCGAGGAGCACCCGGTCGTGCTCGATGCGTGCGATGACCGGCGGCGTCTGGCGCCGCAGGCGCTCTTCGAGCGCGTCCGGGGTCAGTCCCTCCTTCGCGATCGCCACGAGCCAGGTGGGCAACTCGATTCCAGGCGCGCTGCCGCCGCCGATGGTCGAAGCCCCCGGCAGCAGTTCGGCGCGCCAGCCCGCGACCCCGCCAATCGCTGACGCCAGCCCCGCCGCGCGCGCGCGAATCTCGTCGGCGGTCATCGTCAGCATCCGCTGCACCGGCACGGTGGTGGACGCCCTGCCAGCCGCGTACTCCGCGAGCGTGGCCTCGAGCGCCGCATAGGTCATCTTGTCCACGCGCAGCGCGCGCATGAGCGGATGCGTCCGCACCCGCTCCACCAGCGCCGCGCGTCCGACGATGATGCCTGCCTGTGGGCCGCCGAGTAGTTTGTCGCCGCTGAAGCAGCAGATGTCGACGCCGGCCGCGATCGTGGCCGGCACGGTCGGTTCGTTCCCGAGCGGGTCGGCCTCGTGCCGGACCCGTGTCGGACCGAAGCCGGCCCCCAGGTAGCCGCTGCCAAGATCCTCGGCAACGGGGATGTTGCCGTGTCTGCCCACGGCGACCAGGTCGGCGAGGGACGGGCGTTCGGTGAACCCCTCGATGCGAAAGTTCGACGGGTGCACGCGCAGGATGAGCGCCGTGCGTTCGGTGACCGCGGCCGCATAGTCGGCGGCCCTCGTCTTGTTTGTGGTGCCCACTTCACGCAGAACGGCTCCCGACTGGGCCATCACGTCGGGGACGCGAAACCCTCCGCCGATCTCCACCAGTTCGCCGCGCGACACGATCACTTCCCGCCCGGCCGCCAGCGCGGCGAGCATCAGCATCGTTGCGGCCGCGTTGTTGTTGACCACGACGGCGGCTTCGGCGCCGGTGAGGCGGCAGAGGAGCGCCTCGGCGTGCACGTCGCGCCGGCCGCGGGCGCCGCGTGCCAGGTCGTACTCGAGCGAGACATAGCCGGACGCGATGGCGGCCATCCGGTTCGCGGCCGAGGCGGCCAGCGGCGCGCGCCCGAGGTTCGTATGAATGATGACGCCGGTCGCGTTGATGACCGGCTCGAGCGACGGCTGAAAGGCGTCGTCGAGGTCCTCGAGCGCGGCCGCCTCGATTCGGGCAATCACGGCCGGCTCGGTCGATACCGAGCGATCTCCCGCGGCGATGGCGCGGCGAACGTCGGCTGCGGCGGCGCGGAGTGCCCGGACGGTCGCGTCGGCACCGAACCGGTGTTCGAGCGCCCGGATCGGGACCCGCTGTCGGAGCTCCTCGATGGACGGGATCACGCTGAAATCAGGCATAACAGGGCAATGGGAGAATTGCAGAATGGCAGAATGGCAGAATGGCAGGATGGCAGGATGGCAGGAAGGCAGGATGGCAGGAAGGCAGGAAGGCAGAATTGCAGAAAGGGAGGCTGGCAGGCAGGCGGGATGGGCCATCCCATTCTGCCCTTCCGCAATTCCGCCGTTCTGCAATTCTGCCCTTCTGCCGTTCTGCAATTCTGCCCTTCTGCAATTCTGCCTTTCTGCAATGTTATGCTAACAGCCTCCCATGACTCAGGCTCCGCCCAAATACCGTCCGCTCGAGCGGTTCTGGCCGTATGCGGGGCTCTCCGAGCAGCCGAGCGAGGAGGAGCTGGCGTCGCTCGACCCGGACCTGCACGAAGCGCTGTTCGGCGCGCGGCCCGGGCCGTTCTCCATCTCCCTGGTGTTCCCGGTGTTCGACACGCCGGATTTTCCGCGTGCCCTCGAGCTGGCGCGCGCGTCTTCGGAGTTTCGCGAGATCGGCAGTGGAGCGAACCGCCGGTACCGCGCGAGGTTCTGGTCGAGCGAGCCGGCGAAGCTCCGCGATCTCTTCCAGCTCGTCGGCGGGTCGGATGCCACGGAAGTGCTCATCGACGATCGGCCGGTGCCCTATGCGCGGGAGCTGTGGCTGCCGCTCGTCTGGTTCCTGATTCCGCGCTAGCGTGCCGTGGCCGGGACTCCGCTCGAGAAGGAGCTGCAACGCCTCGAAGCCGAGCTGAAGCAGCTCGAAGCCGAGTACAACATGTTCTTTTCGGGCCGTCTGCCGAGGCCGCCCTGGGAAACGCGCGCGCGCGTCGAGGCGCTCGTCAAACAGCACGATCGCGCGTACATCCAGAACTACGGCGACCGCTTCCGGTTCGCCACCCTGCAAACGCGCTTCGCCACGTTCGTCGACTTGTGGGACCGTGGCATGCGGGCCCGCGAGGAAGGGCGGCCTGGACCGTTTGGGCAGAAGCAGGCGCCCAAGGCGCCGACGAAGAAGGGGCGGGAGGATCGCATTCTGCACGTGGCCTTGTTCCGGGATCCCGTGCACGAGATGGAGAAGCTCACGGAGCTGTACGATTCGCTCTCCGAGGCCAGGCGCGAGGTTGGCGACCAGCCGGTGCCGTTCCACAAGTTTGCCGACCTGGTCAAGAATCAGGTGGCCAAGCTGCGAGAGGCCGGCAAACCTGAGGTGGCGTTTCGGGTGGCCGTGAAGGACGGGAAGGTGAACTTTACGGCGAGAGCGCTGAAGGGAGAGACGGAGTGAAGGGGCCGAGAGGGGCGAGCGAGAGGCTGAGAGCCGCGAGCCGAAAGCTGTCGTCCAGCCCTGAGCTCTCGGCCCTCAGCCCTTCAAGTGGTCAAATCTTGGTGACGTTGCCGGCCTGCGGGCCCTTGGGGCCGTCAACGATTTCGAACTCGACGGCCTGGCCCTCTTCGAGCGAACGGAACCCGTCGCCCTGAATGGCCGAGTAGTGGACGAAGACGTCGCTGCCTCCGTCGCGTTCGATGAATCCGTAGCCCTTGGCGTTGTTGAACCACTTGACCTTGCCTGTGATGCGCATCGTTCTTTCCTGCTTGCTGTGACGCGACGCGCGGCCGCGTCATTGAACCAACCCCGGCGGTGGTCGCCGGAGCAAAAAAAAAGGCCGCGGTGTGCGGCCTTTCCCTTACGGCGCCAGGCCCGCCCGGCGTCGTAGTGATAATACTGGACTTTGAACCGTATGCCAAGAGCCTTACTGAGCGTTTCTGACAAGACCGGCATCGCCGACCTCGGCCGCGGCCTCGCGGCCCGCGGATTCGAGCTCGTGTCGACGGGCGGCACGGCCCGCGCGCTGACCAGCGCGGGTCTCGCGGTGACCAATGTCTCGGAGTTGACCGGATTCCCCGAGATGATGGACGGCCGCGTGAAGACCCTGCACCCGGCGCTGCACGGCGGCATTCTGGCCCGCCGCGATCGCCCCGATGACCTTGCGGCCCTCGAGCGTCACGGCCTCGGCCTCGTGGACATCGTCGTCGTCAACCTGTACCCGTTCGTGGCCACCGCGGCGAATCCGGATACGCCGTTCGACGCCCTGGTGGAAGAAATCGACATCGGCGGACCGTCGCTCGTCCGGGCGGCGGCGAAGAACTTTCGCGGCGTGCTGGTGGTGGTCGATCCGGCCGACTACCCACGGCTGTTGACAGCGGTCGATGCCACGCCGACGCTCGCGTTTCGCTTCGAGCTCATGCGGAAGGCGATCGGCCACACGGCGGCGTACGACACGGCGATCAGCACGACGCTGGCACGCGTGGATCTGCACGACGATCGATTCGAACGCGGCGCTCCGGGTGCGTTGTCGCCCATGGGGCCTCGCATCGATGTGTCCCTCGAGAAGATTCGCGATCTGCGCTACGGCGAGAACCCGCATCAGCGCGCCGCCTGGTATCGCCCGGCTCCGGCGCAGAGCACCGACCCTGCCGACGGCCTTGGCGCCGCGACTATTCTCCAGGGCAAGGAACTGTCCTACACGAACCTTCTCGACCTGGATGCGGCGGCGCGCATCGTGCTCGAATTCGACGAGCCGGCGGCCGTCGTCATCAAACACACGAACCCGTGCGGCGCGGCCACGGGGGCGTCGCCAGCCGAGGCGTACGTGCGCGCTCGCGAGGCGGACAGCCTGGCGGCGTTCGGCGGGATCGTCGCGATCAATCGGCCGATTGATGTCGAGACGGCTGAGGCCATTACATCGACGTTCATCGAGGCCGTCCTGGCGCCGTCTGTTGATGACGCCGCGAGGGCGATCCTCGCCCGCAAGACGAACATGCGCGTCGTCGTCGCGGACTTCGCGGCGATGGGCAGCGGCGTCGAATGTCGATCGATTCTGGGTGCGATGCTCGTGCAGCAGCGCGACGTGGTCCTGGAGGCCAGGCAGTCCTGGAGCCAGGGGGCGTTGCCCGAGGGGCTGAAGGTGATGACCAAGCGCCAGCCCACGCCGGAGGAATGGGAAGCGCTGCGCTTCGCATGGCGCCTGTGCGCCCATGTGAAGTCGAACACTGTGATCTTCACGGATGCCCGCCGGACGCTGGCGATTGGTGCGGGCCAGATGAGTCGTGTCGACGCGGTGAACGTCGCGGTCATGAAGGCGGGCGCCGCGAACCGGTCGCTTTCGGGGTCGGTGGCGGCGTCCGACGCGTTTTTTCCCTTCCGGGACGGGTTGGACGCGGTGGTGAAGGCGGGCGCGACCGCTGTGGTGCAGCCTGGTGGTTCGGTGCGCGACGCGGAGGTGATTGCCGCAGCCGACGAGCAGGGCCTTGCGATGGTATTCACCGGGAGGCGCCATTTCAGGCACTGAAGACCGATCCTGCGCCTGACGCGCGGCGACGGGCCGACGCTCACGGCGCTGAGGGCGTCAGGCCAGCCCTACGGAGGAGCGATGCACATCACAGCCAACGGCATCACCGTCACCTACGAGCTCGCCGGCAGCGGCCCCTTCGTCACGCTGTCCCATTCGCTCGCCACCAATCTGCACATGTGGGACGAGCAGATGGCCGCGCTGGCGAAACACTTCACGGTTCTTCGATACGACACGCGCGGTCACGGCGGCACCGAGGCGCCTGCCGGCGCCTACACACTCGAACAACTCGCCGACGATGCGCACGCGCTGCTGCGGACGCTCGGCATCGACACAACTCACTGGGTTGGTCTCTCCATGGGCGGGATGATCGGGCAGACCTTTGCGCTCAAGTATCCCGGCGTTCTTGCGAGCATGGTGCTCGCTGACACCACCAGTCGCTACCCGGCGGCCGCGCAGCCGGCCTGGATCGATCGAATCCGGGCGGTGCAGGAGCACGGCGTCGGCGTCGTGGCCGAGGCCACGCTCGGGCGGTGGTTCACTGAACCCTTCCGCCAGTCACACCCGCAGGTCATGGAGCGCATCGGCGGCTACATTCGCGCGACACCGGTCGCCGGCTTCGTCGGCTGCTGCCACGCGCTCTCGACCATCGACCTCACCCATCGTCTGGGGGACATTCGGTGTCCGACGCTCGTCATCGTCGGCGAGCAGGATCCCGGAACGCCCGTGGAGATGTCGCGCGATATTCACCGCGGGATACCCGGGTCCGAGCTCGTCATCATCCCTGCGGCCGCGCACCTGTCCAACGTGGAGCAGCCTCAGGCTTTCAACGACGCGCTGCTGGGATTCCTGGCGCCCGCCTGATCGGCGCGGCCCCCGCTGAGGTCTGTTTCTTGGCGGGCTCTAGAACGCCG